>CEVN01085807.1_pt1 | contig 17437 bp, 10 predicted proteins | sample 427041 | NCBI WGS metagenome assembly CEVN01 (sample SAMEA2623463, study PRJEB7988) | marine metagenome | biome: marine biome (ENVO:00000447); feature: surface water layer (ENVO:00002042); material: "saline water (ENVO:00002010), including plankton (ENVO:xxxxxxxx)" | depth 5 m
GTTTTCTCTGCCTTGATGAGATAAGCATGCATATCAGACAACTCATCTCTATGAGGGACTTCAATTGCTTCAACAATTACTCCAGGTAGTTGATAGATACTGGCAACTCTAGGGATGAATACTCCATCTGATAGTAGTGCAGACCAGTGAGGTGTTCTCTCGATGAGATCTAGCATCATCTTTGAGCAATACAAATTGACACCTTTTGCCGCCATTGTTTCCTTACCAAACAGGCCAAGACCATCGACATGGCCAATGTGTGCATGAGTTAGGAATACTGATTCTACTGAATTACAGCCCCAAATTCTCAACTGGTCGCCTAAATGTCGTGTTGCCTCAAACAAATGCTTGCCGCCTTCTGCATCGGTTAATCCAATTGACACAGGATATCTTTGCTCCAAGTCAATACAACAATCACAACCAACTTGGGGTACTCCACCATCTTGAGCCGAGCCTAATAGGACGACTTCAACCATCGATTTCAACCTCAAATCTTGCGTACCCATTGACGTGTGGTCGCATCGCGCATGTACCATGCACCACTTGCAGCAGGATACTCTAACCATTCATTGCCATCACTACGCATGGTTCCAACATCATACATTGTTGGAGCGGCAGGTGCTGCAGGTTGAGGCACAACCGCTTGATTGCCAGGCAGTGCTGCAGGGTCAGGAGACGCTGCTTGTACAACTGGCTGAACACTTGGTTGCTGATATTGTGGATAGACTGGTTGTGCAGTCATATCCGGCATAGCTGGTTGAGTTGCAACTGGTTGCTGGTACTGAGCATAAGCCGGTTGAGCAGACATATCTGGCATAGCTGGTTGAGCGTACATATTCGGCATTGCTGGCTGAGCAGACATGTCTGGCATGTTCACTCCTTGATTCCAATCCTTTTGCTCACCTTCACTATCTCTGTAACGCATGATTAGCAGGCCCACAACGATTAGTACAAGGATTACTCCTACTGAAATACCGCCATACTTGAGAATACTGCTGCCAGATGATTCTTCAACTACTGCCTCACATCCGTTTTGTTTTGCTACTCCTGCAACATCAGGACACTCGTCAGCATCCTTACCGTTTAGATTGTCACCGAATCCATCACCATCAGTATCGTTCCATTGTGATGATTCTTCAGGGAAGGCATCGATTAGATCAGCCCAACCATCGTTATCTGAATCTAAGCATCCAAGAATTCCTCCTTGGAATGAGTAACCCGATTCATTTGCACATGAATCTGGATTCGTACCTTCTGGGTTGTCACCATATCCATCTCCGTCTGAATCAGCCCATTGAGTTGAGTCACTTGGGTTCCAATCGGTTCCTGTCGGTGGGTCAGCCCATCCATCGCCATCAAAGTCAGGGCATCCTTCAACATCCTCAGTTGAATTACCATAGAAGTCTGGGCACTCATCATATCCATCAGCGATTCCATCGCCATCTGAATCAAGATATTCGTTGGGGTCTGCAGGGAAAGCATCCATGAAATTAGCCCAACCGTCTCCGTCACTATCCGGACATCCTAGGATATCGTCTTGCCAAGAGTTACCTGGTAAAGTTGGACAGGCATCTTGGTCTCTAGCGTATTGATAATATTCACCAGGCCAGTTTTGGTTGCGGTCTATCCATGAGAGGTTTCCGTAATTGTCTCCAAAGCCATCTTCATCCCAATCAGACCACTGGGTATCATCAGTAGGGAATGCATCAGCACCATCTCCAACAGACCAATCATCATCAGCAGAGGAATATCCGTCCATGTCTGGGTCTGGGCATCCATATCTATCAAGAACAGAAGTTCCCGAAATGGTAGGACAGTGGTCTGGCGTGTTGCCTTCTTGGTTATCGCCATATCCATCGCCATCTGTGTCAATCCATTGAGTAGGATCATCAGGTAAGTCATCATCAGAATCTGCCCAGCCATCACCATCAGAATCAGGACATGCTAGGGTGCCGCCCAAAGTGGAATTACCTGCAGTGTTAGGGCAAGTATCCTCTAGGTCAGCCCAACCGTCACCATCGCTATCAACGCATCCTGTATACGTTCCTAAAGTCGAGGTACCTGCAATTTTGTTACAATCATCAGCAGCATCATCGAAACCATCACCATCGTCGTCATAGTCTTCATCTGCATCTCTACATCCATCGCCATCTAAATCGTTAGTAGAGTCTGAAACCCACCAATTTCTTGGAGGAGCGTAAGAACTCAAACAACCATCGTCATCATCATCAACGCCATCATTGTCATCGTCGTTGTCTTCGCTAGAATCTTTACAACCATCGTTGTCAAAATCTGTAGTAGAATCACTAGTCCAGTTCCAAGCCCCACCACGAGGACAGTCGTCACCGGAATTGTCAGTAATTCCATCATTATCATCATCGTAATCGCACTCGTCCCCATCGCCATCCAAATCTGAATCAATCTGAAGAGGGTTGTTTGTGTTTGGACAGTTGTCTGTCAAATCATTCACACCGTCATTGTCCTTGTCAGCGTTATTTACTGGGTCAAGAGCCCAGATAACTAGGTCTAATCCACCACTGCTTGTTACGGACTGTGTTCCTTTGTTGATCGTGCTTTGGAATGAACCGAAGGCAGCTGGAATGTCAGTCATATTGACTGCAACTCCGGCAAACAAATCATCTGCAGTACTACCTAGGTTTTCCACCCAATCCCAATTACCGTTAGAATCGAGCATTGCCATGTATAGGTCTAGTCCGCCATTAGTATTTGCAACATGAATTCCAAAATCAGTAGAACCTGAAATTAAACCACCAACAATGAAATCTCCCGTAGAAGTCTGAGCAATTGACGATGCCCTCTCTGTAGCGCTACTGCCTCCTGCGCTAGTAGCCCAAGATGTAGTGCCTGATTTTAGGACTTTAACGATGTAAGCATCTCCGTTACCCTTGTCAGACAATATGTTTTGATTTCCTGCATCCATTGAACCCAAAAATACTCCTGAAACAATCACATCATCATTTGATGTAATTAGCAAATCATCTGGTAAGTTGATTTCAGAAGCAGCACTAGAGAATCCAATAATATTTTGAGCAACTCCTGATGGACTCCACTTGATTAGAATTGTATCACGCTGACTAACAGCCTGATGTGTCATTCCATTCTCAGTAAATGAACCAGTAGTTGAGCCTGTCTGCCAAATATTACCCATGGAGTCAACACCTACTGCTCCTCCTTCGTCGTCTCCGATTCCACCGGCTGTAACTACCCAGTTGGTAGCACCTGAATTTCTATCAAGTTCAACAAGGAATAACTCATTATCGGGACTGACTTCTGTTATGCCTCCAAAATCAGTAGAACCCTGATGGACTCCTGAAACGATCACATTTCCTGAAAATGATTCAGCAACTCCAGAAATTATGCTAAAATTGCCTGTGCCACCAGCGGTATTGAATGAGGCTGCCCAAACCCATTGACCTGTAGGGTCTATCTTAGCAACGAAACCATCTCCAGCTCCATTTTGCGTAGTCAAAACTGGTGAGTTAGGAGATGAGCCGAATATTACAGTTCCAAAAATTAGACCAGCGATGTATGTATCTCCTGCCATTGTTACTTCCATTGTTTGCAATAATGTCAGTCCCTGGGTAGCATCTGGCATTGCTGCCCAAAGCCAAGTACCTTGTTCATCTATTGCTGCCACATAGGTGTCAGCATCCAGTTGGCCATTGTATGGAGAAGTAGCCTGTAACTGGGTCGAACCGAAATTCAGAGAGTGTTTAGTGTCGCCTGCAATAACCCAACCGTTTGGTATTGCACCAATACCTGTACCATTTACGTGGCCAGTAGAAGTGCCTGCTTGAATCAATAATTCGGGCTCAGAATTAGCAAATGATTTCTGTTTCAAATCTTCTAATTCCACATCATTCGAGATAGGAATCAAACTTCCTAGCAAAATTGCGATAATTGCCAAGGTCAACATTCCACGATTGCGCATGCCAGACGGTCATGATTGAAGGTCATGAATCCTTTGTCTAGTAGTTCAGATGTAACTTGTTTGAAACTCCATCCAAAATCCATTCAGAACCCATCGCATCCAATCCTTTGTGAGCAGGTACTAACACATCGTATGTCTCTACATTTTTCGTATCATTGTCAAAAGTCCACCAGTGTAACAAATCACCCATTCCGTCAGAATGAGAACGTCTTTCAGAAAGTATATCAGAAAAATCGGGCTTAGGATTTATTTCTAATTTGACATGGTTAAGCATTGGAGAACGCTCAAGCAATTCAAAATCATGTAAAATATGTAATCCCCCACAGTTCAATATCCAACGACAAATTTCATCTTCTCCGGGACCCTTCAATAGTCCTGTTACTTTGTGCAGCTTGGCAGGAACAAGTACTGGTTTGGCCATCGAAACATCAAGTCCTTTTTCTTCTAAAACTGAGAAATCATTTGATGGCTTCAAAGCGAATGGACCCTTGCCTGAAAACAATGGTATTTCTTGATCTTCTTCGGTTTCTATTTCTTCATCCAATATTTGCAGTCTACCATCAATGACTGCGTAACCGATGAATGCTGCAATATCGTTAAGCGTCCAAATAACCAAATTTCGGCCTTCTCTAGTGGGGGCATTGTCGACATCAAAGGTTATTTTACGCTCTGCAATAATCAGATGGTCGCCTCTTGGCGCATCAAATAACCAAGATTCCACACCTGCTAAATCCAGTGGAGCAAAGCCTTGACCTGTACCCCATAATTCCATTCCCTCCTTCATTCCAAGATTAGATTGCTCTGGAGTGACATCAAATAATCTTCCAAACCAAGATATTACCCCTGGAGATGTGAGCGGAGGTGAGTTTGTGTCAATGCTGACGCTCAACCTCCTTAGTACGGCGACCATGTCAAGGGCCATATGCCCTCTAAGGTGAAACCGTCTTTAGTTTCACTCTAGGTTACTGTTCAAAGTTAGCAAGTCCGATTCGCCAGCATCAATCACTGTAATAGCCGATACACTGAACGGTTTTCCAGATGCAACACCAAGGTCTCTGTTAACTATTAAAGTACGGTGTATAGTTACTTCTGGGTGCTTCGCAGCAAGGTTATCTATATACTCTTGCGGGCAGTTGGCAGCTAGTACGATGCACTTGGCATCTCCCTTAGCACATGCATCGATTGCTTGGCGTTGACCAAACAATAACTTACCCGTAGTACTTGCAATCTTTAGTTGTCTACTTATGTCCATTTTTCATTCCTCCACAATTTTGCTTCTCAATGTTGAATTCACTCTGGGATGTAATACAATTCCACAGAACCTGTACCTAAGCTAATTGGCTGACCAACGATAATGTTCTCAGCAACACCAGTTAGGTTGTCTCTTTCTCCGATAATACCTGCCTTTAGCAAGTGATTGACAGTAACTTCGAAAGCAGCACGAGCGAGGATAGAGTGCTTAGTTCCTGAAACACCGTGACGTCCAATAGCACGTACTTCTCCTTCACTGGTCATTACATCAGAGACCATTAGCAAGTGGCGAACATCGACTTCCAAGCGTGCTCCATCTAGAGTCGCTTGCAATTCATTGACGATTGCTTGGCGAGCAGCCTCAATTCCTAGATATTCGTAAATCTCAATGATGTTGTTTGTGTAAGTTCTAGATCTGTCGATTCCTTCCATGTCAGAAATTCTGGCAAGGTTGCTCCCGATAGTGGATAGGTAATACTCACCAGTCTTATCGTCTAATTGAACGTTAGCTCTCTCAACATTAGGAACTCCTTTCAAGCGCATATCTCTAATCTTGTCTTCTAATTGTAGTAGTTCAGTGTAAGAAGGCGGATTCTCGGCTAAAGTCTTCATATCCTCTTCGGTTTGAATACCTGGAATCAAAGTCAGAGTTGAAGGATTCTTTTCCTTGTCTGCTTCAACATATAGCCTTAGAGCACGTTCTAATTTGTCCTTGACTTCAGCAGGAGTCATTCCTTTCTGCTTTAGGTTACCCTTCTTCAACTTCAGAACTAGTCTTCTCTGTGCAACATCCGTATCGATGTCAGCGATGTTTACAGTTGTTGTAATTTCAATAGCTGCTGCCAATTTCTTAGCGGCATCAGCGGACTTACTTTTCTCTCCTTGTAGACGAATAGTCATAGTTGGAGTGTTTGGTATCTTACGAGCATCGACGATTTCGATAATCCTTGGAAGACCTTGTGTAACGTTTACTGTTGCAACACCCGCATAGTGGAAAGTACGCATAGTCATCTGCGTACCTGGTTCTCCAATAGACTGTGCAGTGATAATTCCTGCCGCTTCATACGGGTCAATTAGAGCCATTTCTCTAGCCTTTCCTGCTTCTGCCACCAATGCTTCTGCTTGCTTCTTGGTTAACTTTGACTTGTCCCTGTTATGAACAGCTTCTGTCAAGTCATGGATTGTTTGCTGGGAGAATTTGATTCCAGCAGCATCAGCAGCAGCCTTGATTGATTTGAAAACTGGATCTTCAGCCAATTCATCATCGTAGATTTTAGGGATTCCTGCATCATTCAATTCTGGAGTATAAGCTTCCAGTTCCTGTACTGTTTTTGCAGTACGGCGGCGGCGAGTACCCCTACGTAGTCGGACCGAAGTTGTTGCAGAGTTATCACTAGTAGAATCTCGGCTTGGCGATGCTGCTCCAGAAATAATTCCATGAATTCTTGCGGCGGTGTCTGAGTCAGTTTCACAGAACTGAGCAATCTCTTGTGCTGTTAGAATCTTAACGTCATCCCACTTTCGGTCGTCTGCCAACTTGTGAGCAAATTCCTCAGGAACAAGCATGTCCATTAATTTCTTCTTGGTTGCGCTCTTTACTACCATCACAAAACACCTCCTGCAGCTGCTTCAGAATCACCCTCATCGTATCCAAGGTCGAATTCCTTGTCACCTCTGTCAATGTATTCTTCATTGCTTACCTTTGTTGGGCCATCAGTTCCTAGAGCCTCATCGACTACTACATCGATGTTGAATGGCTTTCCGTGTACACCACGGCTAGGGTCAATTCCATCTTCACCATACGAGAACTGAATAATTCTGTCTGCAGTGTTTCTTACAGATAATTTCTCATCATCGAAGACCTTCAAATCATCCATTGCGTTAATCAATCTTCGCTGCATGTAACCTGATTTACTGGTACGAACCGCTGTATCAACCAGTGATTCTCTTCCAGATACTGATAGCATAAAGAACTCTGTTGGTTCAAGACCACGCTTGAATGAAGAAGAGATGAATCCCTTCTCGGTTGCACCCAGTCCACCACGCTTGAAGTGAGGTAGAACACGCTGGTGGTAACCACGCTCTAAGCGAGCACCACGTACCTTTGCTTGACCGATACTACCTGCCATCATAGTCAGGTTATCCATTGAACCTCTTGCTCCAGAAATTGCCATTCCAACAGCGGCGTTAGAATTACCAGGATGGTTCAATTCTTCTTTAGCAACGTCACCAGCAGCCTGCTTGCCTTGATCTAAGATGACCATGATGTTCTCTTCTAGAGTCTCCTTTGGAGTTCTTCCAGGTCGTGTCTCATATCCTCGGCCATCCTTACCAAACTTCTCAAGTTCAGCACGGACTTCAGCACGTGCTTCAGCATTATGCCTCTCAATCTCACTTAATGCTTCAGCAGATAGGTCTTCATCATCGATTCCAGTAGTGAAACCAAGAGAAGTACATGCACCGATTGACAGACGTGTGAACTCATCCAGGAACTTCGCTCCTTCCGATGGGCCGTTAGTCTGAACGATAGCATCCAACAATCGTCCGTCTTCAGCACCGATTGCACGCTTATCTAGAGTACCTGAAACCTTTCCTTTCTTAACAACGACATCGTCATTTGAACGGCTTCTAAATCTCAAGTGGATGTTTTCAGGAATAATTACTGAAACCAAATCTTCTCCGTTGAAGTATTCTCCCTCTGGACCCTTGTGGACCTTTGGAAGTTTACCAGTATAACCAATGTTACCTAGCATTTCCAGACCATTGCGCTTGGAAATCTTAGTGTCTGGTCTTGACAACAGGTATGCTCCCGAAATGTGATCGTGAATACCGCCGATAACAGCACCACCGTATCTTGGAGTTAGGATGTGCTCTTGAACACGCATCAGAATCTTTGCTTCTGCACGAGCTTCTTCACCTTGAATTACGTGAAGGTTCATTTCGTCACCATCGAAATCGGCGTTGTATGGAGTACAAACTGCCAGATTAAATCTGAATGTGTGTCCTTCCATCACTCTAACCTCGTGTACCATCATTGACATTCTGTGAAGAGAAGGTTGTCTGTTGAAGATTGCAACATCGCCATCGATTAAGTGACGCTCAACAATCATACCTGGTTTTGGATTGCCATTCATGTCGACAGTGGATAAGCGGTCTTCGACTCTAGTTCTCTCTCCCCACTCATTCATTGGGCTTCCACAATGAGGACATGTGACCTCTAAGTGCTCAGGGAATGCTGTATCAGGGTTTGCCAATTCAAATTTCCAGCGGTGGTGTAGAATCGCTCTTGGGTCATCCTCTGCTAGAGGATTACCATCAACATCTTCTCCACGTAGATTTGCAATTGTAGCAGATTCGTCGATAGCATATGTTACCATCTCTTCTCCACCAGCAACTGCTTCTTCACGAGATACAAACTTCTTGACTACCACTCCTGGTAGGAAGTTTGGAGCAGGCAAAACTTGATGCAGGTCAAATCTTTGAGTTGTTTCTTCTGTACATTCAGGGTTGTGGCATCGGAATCCAGCGTTAATTAGACGACTTCTTTCGTTAATCCTACGTCGGCGCTTGTTGCCATCAATAACGTAGTTAACACCAGGGTGCTTGTCAGGTCCACGCATAATCATCTGACGCATTTGTTCACGGTTACGAGTTGTTACACGAATTGGAACGGTTAACTCCTTAGCGACTTTTGTTGGCACACCAACTTCATTGACCCCTAGATAAGGGTCAGGAGAAATTACTGATCTTGCACAGAAATTTACACGCTTTCCAGATAGGTTGGAACGGAATCGTCCTTCCTTACCCTTCAAACGCTGAGTCAAGGTCTTCAAAGTTCTACCAGAACGATGTCGAGCAGGTGGAATTCCACTTGTTTGGTTATCGAAGTAGGTAGTAACGTGATACTGCAGAAGTTCCCAAAGATCTTCAACAATCAATTGTGGAGCACCTGCGTCACGATTCTCTCTAAGTCTCTGATTGATTCTCAGAACGTCAACAAGTTTGTGAGTCAAATCGTCCTCAGATCTGTCACCAGAATCTAGTGTGATTGACGGCCTTACGGTAATTGGAGGCACAGGCAGTACCTTCAAAATAATCCATTCAGGCCTGTTTTCTTTGTGCATTCCAAGGAAGATTAGGTGTTCCTCAGGGATTCCTTGTAACCACTCACGGATGTCGCGAGCGTTCAACTTTCTCTCAGTAGCCTTGGCGCCACCTTGGGCGACTATGTGTTCCTTGAATGTAGTAGGCTTGTCAAGAACGATCTTACCCTGTTGAGCATTACAATGCATACAGATGGTTCTTCTTGCTTCAGAAGTCTTCTTTTCAATCTCCTTGATAATCTTGGAGAATTCAGTAGAACCTACACCGTGCTTCAGAATAATATCGTAAACTCTCTTACGGTAGTAGTCTTGCTCAGATGGCTCATCTTCACTGGTCATTCCTGGAGCTGTTCCTCCAGCGCTGTGCAACAAAATCTTGCTGCAAGTATTACATGTTGCCTTCAGTGCAGTCTTAATCAGGTTGACGAAACCAATGTGAATTACAGGTAATTCTAGTTGAATGTGTCCGAAGTGACCAGGGCTTTCGTCATACTTACAATTGTCAGTAGGACATAGAAGACCAGGCTCGATTACACCCATGTGAGGGTCCATCAAACCTTGGCGGTAAGCGTGTCCATCGTCCTTGTAGGTGTCTGCGGTCTTGACCTCTACTGAAGACATCTTACGAATCTCAGTAGGATCCATCAAGCTAAAGCGGATGCTTGCGATTCTCTTAGGAATCATTGTTGTGCTGTTTCGGCTCATCTGCGGTCCTCCAGTTCTAGGCGCATTGCCACTCCGAGACTCTTCATCTCATCAAGTAGCAACTTGAATGCATAAGAGGTCTGTACCTTGTAAACCTCTGCTCCATCACCGTGTATTGGTGATACGTAAGTGCGTCGTTTTGGATCATACCATGCAATGTGACCAGACTGAGCACATACGAATAAGTCGATTCCGTCAGATTCATCCAACAAACGATCTTTGATTACCATTGAAGCACCGTGAGCGATCAAACAGTCACGCTCCATTTCTCCGAATCTTAGACCACCTTGTCTTGCACGACCTTCTGTCGGCTGACGAGTTAGAATCTGTACACGTCCACGGCTGCGAGCGTGTATCTTTCCAGATACCATGTGGTGCAACTTTTGATAGTAAATACATCCAACGAAGATTTCTGCAGGATATGTTTCTCCGGTTTCACCGTTAACCATTACTTCACGACCTGTGTGAGCGTATCCATTTCTTACAAGGCTGTCACGTAGACTTCCTTCCTTTTCTCCACGGAAAGCGGTTCCATCGATTCTGCGTCCTTCTAGGGAACCAACCTTACCACCAATCATCTCTAGAACGTGAGCTACGGTCATTCGAGAAGGAATTGCGTGTGGGTTGATAATCAAGTCAGGAACAATTCCATCACGAGTGAATGGCATGTCTTCAGCATCAACAAGTCTGCCGATGACACCTTTCTGTCCGTGTCGAGATGCGAATTTATCACCGACTTCAGGAACCTTGTGCGAGCGAACCATACAACGGACTAGACGTCCAGAGTCCAGTGATTCTGTAACATAGACATTGTCGACCCATCCCTTCTCACCGTGGCGAACTGGCATCGAAGATTCACGGCGCTCTTGCGCTTGCAAGAATGCGCCAGCACCTGTTTCTTCCAAGAATCTTGGAGGACTGGTCTTTCCAACGAGCACATCTCCGCCTTCTAGATACTTCTCAGGATGTGGGAGACCATCGCCTTCAAGGTGGCTGTAAGCACCTACTGGCTTCAATCCCTTGACTTCTTCGAGTCCAGTACCTGGAATTTCGATTTCTTCAACTTGTCCACCAGGGAATCTTCGGCGTTCAGCGTTGTATGTTCGGTTGAATGTAGAGCGACCTAGAGCACGTTGAATGCTGGATCTATTCATGATGACAGCGTCTTGCATGTTGTAGCCATGCAAACTCATAACTGCAACAATGAAGTTTTGACCTCCTGGCCTGTCATCGAACTTTGTAGTATCCATAGCTTGCGTATGAGTAATCGAACGCTGAGGGTAATGCAGAATGTGCAACCTTGTATCTGGTCTTAGCCTATAGTTAGAACTTGGTAGACCCAATGATTGCTTGACCATCGCAGTACCACCTGTAACACGAGGAGTAGAGTTGTGTTCAGGGTATGGAATCAATGATGCACAAACACCCAATACTAACTGTGGGTCTATTTCACAGTGAGTATGCTCAGAGGTGTATAGCAAGGGTACCTTGAACACAGCATCCGCCTTTTCACCGTTGGGTAGAGTAACTCTAGCCTGAAGGTTTGCTTCTGTAGCAGATGGTTCGCCTAGGTTCAACCAAGTAACATTGGAATGGCTAACTGGTCTTCCAGCGAATTCATTTCCTTCAGGGACAACTTCTGGAAGTACGAACGGACGAGGTGATATGTAGAGATCTTCTTCCTCTTCAGCATCAATCCATTCAACAACTCCTTCATTGACTAAATCTTTGAATGTCATTTCACCAGAAGAAACCATCTCTAGGTGCTTCTGAGTTAATCTAGGTGCACCGTCATATAGAATTAGAACTGGCCTAAGAATTCGACCTTTGTCAGTGTTGATGAAGATATCTTTGTTGACACTATCATACCTAATGGACACTTCAGATCTGATCGCTCCACGGCGGCGAGCGTTCTTGAATTGAGTTACCAAATTCTTTCCACGCTTGTGAACACCGTATATGTCACCGTTAACGTGGATTCTATCACCATCTGTCCAATCATCTGGTTGGAATACATCCATCTCATCCAAACGAGAGCGGATTTCTTCCTCAGGAATCGCTTCAGATATGTCAATCATCTGAGCCGCATTCTTCACCAGACCACAATTCTGACCTTCAGGTGTCTCGTTAGGACATAACCTACCCCATTGAGTAGGGTGCAGGTCACGTGCCTCGAAGTGAGGTTGACTTCTAACCAGTGGACTGGTTACACGGCGCATGTGTGATAACGCGGAAAGGAAAGTAGTTCTGTCAAGCAGTTGGCTTACACCTGAACGCCCGCCAACCCAGTTTCCAGTGGCAAGTGCGTGCATGATTTTGCTTGTTAGAACATCTGGCCTCAAACAAGATGTGATTTTTAGTTCACGCTTCCTGTTGTGGTGGCGCTCTAATTGGTACTTCAAGTCACGAGCAAGTTGTCCCATTGATACACGGAACAAATCTTCGACTAAGTCACCTGCCAAGCGTACACGCTTGTTTGCGTAGTGGTCCTTATCGTTTGGCTTGCGGCTTGTAATTGCCATTTCTAGAACTTGGCGGACAATTCTTCCTAGGAAAATCGCTTTCTTCTTACGGTCTTCGACTTGATCTCCCAAGTGAGGTAGTAATTCACGATCTAGAAGTTGGTTTACTCTAGCTTCTCTGTATTCTTTCTGCTGTCCTGCAGCGAATTTCTTCTCTAGCCAGCCATGGGCTTCTTCCATTGAATCGACAGCATATTCTTCATTATCCTTAACTTCGTTGATGTTAGCAACAATGAATTTGAAAGTCTCAGTTGGACCTGCGATTGCTTGGAAAAGCTCTTGGTCGTTCTCAATACCAAGAGCACGCATTAACAATACAACTGGAATTGCGGTTGTTCCAGCAGTACTAATCTTGACCATTAGCATTCCATCGCGGCGCTTTTCCACAGTGAGAGGCTTTCTCATACCGTCTCTTTGAGAGAAAATTTTCGCAACTTCAGTCTTCTTAGCATATCGCTTGTTGATTTCAACTGTAACACGGTTTGGAGCCAAATCTTCCATTGAAATTAGAACTCTTTCAGTTCCATTGATAATGAAATAGCCACCAGGGTCTAGTGGGTCTTCTCCCTTTTGTCTAAGTAGTTCTTCCCACATCTTTCTATCTTCATCAGAAGTAGTAGGGTGTAGGACACGGTCTCCTGCGATGTGGTTTGAGTGTAAGTTACATCTACGGCTACGAACCATAATCGGCATATTTCCTACTTGCACTCCCTTTTCAGGTTGCGTAGGTACACCATTTCGGTAAATTGTGAAATCCATCCTTACAGGTGACATGTAAGTCAACTTTCTTAGGCGGCATTCCATAGGCTGTGAAGGATGGTCACTACCATCTGCTTCACGGATAGTTGGTTCCCCGAGTTGAATATTCTTAACTCGAATAATGATATCTTGATCGATTACGTCAAGTTTGATTAATCCGCCCTTGTCATCTTCTACTTCTTCATCGGTACCAACTCTGATACTGCGAACAATCTTTTCCATTCTTGATAGAGAGTTGTCTCCTGATGGAATACAGTCGTCATAAGAAGCCAACTGGTGATTGACTAGGCTACGTTCTCGGAAAAATGATTCAATAATCTCCTTCATGGTACCACCTCGGCTCAGCTGCCCTCCACAATTAATCTGTAAGCCACAGAAACACCGGCTGATGGAGATTGTCTTACAACCTTCAAAACACGGTCTGCCAACCATCCGGCCGGCAGAGGCACATGTTCTTCGTCTTCTCCAGACGCAGCATCATGAGCCCTTTCAGTGGTTTCCTTTATCACTTGGACAACTGGATCAGTAATCAGAATCTTTGGCAATAATTCCTTAGCAAGTCTGGACTCGCCAGTTTCTGAATCATTAGTCAAGAGACCCCATGGAGCGAGTTGCTCTTCCTCTTCTTCGACTGGAACTAATTCCTGGTGAGGCACTAAGACGTGATTTAAAACGTTGAATTTGGTACCAGCCAAATCCATATCATCGTCATCAAGAGCTTTTCTCGAAATAGTAATCTTTCGGCTTCTACGCTTCTGCCTGCGCTGGCCTAATTCTGCAAGCGCATTCATTGCGCCGGTGAAAATTTCGTCGTCTTTGGAAACGCCGAGAACCGATGCGATTTCATCAGCAGGCATTGCCTTGATATCAGTCATGTTTCGATCTGTCGCGAGTTTGTGAGCATATTCTTCTGCGATGCCCATTTCCATTAATCGCTTCTTAGTTGCCGACTTTACTACCATTACACACACCCCGCCTAGCCCCTCATACACCGGTCCTGTTCTTGTCAGGCGGGCCTGACGGGGTTCGAACCCGCGACCGTCCGGTTAAAAGCCGGACGCTCTACCTGACTAAGCTACAGGCCCAAATGTATGTGTTGGGCTTCTTGGCCGACCTGTATAGGGTTCTTAAATCCTCCGCCAGCAAAAAAACAACGCTGAACGCAGGACAGAGCGGGTCTGAGGAGAACCTCTTCGACATGCTTGGAATTCTACTCACAGACATAAATGCTTCGGCCCTAAATCCAATAGGATGTTGTCAAAACGCAACACAGGGGCCACGTATAGGTTTGCTACAGTAAAATTCCGATTCTCCAAGAGGCATAAAGGCAGCGGCACTTTGGAGCGAATGAGTCCAATGACTGACGGCGGATTTTTCTCACCCGAAGATGCGTCTAAAGAAGTCGAAAGATTGGTCCGGCCTTCACGGCCAGTGCTCTGGAATCCATCAAATGAATACAAATTTGAACTTACAATTCCGCCAACGGTATATCCTCCTAGAGAAGACACTGATTTAATGGCTACAAGGCTGATATCTTTCGGCCCAGGAAGAGGTAGAAAATTATTAGAAATCGGTTGTGGATCAGGAGCATTATGTTTGCTAGCAGCATCCCTTGGTTGGAATGTTAGTGCTTGTGACATCAACCCATTCTCAGTTGCTGCTACTAAAGGAAATCTAGAATTATATAATCTGCAAGGAAAAATCAAGGAAGGAGGAGTTAGTCCTGAAAAATTCCCTTTCGAGGGGAATTTTGACCTGATAATTTGGAATTTACCCTACATTCCTGTTTCTGAAATTAAGGATGTTTTAGGGCCGATGGAAGAGGCTGCATTGATTGACACTGATGAAGAAGGATTAGGAAATAGGCTGATTAGCTGCATCGTTAGTAACCAATTACTTGCACCTAATGGTAGGATTCTAATTCTTAGCAGGGAAAATGTGACTTTCAATAACAAAATATTCGCCATACGTAAATGGGACAAGTTTGATTTTGAAGACGGTGAGAAAATAGCAATTTTTTGTTTGTGGAGGCCATTTGAAAATGCAATATCAGAATATGTCAAAAGTACCGGTTCTACCAATGATGATCTGATGAAATACTCAGGCATTGGAAGTCATATTTCCACATCTAGGCAACATTCAGGAAGGGGTAGAAGGAATAGAGAATGGTTCTCTATAGAAAGTTCATATGCGGGCTCATGGATTGTCTCGGAAGGAGAGGATTTTAATCCTGGTATGCTACAACTTTCGGGAGGACTTGCAGTACTAAATTCTATCAATGATCAAAGACTTAAACTCAAATGGCCAAATGACATTATTTTGGATGGTAAGAAACTATGTGGGATATTGGTGGAAGGTAAAACTCTGAATAATGAAACTAAGGTAATAATTGGTATTGGCATCAACCTGAAAAATGGTGAAAATTTTGACAAATTCAAGATTGCCAGCTTAGATGAACTTACTGAAATTACACATGAAGAATTAGATGTTAGATTAAATCGTGAATTATCATCACTTCTTGAAGAAAAGCAAGACCTCCCTCCGATTAATTTAGAAATTATCAGAGAGCATGTGATGAGTTTTATGTCGAATTCTGGAAAACCAAAGTATGATGGTGTAATCTACAAAAAATTTGGATTAAACGAACGTGGAGAATTGTTACTAGGAGACAAGATTATTGACGATGGCGAAGATGTAGAATGGATCTAATCATCTAACACTGCTTCCATCGGCTCATCCTCTACTCGATTTGAAATTCGCTTCAAAATTCCAAATACCAAGATTAGTGCCCCTATTGGATACAACCCATAATCTATCAAAATTCCACGGCTTACTGAAAAATCGATAACGGCATCATCTCCAATATCATCGGAATCCGAATCAATTCCGGCAATAATGAAAGTATGTACACCTGAATTTTCAGCCGAATATTCCCACTCTTTTTCTTGTACATCAAGATAAATATAATCGCCTGATGGAAGTACTACTGTGGGCTGAATTTGTCCTTCAAAGACTTCCAATGTGAAAATATCCCCTTCCGACAAATCAAATTTTACTTCAAATGTTTCACAATCACCACTTTCAGCATCTATATCGGTGGAATCATAGCATTCTATAGTAGTTGGAGTTGACCAAGCTTGTATGACTAACATTGTCAAAAGAATCGTCGAGCCGATGAGAATCATTACATCCTCGCTCTTGACAGGTGGTGCCGCTCCTCCTGCTCCCATATTGCAACGGGGGACGATTTAGCACTTCAACGCTTTCTTGGCTTACGAGAAAATTGCATTCTCTCGCGAACCAATCTGATTTTGCCACTCGAAGTACTGGATAATACTCTGCCTTCGGACAAGGATTCTTTGATGGAATCATAATCTTCTAAACGGACCACTAAAATACATTTACCATCCTCAAAATCATATAACTTAACCGGTAAATTGGACAAGTAATCTTCCAATTCATTTCTTGAGTCAAAACTAGTACAAGTGCAGCCAATCCACCGGCGTTTGCCCCGCAATGCCTTTGTCAATTTCTTGGCCATGCCTAATGCTCAAGGGCACTTGTCTTAACATAATGCCATCACTCGCCGGTTCGGGCGGACCTATGAGCGAGGAACCTGAGAAGCAATTTGAGCAGATTGGAATATTCCAATTGATCAAAAATATGCTTTCACCAAGGACATTACCTCACATCATTATGATTGCATTAATCTCCACCTTACTACTGTTCCTAGTTGATTCTCAAGAAGTCCTAGTTGCGATGTCATTCATTTCACTAGCGATTTCATATGTATTGATCGCCGTTCTCTCAAATTCAAATTTGATTCAAAGTCTTACCAAATTACCTGAGCAAAAAGGTGATGCTAATTGGTTTGTCCGTTTGTTATTCAGTTTCAGAATAACGATAGTTCCTATATTGGTTGCAGGTATTATTGTTGGAATCCTATGGAGTTTTACTGGAGGAGATGATAACGGTTGGATATCACCCCTCTTAGCATCTCTATTCATAGTCTGGTCAATAGCACAAGCTGCCTCCTTCAGAGCAGGGATGGTTGAATGGTTAGCGAATGGATTAGGAGATGCTAAACTGCATACTTACCAGGAGAAAATCTCTACTGCATCGCAAGTTGTAGTTGTGCAGGTTTT
>CEVN01029507.1_pt1 | contig 17412 bp, 19 predicted proteins | sample 427041 | NCBI WGS metagenome assembly CEVN01 (sample SAMEA2623463, study PRJEB7988) | marine metagenome | biome: marine biome (ENVO:00000447); feature: surface water layer (ENVO:00002042); material: "saline water (ENVO:00002010), including plankton (ENVO:xxxxxxxx)" | depth 5 m
AAGCTAGGGACCTAACGTGACGGAAGGCTATGTTTTAGGTAAACAAAAGATTCGTTTAAAGTGAACTTAAGGTGAACGGATTAATTAACATTTACCTAGTAGCAGCAATTAATTTTTTCCTTTTTTTGCCCGCAAAACGTAATAGCAAATCTTTGTCTCTTTCATACGTGAGTAATTTGAAGGCTTCTTCGACATCAACCCATGTAATTTCATCAACTTCATCATTAGCAGTAAATTCGCCAGACACGATTTGCATTCTCCAGTAATGAACTTCCTTATCACGTCCTTTTCTGTCTACATATCCGACTTTCCCTAAAGAGAGACCAAGTTCGCACTGATAGCCAGTTTCTTCCCAAACTTCCCTTAAAGCACAACTTTCAATTGTTTCACCTTTATCAATTTTGCCTTTAGGGAATGACCAATCATCATAATGAGGTCGATGAATGAGTAAAATTTTCCCTTTTGGGTTGGTGATAATGCCACCACCCGCCAAAACCATTTTCTTTTTCGAAGGCACCGCTAAAACGTATCAGACCAGAGCTATTTGATGCGGAATCGTAGCTTAACTTTTTGTGAACGAACCTTAGCGGGATTTATTGATTTCTATATTTTGAGAACTCGACGTTGGATCTGTTCCGTTTTTAACCCAATTCCCGTACAAGTCTAAATCCCAAGATAAATGTCGATCATTAAAGCCGTGTTCAAAAATCTCTATAAGGTGGTTTGAAATTATTTCGTCATTCACAGGCGCCAGAACTTCTACTCGCCGGTTTAGATTTCTAGGCATGAGATCAGCCGAGCCAATATAACAAGAAGATTCATCGGGGCCTTTCCCATTGGCGAACCAATATAGCCGAGAATGTTCTAGAAATCTTCCTAGTACCGAGCGAACGGATATACGTTCAGCGATTTTTTCATTACGTAATGTTAAGCAACAAATACCTCTAATTTGTAGATCAACTTTTGTGCCTTCATATGCTGCTTGATATAAGAGATCTATTAGTTCTTCATCCACCAAGGCATTCATTTTCATTCTGATATGACCAGCTTCACCATATGAGATTTCATTCTTTATGAGTTCTTTCATCCTTTCTCTTAACTGGAAGGGAGCGACTAGCAGGTTCTGAAATTCTCTTTGTTTTCCGTAAGCGGTCAATGAATTGAAGAGTTCGCCTATTTCATTTCCGATTGTATTGTCACTAGTTAGCAGACCAAAATCTGTATATGTGCGAGCTGTCAAGGAGTTATAGTTTCCTGTTCCGATGTGACTGTAACGAACTATTTGGTTGTTCTCTTTTCGGATGACAAGGGTCATTTTTGAATGAATCTTTAGCCCGACAAGACCATAAACAACATGAGCTCCAGCCTCTTCAAGAGTCTTTGCCCATTGAATATTTGCCGCTTCGTCAAACCTAGCCTTCAACTCAATGATGACAGCAACTTGTTTCCCCTGTTCTGCAGCTCTTAAAAGGCTACTGATTATTGCACCATCTCCATCAGTTCTATAAAGTGTCATTTTTATAGCTTGAACATCCGGATCCTCAGCTGCTTGGCGTATAAACTCACCAACCGTATGATCGAAGGACTCGTACGGGTGGTGGACAAGTACGTCTTTATATCTCAGCAGCGAAAAAATGTCTGAGACTTGAGAACTTACTGAAGGAAATAAGGAAGGTTTCGCGGGATTCTCTTCAAGGAAATTTCTCGGGATCGATGGAGTGTGTGGAGGGTAATGCAGATTATCTTCGTCAAGTTTAGATAATTCAAAAGATGGTTCCGGAGAAATCGGTATTGGGTTTACATAAATATCATAATCTAGAATGCCCAATTCAGTGCTTAAAGTTGCTTTGAAGTCATCTGACAGAGGTTTAGAAACCTCTAGTCGAACTACTTCCCTAAATTTCATACGGATTAATTCGTTCTCAATTGCTGTAAGAAGATCATCTGCCTGTTCCTCATCAATCTCTAAATCAGATGATCTGGTAACTCTGAACAGAACAGTATCTATGATCTCCATGTCTGGGAAAAATTCAGGTAAAGCAGACATGATAGCTTCCTCTAAAAGAACAAATTTTTTAACGTTAGGTAATTGAATGAGCCTATTTAGATTCGGTGGAATTTTTATTCTTGCGAATCTCTTTACTAACAACGCTTTGTCCCTAAGCATCACTCCAATACTTAGCGAAAGGTTTGACACATATGGAAATGGGTGCCCCGGATGGACACCTAAGGGAGTGAGAACAGACGTCACTTCTGAATGAATGTAATGCTCTACAAAAGCTACTTCTTTAGCATCTAGTTCAGCAATGCTTACGACATCTATTCCGTGCAAAGATAATTCTTTAATAAGTTCCGAAAAGCTATCCTTTGCGACTTCAATTTGTTTGTTCACAGCTAATTGAATACTGGTTAACTCGTCCACATTTGCTTCTGAGTTGATTCCGTAGTTGAGTTTTGCCTTTATTTCAGCTACACGAATTTGAAAAAATTCATCAAGGTTACTGTTCCAGATCCCAAGGAACTTGAATCGCTCTAAAAGCGGAATATCGCCCTGTTGTGTTAAAGACAGTACGCGATCATTAAAATCTAACCAAGATAACTCGCGATTCTTGAATTCAGGCAACTGAGACATTTAGACAGGATTTCCCTCTTCCTCTTCGTACCCTAAGTCCCATTCAATAAGAATATTCTCTCGTTCTGCATCTCGGTTTACCCGTTCCCGGTTTCGTCGGAATTGTGGGTCATGAGGCGGAAGCAACACTAACCGGGCCTGAACTCGGGTCCGGAAACCGTCAATCATGTCTTTGTCCCCAAAATCTGAACGCATTTCCCAATGGGGCGCTACAGGTCCTAGATACACCATTTTAATATGGCCTTTGGGGGGTTCGTTCGCGATCTCTACATCACTCATAAGGTTGCTCCTCACATTCAACTGGTAAGTGTACCAACAGAATTTTTTTTTGTTCACGGGAACTTTTTCCTCTTACGAATCGTCTATTAGTTATCGGAGGTACACATGGACACGAAATGGATGACAAAGGGGAACTGTAGGAGCAAGCCGCCTGAGGTATTTTTTCCTAGTGATGGGTTAGGGGTCGAAGTCGCAAAAAAGATTTGCGAAACGTGCAAAGTAAAAAACCTCTGTTTAAACCATGCCTTAGATAATCGGATCGACCATGGCGTGTGGGGTGGCACTTCTGAACGTCAACGCCGACGCTTACGAAAAGAACAGCAACTGATTGCTGTAGGTTTTTGAATCAGGTCTCTAAAAAGCAGCGTTTAGCTAATGGCTTGAGATTCAGCGATTACTTCGAGCGCAGCTTGCCGTTCGAGAGCTCGTTGGCGTCGGATACGGCGACGTTCCCGTTCACTCATCCCACCCCAGATTCCAAATTTTTCACTATTTCTGAGCGCATACTCTAGGCAGTCTTCACGAACAACGCAGCCACGGCATACTTCTTTCGCCTCACGCGTTGACGCTCCTCGCTCAGGAAAGAACAAGTCGGGGTCAACACCCAGGCAGTTAGCGAAATCCTGCCAATCTTTATCTAGTGATTCATCGGAAACCACAGTTTGCCCCTCCGGCCTTTTCTAAACACGCCAAGCTTGTTAGTAAGCATGGACGCTTATTTGACGTTTAGTCTCGCGACCTCTATCAAATTCATTGTTGTAATTACAATAGTGTTATTTAAGCAGGTCAGACAAGGAAAAAGCAAGGTATAGACAAGAAAAGCCTTAAAAATAGGGAAAATAAGTCAATAATGGCCCTGCAGGAGGAATATAGGCGCTATTTAAGCGCTCGTAAGCGTTAACTATCTGCTTAGCGGCGAGCAGAGACCAACCGCCTGCGGTGTTCAACGAAATCTACGAGAAGGTAATCTCCGAGATTGTCCCGATTCGTAAAGAACGCTCTCCCACCATTCATTTCCGTAATGCGTTCAATAAAGCGACTCAACGCTGGCTCCGGGTCGAGCATAAAGGTATTGATACGAATACCGTCACGGGTGCAAGCCATGACTTCCTTTAATGTCTTTTCAACTGTTTCTCGTGTTGGTGGGTAATCAAAATATGGATTCCCGGATCGATCAATATGAGCTGTTGGTTCACCGTCAGTTACCATGATGATTTGCTTGGTTCCTGTTTGCTTCGCGAGCAACTGCCTACTTAAGAGAAATGCGTGCTGCATATTCGTGCCCTGCATGTAGCCTGTTGAAACTTCGGGCAACTGCTGTGGTTCTATTTCTCGGGCGACGATATTAAAGCCAACAATTCCTATGTAATCGCGAGGGTATTGCATTGTGATGAGTGAGTGAAGCGCCATCGCTACTTTTTTGGCTGGAAGGAGACGACCCGTCCACATCATCGAGTTGGACAAGTCCAACATGAGCACGGTGCTGGACCGAACGAGGGACTCGGTGCGTTCAATTTCGAAATCTTCAGGAAGGAGATCTACCGGAGTGCCGCCACCTGTTCGGCGGATCGCATTGCGGACAGTGCGTTGAATATCTAAGTTAAACGGATCTCCAAACTCGTGCGGTTTGGTGGAGTAATCCCTTTCATGGCCGATGCCTTGTCGCTCGAGGTGATGTTTCCCCATCCGGTCAGTGTTTAGTTTCCGGAAAAGGTCAGCTAACGCCTGCTGTCCTATCTTTCGAATAGCTTTGGGAGTTAATTCATACCTTCCTTCCTTTGCATCGATATACCCAGCGTCTTCGAGCTGCTGTGCTGCCTCAGCAATCTTTTCTAAACTCATGGCACTTTGATCATCAAGTAGTTCCCGAACTCTCTCAATGTCTACTTCCGCTAGCGAAGAAGGGTTCGTGACTGAAGAGAGCATACGTTCTAAAGCATCAAGATCTCCGAGTTCTTCAAAGATCTGTTGCGCTTCGGCCATAGCCATCGGGTCATTCCCGGAGAACTCGTATGATTGCTCCCATCCGGAATTGGGAAATGCTTCCTGAAGATTTTGCGCTAGTTGGTTCATTTGCCATTGGAGGTCCATGTCCTCCAAAAGCTGGTCAGAAAGCTCCTGTAATTGTTGTTGCTGTTCGGGAGTCATCGAGTTCATCATCGACTGCGCTGCCGCCATCCGCTGAGCCATAATTTCGAGAAGTTCATCTAAGGTCGATGGATTCTCCGGGAAAAAGTCACCAAATTCCTCCATGAATTTGTCAAAGTCTGGTTCCTGGCCATTTGCACGTTGTTCCAACATTTCATTAAGGTTCGAAATCATATCTTTGAGCCTCTGCATGTCTTGGGGCTGCATATTCTGCACCTCGTCAGACATTTGATCCACGTATTGCTGCATGAGCTGCTCGCGAAGTTTCTCCATAAGGTCTTCAAACTGTTGACGAGCCTCTGCAGAGGTAAAATCGTATTGCTGTAGCTCTCGCACCTGGCCAGCTAGATCGGGAGGAAGCATATCTAGTTGAAGATTCCGATTTGTGACGGTCTCTTGAGTGATGTCTTCCCTGCGGTCATCACCGGATTTTCGTGCTTCTTCGAGAAGCTGATCTAACGATCCTCGTTCTTCATCTACAACAGAACGCAGCTCATTTGCTACTTCTTCATATACGCCGCCGAGGTCGTAATTTTCCAGCCGGTCTTGCCGCTCTTGACGAATTCTATCGAGTGTTTCCTGAAGGCCTTGGATTCGCTCACCATCAATATTGAAACCGGATTGCATCATTCGGCGTAAAGCCGAATTAATATCGCCGTCATATAAAAGGTCGTCGCCAAGTTCAGCAAGAAGATCTTCAGCTGAAATGTCAAAACCTGTCTGAGTTCCATCCCAAGCAGAGTAAGCGTAGCTAAGGTTTCGTCGTTTGCGCTTTCTCCATTTACCAAGGACCATACCGAGACAGTAGCCAGTGAAAAGCTCTCATGCCTATCGATAACCAAAACAGTTTCTGAAGGTAGGAAATCACCATTTCGCCGTTGCCTCGAATACAGTTGGTTTCATGATTGTTGAATATGAAAAAGATGGGCGGGTTGCCGTCATAACATTGAACCGTCCAGAAGCGAGAAATGCGGTGTCTGGAGAGCTTGCTCAAGCACTTGAAGAGGCCGTAGATCGTTTCGAAAACGACGATGAATTATGGGTCGGTGTCCTAGCTGGAAATGGTCCCGTGTTCTGTGCAGGTGCCGATCTAAAAGCGGTAGCTTCCGGAAATGCGAATCTTGGAACTGCGCGAGGCGGGTTCGGTGGCTTCGTCACGCTTGAACGGACAAAGCCGATCATCGCAGCTGTTGAAGGTCCTGCTGTCGCAGGAGGATGCGAACTGGTTCTTGCCTGCGACATGGTTGTAGCTTCTGATACTGCTTCATTCGGCTTACCTGAAGTTAAACGCTCACTCGTTGCCATGGCGGGAGGAACAACGAGGCTCCCGAAACGGATCCCCCCAAATATTGCTATGGAGATGGCATTAACTGGAGACACAATTGATGCAAGGAGAGCCTACCAACATGGCCTGGTCAATATCCTTTGCGAACCTGGTGAAGCAATAGAAGCTGCAAAGGGATTAGCTGAACGTATCAATGCAAATGCCCCTCTAGCTGTAAGAGCGACAAGAAAAGCGGTTCGCGATGGTGCTCTAGTATCAGATGAGGAAGGGATTCGTATCGCTGTTGAACTTTTCGGACCTGTCGCTTCGAGTGAAGACGCAAAAGAAGGACCACTCGCCTTCGTCGAGAAGAGACCCCCTGAATGGAAAGCACGCTAAACAATAACATTGGGGACTTATCGTTCTCAGATGATTTACGAAGACGAATAACTTCCAACCTCGATAGGCATCCTACCCTTATCCAAAAGGAGAGCAGTCTACGAAGGGCTGCTGTAGCTATCGCTATTGCCCCTTTAGAAAACGGACAATCAGGATTCATCCTTACTCGAAGAGGAAAGAACCTTAAGACGCATTCTTATCAATATGCCCTACCAGGCGGAAAGATTGACGACGGTGAGACCCAAGAAGAAACCGTCCTTCGAGAAGTACAAGAAGAAATAGGCATTCAGGTTGAAAAAGAAAACATCGTTGGCTATCTCGACGACTATGAAACTCGATCGGGTTTTGCGATCACACCAATTGTTCTCTGGATTCCAGACCTACAGAATCTGAGACCAGAGCCTGGAGAAGTAGACGATATTTTTGTTATTTCCTTTAATGAGCTTTTCCGCCCAGATAGCCCGAGGTGGGTCGAAATCCCAGAAAGCGACAAGCTTGTCTTACAACTTCCTTTACGTAATCGACTTATACACGCACCGACTGCTGCCTTGATTTATCAGTTTCGCGAAATAGGAATACAAGGGAACTTGATTCGGACAGATCATATTGAAGAACCAGTATGGGCCTGGAAGTAAAACCCTGATTTTTCAAGGTTTTTATATAAAAAAGATGAAGAACCATGGCAACTGCCCCTATAAACGACTATCTTAAACATGGTGTGCCATTTGGCACATGAACTTTCAGGCCCAATAACGTGTTGGTGCCTACTATGAGAGGGAATTTTTCATGAAAAGATTTAAACTATTAGTGGCAGCTTTAGGCGTGTCATTGGTGGCGATGCTTGCGTTGGCTCCTACAGCCCAAGCTCAAGACACCCCGACAGCTATAGGCGACCCACTATTCGTAGAAGCAGCAGGAGAAGCAACAATATCGCTAACTGGTTCCGGTTGGATAGCTGGTCCTGTTGCACTTGTTCCATGTACTGCTGCAACTTATGAAGCACTAGCCGCAGGCGGGGCAGAGGATTGTGATACAGCAAGTCTCACCCTTGCCACAGCTGATGCAGACGGAAACTTTACTGCCGACTTCACGCTTACTGTTGCTGAAGGCGGAACATGTATCGGTATTGGTGGTGGAGCAGGATTCACTGAGCAAGGTGGTGGATTCTGTGTTGGCGTTGGTGCTCCTGTACCTCCTCCTGGACAACCAAATACTGGTGCTGAGTCAGGAATGATTGCGGTCATTGGTATCGCAGTACTTGCTGCAGGCGCATTGGTTGTTGGTATGACACGCCGTAGGGCATTCGTCAGCTAGCAACTTTCCCAGATCTCTGGGATAGCAAAAGCTTAAAAGAACCGGGCCGTAAGGTCCGGTTCTTTATTTTTAAAGCCTCAGAGTTACTCTTCCCTTCTGAAATAAACACTATGGCTAGTTGTAGGTCTTCCATGCCGATAACAGCTCTTCTGTCGTCGTCAAAGTAGCTAGGAGTGACATTGAGTTATTTAAGACTTCGTGCCCGTATTCCAGTGGGACTCCTGCTACAGCATCTGTTGGAATCACAACTTGGTAACCTAAATCGACTGCTGACAAAGCTAAGCCAAGAACGCCAATATTTAACGACACGCCAAGAGCCACAATTGTTTGGGCATTAAGGTTGCGAATTATCTGATCAAGTGAAGTACTTGTAAATGGAGTTAGGCCATGGAGTCGTGGGACAACAATATCTTCAGTTTCTGGACCGAAAGACGGGATAAGTTCTGCCCCTTCTGTATGTTCAACTAGTCCAGTTCCGGCTTGGTTCATTTTTTGAGAAGCGGCAAGCATCCTACAGTTAGCTATTGAACCCGCATTATCTGCGCGATTTGTTGCTACTGCATGAAGTACACGAATACTCAGTCCTCGTGCAGCGGCACAGATTGAAGGACCATTCGAAAGAACACCAGAATTTTCAGCAGCGTTTTGAAGGTCTGGAAAGCTCGATAGGTCTCCGACTACTCCCCGTTGTACTTCCATAGTGATAACCACAGTATGTTGTGGGTTCACTAATTCTGTTAATTCCATATCTTGTCCTTCTGTAAAGAATAGGAAACTCTATCGCTCCATGTGTGAACTTCTTAGATTTCAGGGAATTAAGTGAGTTGAAAATAATAACGAAAGAAAAAACCCATGGGGGTCCACCACTTTCATTGATTTTCAGACGACAGTTAGCTTGTTCGTTTCCCGGAAAATGCCACCGCTGTTAGGGGGCAGGCCATTAGGCCTGCCCCCTCCGTATTTAAGAAGATTTTCCTTCTGAGCCTCAGATATGATTCATACCAACCTTGGTTTGCCACGAGGTAACTACCCTAATCATTGGAGGACATATGGATGCAATATTACTGGCTGCAGGCCAGTCTTCTCGCTTAGGGCCAGACACTGACAAACAGCTATATCGAATAAACAACAAACCCCTTGTTATCTACTCAGCCGAACGACTGCTTGCAAATGACAGCATCGACCGGCTTGTTATTGTAGGTAGCGACGGGAGTATGGAAGAACTTCAACTTATTTTCCAAGAGTTCAATTTAATTGACGTTTGTGATTTTGTACTTGGTGGAAGTGAAAGACAAGAGTCTGTTCGCAATAGTCTCGCAGCTATAGAGAGCGATCGGGTGTTACTGCACGAAGGGGCGAGACCGGTAATCAGTGCATCACTGATCGAACGGGTGCTTGCTCCTGATACTGCATGCGTGACTCCGACCGTGCCTGTCCCATTCACTGTCGCTATAGGTGAAACTAGTATGGATGGAGAACTCGATAGGTCCCTATTGCACAATGTTCAACTTCCACAAGCATTTGATACACAGATACTTGTTGAGGCACATGAGCGAGCATTATCTGAAGGTTCTTCGGCTACAGACGACAGTGCCCTTGTTTTCCGCTTGGGCTATCCAGTGAAATTTGTAGAAGGTGAGCTAACGAATATTAAAGTCACCTATCCCAACGATTTACTATTGATAGAAAAGGTCCTCAACGAGTAGTGGATCGCATCTGAGGAATTCCTGAGTAGATCGTTTTGATTTCGATTCTCGCTAGTTTTTGTGCAAGGCTCAAACAATGAGCGAACTGATATGGGAAGGTGAAGTAGATCTTAACCGGCCTTTTTTTGTCATCGCACTTGAAGGACTATTTGACGCTGCAGGGGCAGCAACGCATGCTGTTGATCGGCTGGTTGATTCATATGAAGCAAAGCCTCTGGCGCATATAGAGCCAGAAATTTTCTTTAATTTTCAGGAAGAAAGACCAATTGTAAGAATCAACAAGGGAGAACGTGAAATTGTTTGGCCTTCGAATTCTATTTGGGCAGCTTCGTGTCCAAACGAAAACCATGACCTGGTGCTTCTCTCTGGTGTTGAACCACATCTTCGTTGGAAAACGTTCGCTGATTCTCTTCTTGAAGTAGCCCGCTCCACAAATGCTGAAATGGTGATAACGGTGGGAGCTATGGCAGGTATGGCGCCGCATACTCGGCCATTGGGAGTGGTCGGTAGCGCCGCTGACCCAGCTACAGCTGATCGTCTTGGCCTTGGACGCCCAACCTATGAAGGACCTACCGGGCTAGTTGGCGCTCTTCACGATGAGCTGGATAAGGCAGGAATGCCGGTTATATCGCTTCGAGTGTCCGTGCCACACTATGTTCCTAATCCCCCAAATCCTGAAGCAACAAGATCACTGTTATCGCGCTTGGAATTAGTAACCGGAGTAAAAACGTTTCATGGAGAATTAGACCATGATGCAAATGAATGGCGGAAACGAATCGACCTGGCAGTATCTAATGATGGGGAAATGACAAGTTATGTCCAACAACTGGAGCAACGTGTCGATGAAAGTGAAATTTTGCCAACCGGGGATGACCTAGCCGCAGAATTAGAAGCGTTCCTTCGTGATAGAAGAGAAGACTAAGCGTTCAATAGTTGGAATTTGCTATAGGTCTATCTTCCCAAGTGCTCGAAACCCTACAGCTCCTGCTCCAATAAGGGGCCCCATATCTTCTAGTTCACTTGGAACTATTTTTGTTCCTTGAGCGTGATCTATTTTTGAAAGCTCATCTATGGTACTTTGCGCTGCCGCAAAGAAAATATCACCGAATCCAAGTGCAACCGAACCAGCAACCACCGCTAACTGGAGATCAAGAAGGTTCGCTACTGAAGCTACGGCACGCCCCACTAACACCCCTACTCTTTCCCTCGTTTCATCATTTGCATTAACTGCCGGAAATCCCAGAGCCCGGTGAAGTGCAGATCCAGAAGCAGACCCTTCCAAAAGGCCTGAAACCCCATTAGCGTCCTTCCCTCCTTTCGGGTCAACAAATACATGCCCAATATGTCCTGCATTCCCATCTGCCCCATCAAGCAAGGTTCCGTTTAGGACGATTCCTCCACCAACTCCAGTGGAAACGACCATAGCGATAAAGTTGCTGCAATGTTTAGCGGTTCCTACCCAGCCCTCTGCCAAAGCTAAAGCTTTTGCATCATTATCGACATAAGTTGGAATTTGAATGTCATCTTCCAGTTTCCTTCGGAGCGGGAAATCTCTCCATTCAGGAATGTTAAGTGGCGAAACAAGTTGATATGAGTCTTTCGCTGGGCCACCGCACCCCACTCCTATTGCTTCAATCGGGTCAGAGGCTTGTTCTAAGGTTTCTTTAACAAGTCTAAGGAGACGTGGATAGAGCTGCTCGGCGTTTGGTAGCACAGTTTGAATCTGATTTTTGTGTGACGGCCTTCCATGCGAATCCACGATGCCAGTCGCAACCTTTGTCCCTCCAATATCGATAGCTAGTACATTCGACATCGAAAATTCGAGGCGACTAGGTGCTCGCCCTATAGATGCCGGCATCACCGACAGCATCTTTATTGAGCATCTTGCTTAGATGAAGTCCTTCAAGAATAAATTCGATTCCGCTTGCGACATGTGCTGGATTGTCGAGATCAGCGGCGCTTAGACCAATATTCTCGAGAATGGGTTTAAAGGGTTCCATCTTGTTGAGGTAATCAATATATGAGGTAGATGAAATATCATCACCAGCACTTACCACTGCGCCGTTTTCAAATTCGTCAAGTAAGGGAGAGCACAATGAATGGTCGACGGTTTCTCGGAATACTTCGAGGACTGATTGTTTGATGAGGTGTCGGATGATCTCAGTTTCTCTTCCATCCTCAAGTGTTTCAATTTCAATTTTTCCCGAAGTTGAAGCTACTAAGGAACTTAAGTCACTTACGCGCGGAACGGCGTATGTTTCTTCATTGAGGAGTGCTCTGCGGAGGGATCCGGCGATTAGGGTCTCATAGTTAGATACAGTTAATCGGACTGAAACACCTGACCGTTGATTAATGTTGGGGTTTTCGCGAGCTATATGTGAGAGAGTTGCGATTATTTTTTCCATAAAGTCGGGGATATCTACGTGAACGGATTCGTGGGGGAACATATTTGCTTCTTGAACAGCGATTTGTCGTTCCAATTCAATATCAAATGGGTAATGAGTCCGGATTTGACTTCCGAAACGATCCTTTAATGGAGTGATTATTCTCCCTCGGTTTGTATAGTCTTCGGGGTTAGCTGAAGCTACGAGGATTACGTCCAGTGGTAGGCGAACTTTATATCCTCGGATCTGGACGTCTCTTTCTTCAAGAATATTTAGGAGTCCTACTTGGATTCTTTCTGATAGGTCTGGAAGTTCATTAATGGCAAAAATCCCTCGATTAGTTCGTGGAACAAGCCCATAGTGCAGTGTTAGTTCATCTGAGAGGTAGCGACCTTCTGCTACCTTGATCGGGTCAACTTCGCCAATGAGGTCGGCAATTGATGTATCTGGTGTGGCAAGTTTTTCACCGAATCTCTGATTTCGATGAACCCATTCAATTGGTGTTCCGTCGCCTTTTTCACTTATGAGGTCTCGTGCGTGTTTTGAAATTGGGTTGAATGGGTCATCATTAATTTCTGATCCGGCGATAATTGGCATCCATTCGTCGAGGAGGTCTACAAGACCTCTGATCATTCTGGTTTTAGCTTGGCCGCGTTCGCCGAGAAAGATTATGTCATGACCGGCAAGAACAGCATTTTCTACCTGTGGGATGACTGTGTCTTGATATCCGAGCACGGTTGGGAAGATGTCCTCGCCTTCTCGGATAAGTCGGATAGCGTTTTCACGGATTTCTTGTTTTACCGTTCTGGAAAGCCATCCAGATTTTTTTAATTTACCTAGGGTGTGTGATTTCCTCATGCTCGAAACATAGCGGAAGTATTCGATTATTTCTCTATCGGAGGGACAAGGTTTACGACTTTTTCGATTTTTTTCAATTCGTTTGAAATATTTTGACGAGCTTTTTCCTCCCATTGATGCTCAAAAGCTTGTATGGAAAAAATTGGGTTTAGTTTCAACAGACTAGTTAGAAATTGCCCTCGTCCGAAAAAGAATTGTTCGTCTGATAAATGCTCGTATTCTTGTCGGATGCCTTTCTGATATTCGAGATATAAATCTTGTTGGCTGGCAAGTATTGCTAGGTCAATGTCGTGAAGTACTTGGTATGAAAGCTGATCTTTAGCCGGTTCAAGATAATTTGCTGTTGAGAGAATGAGATTTTGAACATGTTTGGAATCACAGATTTTTAGGTTGCTGAGCCACCGATACGCTATTTGTGCGCTCTCATTTTCATTTGACTCTGATTTTGGTTCATAAATAAAGTCGTGGAACCATATGGCGAAACGCAGCTCAATCTCTTTTTCAATTGCTACGGGCACCCTGTCAAGGACGGAAAGGCAATGGTCAATATGTTCCAGCGTGTGGTAGCTCCTTTGAGGGCTCGAGTAAGCGTCGGCGATCTCTTTACCCATTGTGGTTGCAGATTCAAGGTCAATTTTCGTCGTGTAACACAGATCGAACCATTGGCTCATGATTTCTATCTCTTTGGCGTCCATATGGGAAGAATACTTTGAAAACTGGAAAATGGTTGAAAGGAAGTTTGAGAAATACAGATCTGTTATTGGGTAGACGGTTAGTGTTTAAAGAGTGGAAAACACTAACCTATTAGGTAGACAAGTTTGCTTGTCTACCTAATGATTTGCCTGGAGGCAGAAAAGTAAATGGCACAGACAAAGACGCGGTCTACTCCGCAGCCGATTCGGAAAAAACCAAAGCAGCTTCCGTTCCCTCTTAACCTGTACCAAAGCGCCGTTGGCAGGAAATGGGTTATGGCTGTCAGTGGGATTGTTCTTCTTGGGTTTGTGGTTACCCACATGATTGGAAATCTTCACTTGTACGAGGGTCCTTTGGAGATACACGAGTATGCAGAAACGCTTAGGAATCTCGGTACAGATATTGTGCCAAGAACCTGGCTCCTTTGGGGAGTGAGACTTCTACTCATTGCAGCTTTCGTAGTGCATATTCATTCTGCGTACTCTTTAAAGGAGATAGGGCGCAAGGCAAATACAAGAGCGAACTATGTGGATGGAAATAAGAAGTATGCGGCTTCTCAGGATTTTATTGCTGCAAACTATGCGAGTAGGACTATGCGCTGGACAGGCCCAATTATCCTCCTCTACCTAATCTTTCATTTAGCTGACCTGACCTGGGGGTGGTTGAGCGATGATTGGGTCCTTGGAGACCCGTATAACAATGTTGTGATATCAATGGGAAATATTGGAGTTGCGATCATTTACATTGTTGCCAATATTGCTCTTGCGATACATATCTTTCACGGAACATGGAGTTTGTTCCAGAGCTTAGGTATCAATAGTCCAAAGTATAATCAAGCTCGTAAAGTTCTCGCCAGTGGGCTCGCAGGCCTCATCTTGGTTGGAAATCTTAGTTTCCCGATTGCAGTTCAAGCAGGCCTCATTGATCAAGATAATTGTGAGGCACCCTGCGGTATAACAGCAGTTGAGGCAGAGGAAGGACACGAATGATCGGTGAACTACAATCCCTAATTCCTGACGGACCCATTGATGAAAAGTGGGAAAGTCACAAGTTCAACATGAAGCTAGTGAATCCTGCGAATAAGCGGAAATTTGAAATTATCGTTGTTGGGACGGGACTCGCAGGAGCATCGGCTGCAGCGACACTTGGGGAGCTCGGATACAACGTTAAGGCGTTTACCTACCATGACAGCCCGAGACGAGCGCATTCAATTGCTGCCCAAGGCGGAATTAATGGCGCAAAGAACTATCAGAATGATGGCGATTCTGTCTATCGCTTATTCTATGACACGGTCAAAGGCGGTGATTACCGGAGTAGAGAAGCCAATGTTCACCGCTTGGCTGAGGTTTCTCTAAATATTATTGATCAATGTGTGGGCCAAGGCGTCCCATTCGCTAGGGAATACGGTGGCCTTCTCGATAATCGGTCTTTCGGTGGCGCTCAAGTGAGCAGAACCTTCTACGCGCGTGGTCAGACTGGCCAACAGCTCTTATTGGGAGCGTATTCTGCGCTAATGCGGCAAGTCAGCGCTGGGTCGGTTGAGCTTCACACGAGAAAAGAGATGCTTGATCTGATTGTTCATGATGGTGCTGCTCGAGGAATCGTTGTCAGAGACCTTATTACGGGAGATATCCAAAGCCACACCGCCCATGCAGTGGTACTGGCAACTGGCGGGTATGGAAACGTCTACTACCTATCGACAAATGCCATGGCGTGCAATGTAACAGCAGGATGGAGGGCGCATAGGAGAGGGGCCCTATTTGCTAATCCGTGTTATACCCAAATCCACCCTACGTGTATTCCAGCTAGCGACGAGTTCCAGTCAAAACTAACGCTTATGTCTGAATCGTTACGTAATGATGGCCGTATTTGGGTTCCTCGTGAGCACGATGAAGCCCGCAGCGCCTCCGATATTCCTGATGCTGATCGTTATTACTACCTTGAGGAGAAATACCCGTCGTTTGGTAACCTCGTCCCTCGTGATGTGGCGTCAAGAAACGCGAAGACTGTCGTTGACCAGGGGTTAGGCGTAGGAGATTTGAAAAATGGGGTATATCTAGATTTTGCCGATGCAATCGCCCGTGATGGAGAAGATTCTATTCGCGCAAGGTACGGGAACCTTTTCCAAATGTATGAACGTATAACCGGAGAGGACCCCTATAAGACTCCTATGCGTATCTACCCTGCAACGCATTACACCATGGGTGGGCTTTGGGTGAACTATGAACTTATGAGTAACGTCCCTGGACTGTTCGTTGCCGGCGAAGCGAACTTTTCTGATCATGGAGCAAACCGCTTGGGTGCGTCTGCCCTTATGCAAGGACTCGCTGATGGATACTTTGTTCTTCCATATACAATCGGTAATTATCTCGCCCCGCTATTGGGAGAGGCTCCGCTTGCTGAAAATGATGCAGCATGTGGGGAGGTCGTTAGTGAAGTAGCAGACCGGACTCAAAAGTGGCTGTCAATCAATGGGACGCGTAGCGTCGATTGGTTCCACCGTGAACTCGGCAAGCTTGTCTGGAATTACATAGGCATGGAGCGGGATAAGAATGGTTTGGAAAAAGCTCTTTCTGAGATTCCGGCGTTACGTGAAGAATTCGAAAAGGATGTTCGCGTCTTAGGGTCGGGGGATAATCTTAATTCCTCTCTCGAGAAAGTCGGGCGTGTTGCTGATTTCTTCGAGCTGGCTGAGCTTAAAGCCCGTGATTCACTTGAACGCGAAGAATCCTGCGGTGGGCATTTCAGAACTGAAAGCCAAACTCCTGAAGGGGAGGCTCTCCGAGATGACGAAAATTTCGCTCACGTAGCGGCATGGGAATGGGGAGGGGCTTCCGACTCTGCGATCCTTCATAAAGAACAATTAGAATTTGAAAATGTTCCACTGACACAGCGGTCGTATAAGTAGGAGATCTTCATGGAAAATACACTGACTCTCACTTTAAAAGTTTGGCGCCAAAATGGCCCAACAGAATCTGGACGATTTGAGACCTACACGGTTGAAGAAATTAGTCCTGATATGTCCTTCCTAGAAATGTTTGATGTTCTAAATGAGAATCTCATTAACAGTGGCGAAGAACCCATTGAAATAGCTAGTGACTGCCGTGAAGGTATTTGTGGAACATGTGGATGCATGATAAATGGAAGAGCGCATGGACCTGAAAAAGCCACTGCAACCTGCCAATTGCACATGAGAAAATTTGAAGATGGTGACACTATTGTTGTTGAGCCTTGGCAAGCAGCTTCTTTCCCCGTGATTAAAGATCTAGTAGTCGACAGGTCACCGTTGGATCGAATCATCGAAGCAGGCGGTTACATTACTGTGCCTACAGGATCTGCACCGGATGCAAACCTGATTCCAGTTCCAAAAGATGCAGCGGATACCGCCTTTGATGCGGCAGCTTGTATCGGCTGTGGAGCTTGTGTTGCTGCATGCCCTAACTCGGCAGCACAACTCTTCACTTCTGCTAAAGTTCAACACCTTAACTTGCTTCCACAAGGCCAAGCCGAACGGTGGTCAAGAACAGAGAACATGGTCGAGACTATGGAAGAGTATTTTGGTTCGTGTACCAACCACGGCGAATGCCATGAAGCTTGCCCAAAAGAAATACCCCTAGATTTTATCGCCTACACAAATCGAGACTACATAAAGTCGAAGCGAAAAAATAGAAAGCTTCTTGGTCAGACTCCTTAATCTAGTCTCAGATCTGGTTTAGTAGGTTAATTGTTCTTTCC
>CEVN01009115.1_pt1 | contig 17269 bp, 14 predicted proteins | sample 427041 | NCBI WGS metagenome assembly CEVN01 (sample SAMEA2623463, study PRJEB7988) | marine metagenome | biome: marine biome (ENVO:00000447); feature: surface water layer (ENVO:00002042); material: "saline water (ENVO:00002010), including plankton (ENVO:xxxxxxxx)" | depth 5 m
CATTACTGACACTTTGGGTTTCCCGTATCCTGCCGTTTTTCAGTTAACAGCAGCTTTGTTTTTGATTTTTGCAATTCCGTGTTTTATATTTGTGAAGGAGACTCCAGGAGACAATTTTTGGCCTAGCTTGATGGTATTAATGGCCATTCTTCTAGGAATAAATGCTTGGTTAAGTGAGGACTCTTTGGTTAGATATGCTACTTTGTTCTTCGCAATTTGGTGCGTATTTTCCTCAATGAATACTAAGACAACTCCTCTTTTTAGGGATGGTTCAATAATTGATGCAACCTCAGGAACATTTTCTCAACTTAAAGGGACGCTTTCAATGCTCGGTAATTTTCCAGGATTATCTAGGTTTTTGGTTGGTAGAGTTTTCTACACAGATGCAGCAAATACATCGATAACTTTTGCAGCAATTTATGTGAGAGAAGAATTTGGGATGGAAGATTCAGAAATTGCAGTTTACACGTTAATCGGTGTTTTCTCCTCAATAGTAAGTGGCTTTCTTTGGGGATACTTAGTTGATATTATAGGCCCTAAATCAACACTTAATGCAGTATTGTGGTTCTGGTTTGCATCATTCACTCTCCTAATATCTACAGTTTGGTTAGGTTTACCTACATGGATGATATGGTTGGCACCATTTTTAGCTGGAGTAGCTCTTGGTGGAACTTGGTGTGCCGATAGACCGTATATGCTGGTATTGACGCCTCCCAGATATATTGGTCAATTCTACGGATTGTATAGTATGGTAGGGCGTTTTGCAACCATAATTGGCCCTCTATCTTGGGCAATAATTGTGGATGAATTGAATTTTGGTAGGCCTGCAGCAATTGGTTTCCTTTTTATTGTTATGATTATAGGCTATATTATTCTTCAAGGAGTAGATGATAAGCCTAGGGAATGGCCACCAGAATTACAAGCTGAATATGAACCAGAGCCACCACGTGGAGCCATTGGAAGGTCACGATAACCACTTTAATGTATATCTAGTTGGAGTTTAATGGAACGTCGTATAGATCATTATTTGGAAAGATTGGTATCTTCGGATTCGATGATTTTTTACAAAGCAGTTTGTGAATTCGCAGAAGAAAGAATTGAGCCTAATTATCTAAACTGGGAACGTAACCATGAGTTAATTCCGGAAAATATTATTGAGGAAATGGGCCAAATGGGTTTGTTCGGAGTCACAGTATCTGAAAAATATGGTGGTCAGGGAGGCAATCAATTAGATTTAATTTTAATGGGTTTAGCACTGGGTTATCACTCACAGTCCTTAGCCATCACCCCAGGAGCAGCTATGTCTTTGGGAGCTAAGCCTCTGCAATTATTTGGTACAGACTCTCAGAAAGAAGCTCATCTTCCTGATTTGGCAGCTGGAAAGAGAATGTTCGTCTTTGGTCTATCTGAGCCAGGTCGCGGTTCAGATGCTACTAATCCGGAAGTTACAGCCAAAAAGAAGGGTGATAAATGGGTCATTAAAGGAGAAAAATGTTGGTCTACAAACGCAAAATGGTCCAGTCATGTTGTAGTTCACGCGATGACGAGTCCTGATTCAAAGCCAGGTTACCGAACTACTTGTTTCATAGTTCCCATGGATGATCCAAATGTATCATATCAGGAAATGGCTGGTAAAGATCTATGGAGTCAATCATCTACCGGTTCAATTACTTTTGATGATGTTATTGTTTCTAATGAAGCCATTTTAGGTAAAGAAAATGAAGGCTTCAAAGTCATGGCGCAGACGTTAAACGGCGGTAGATTGTTTATCGCAGGGATGTCATTGGCCTCATTGGCCTTTGGGCTTGATAAATGTAGAAATTATGCTCAAGAAAGAGAGCAATTTGGTGTACCGATAGGTAGCTTTCAAAGGGTTCAGGATGTTATCATTGACATGGATATTACATTAGAGCAAGGATTGACTTGGTTGATTGATTTAACAAACAGATATGATGATAACACTTTAGATAGAGAGTCAGCGGCAAAAGTGAAAATTGAATGCTCAAGAAAGGCATCAGATCATTTGACAATGGCAATGGAAATTTGTGGTGGTGTTTCTTCTTTAGACGAATTCGGCTTGATAAGGCATCATAGGGACTTGTTTGTTTGCAGAGTAGGCGAAGGAAGTAATTTTGCATTGAAAGGCTTTGCTACAAGACCTCTTATGCCAGACATCACACTTCAATAAGCCCAATATAGTTATAGAGCAATTTCCTTACATAGTTGTGGAGTTCGAACAGATTGTATGTTATAGCCAATCAATTATCATTTTAATTTTACTAGTTGGATATTTAATCAATTTTCAGAAAAGTAGAAATAAAGTGATAGCCAAAGACAGCATTAAGTGTCTAAATTGCAAACAAGATCTTGTTGGAGATGATCCTAATTACTGTTCATATTGTGGGCATATGAATTCTCATTCAAAGGGTTCTAATCTAGAAAAGTGATATTAATATTTTAAGTAAGTAGTTATCTGTAGTGTATCATGAAACGTCGAGACGTTGATTTTTCAGCTCCAACAAATAATATTTGTAATTCGGTTTCATGTAATACTCCAATAAAGCGTTCAGTTTCTCGTAAAAAAGTAGATTCAGTCTCCTCTTTGAATGTGGAAGGAACTAGCAAAAAAGTAGGATTGTGCCAGGACTGTTACAAAATTTTTAAGAAAGCTACCAAAAAAGACAGAGCCATGGAGTCATTTGGTAGATGAATGCTTCTTATGCAATATTTGAAGCCGAATTTCGAACTTCATTCAGAAGCTCTTTTCAATCTTTAAAGAAGCGTTTTGCTTCGACATTCATTATCTCGATTTTAGGAATTATTTTTTCTTTTGCTTGTATTAGATTAATGAATTTTGTGATTCAAAATCCCCAGCTTTTTCCAGAGGGTTCTAATGAAGGATATGGTACCATTCTATTAGTGTACTTTTCTCTTTTTACGCTTAGATCTGCAGGCATTACATATAGAAAGATTGTTAAATCTAAAATTATGGACATGTATTTGGTTCAACCAGTATTACCTAGATCAATAATGTTGGGTCAATTTTTTTCAGTTTTAATTCCTAATTTGATTCTTACTTCAGGAATACTTTTAATTTTTTTCACGGGAAATATTGTTACCAAAACCAACATTTATGTAGAAATTGATTTTCTGATCTTAGTATATTTGTTTTCTTTTTTGTCAGCTTTGAGTGGATTTATGTTTTCGTTAATTGGTTCTTTACATCCTTTCTCTAGGAAATTGAGTTTTCTAGTAGTATTGTTTCCTATTCTATTTGCACTTCTTTTAATATCCAATGCAGCTCATCAGGATTCTACACTTGCTATTATTATTGTCCTAATTTGCGCTATACTACTGCTCATTTTCTTCTATTTCATGGATAATATTTTTGTAGAAGCTCTAGAGTCTTACAAAATTAATTCGTCGTCACACAAGAATCCAATTAGAATACTACAGTTTCAATGGCTAAATTCAATTCTTGGGCGAAGGGCTTCAGCTATTTGTTCTAAGGAAGTCACATCATCTATTAGGGAAAGGGATGTTTTGAGCTCTGCTTTTTCTACATTTTCAATATCAATATTGATGGTATTCTGGTGGTTTAAAGTTGGTATTCCTAACGAACCAGTTGGAGACCTTCCTCCAAAATTATACTATCCAGGAATGCTTGCAATCAGTTTGTACTTGGGAGCTTTACTACAGTGTACAATGCTTGGTTCTACAATATTGGGTGTTGAAGGTAAAAGATTATGGATTATGAAGTCTAATCCTGTTGAATCTCTCCTGATTATGAAGGGTAAGGCATTTGCGCTTTTATTTATGGCATTCCCAGGACTTTTATCTATTTGGCTTCCAATTTGTATCTTAGCAGAATTTCCATTTGAAGTAACTTTATTTTTTGGAGAATGTGTATTAATTCTTCTTTTCGTCAATACAGGATTGGGAATATGGGCAGGTAGTGCATTTGCAAATTTTGATGAAAGTGATCGAGGTAATCCTGACATTTTAGTTCAATTTATGCTGATGGGAACTTCAGCTTTCTTCTCTGCAATTTTATTGATTCTGCCAGCCTCAGTTATGTTATATAATCATTCAATCGGACTTCTTGCTGGAGGGATATTTGTTTTATTATCTTTTGCAGTTATGTTTGCAGGAATTAGAGCAAGTTCTTCAGCATATCGCACAATATACATTGATAGTTATGGTGCTTAATATTTTTAGCAAATAAGGTAATAACTGCAGTTCTATGGGTTAATGTGGTATTGATAGCGTCTGATGAGATGGAGGCTTATTTTGAAAACTTGGAAAAAAAGGCTGATAAATGTTATACATTGGTTGAGAAAGTTAGAAAGGCAGGTTTTGACCCCTCAGATTCTCCTGAAATACCAAGAGCTAAAGATTTAGCTGAGAGAGTTGAGGCTCAAGTTGGTCCCGAAGGAATTGCTCCAAGAATTCGGGAAGTAGCTGAAGAAAATGATAGAGAATCTACAGCACTAATTATTGCAAAGGAACTAGCAGGAAAACTGAAATCAGAGTTAGGTTTAGAAAAAGCACTAGAACAAGCTGTCAGAACATCTTTATCAATTTTAACGGAAGGAGTCTTAGTTGCTCCAACAGAAGGTGTGGTAAAAGTTAGTACTTTAGAGAACAGTAATAACACAAAATGTGCTTCTATATACTATGCAGGTCCTATTCGTGCGGCAGGTGGTACAGCTCAAGCTCTATCGGTACTAATTGCAGACGTAGTTAGAAGGGAGCTTGATCTAGATCCTTACATTCCTACACCTGCAGAAATTGAAAGATATAAGGAAGAGATACCTCTTTACAAAAGAGCAGTTAACTTACAATACGTACCAAGTCCAGATGAGATACATACAATAGTAACCTCATGTCCTATATGTATTACAGGCGAAAGAACTGACAAGCTTGAAGTTGCAGGAAACAGAGATTTACCGAGAGTTGAAACAAATTCCTTGAGAGGGGGCGCATGCCTTGTGCTCGCTGAAGGTCTCTGCCTCAAAGCCGCTAAAGTATTGAAACATGTAGATAAATTAGGTATAAGTGGCTGGGATTTTCTAAGAACATATACTGAAAAGAAACGTAAATCTGCATCTGGTGATGTGAAAGAGCACAAATATTTGAAGGATGTATTAGCAGGTAGGCCAATTTTTGCCTTCCCAGATAAACCAGGAAGTTTTAGGCTACGCTATGGTCGCTCTAGAACAGCTGGTTTAGCATCCATGTCATTGCATCCTTCAACAATGTTAATTCTTGATTCATTTGCAGCTATTGGAACACAATTAAAGTTACAATTACCTGGTAAAGCTACAGCATCTACTCCTTGTGACACAATTGAAGGCCCTTCAGTCATATTGCAAAATGGAAAATTTGTTAGACTCGATGATTACGATTACGCCCTAGATGTCGTTGATCAAGTCAAAGAAATAGTTGATTTGGGTGAGTTACTGATCCCCGTTGGTGAATTTTTAGAAAATAATCATCCATTACAACCATCAGGTTGGTGTAATGAATGGTGGGACTTAATTGTAGAGTCTAAGGGAATTGAGAGATATAGTGGAGATTTTTCTTATGATTCACTCTACAATTTTTGTAAAGATAATGATATTCCTATGCATCCAAAGTATACATTTAACTGGGGTGATTTAGATTGTCAAGAAATTTTAGATTTAAGAGATCAGTTGATAAGAAATAGTTCTGAAGTAATTAAAAATAGATTTTCAAAAATATATAAAGAAATCTTTGTTAAATTGGGTTTATATTTTGAAATTAAAGACAATGTTATAGTTTTAGATTTAGATTCTCGGCCACTGATTAGCTTGTTAGGTATAGATGTTAATGAAAATTCACTAGTAACTAATAAAGTAGATAGCAAGTATGAAGACTCATTAGAGCTTATATCACAGCTATCAGGAGTTTTGATTAAATGTAAAGCACCAACAAGGATTGGTGCCAGTATGGGACGTCCTGAAAAAGCAAACGAAAGGAGACTTAAGCCACCACCTCATGTATTGTTTCCTCTAGGAGATTCTGGTGGTAATCAAAGATTAGTCAATACTGCATTAAAAGAGAGACCATCTAGAAGAGGATTTAATCAAGGAAAACTAGGATCTATTGAGATGGTGACTCAATTGAGATATTGTAAGAATTGCAATGAAGAAACTATTTCCTTGAGGTGCTGTGAATCATTGACTATGGTTAAAGAAGACGCTAAGAAAAGAATAGTTGATGTATCAGAAATAGTTACAAAGGCAATGAATAACACAAAGACAGGTATATTGCCTAAAATAAAAGGAATCAAGGAACTTAAGTCCGGTCCAAAAATACCTGAATCTTTAGAAAAAGGCATACTTCGCTCAAAATATGATTTGAGAGTTTACAAGGATGGCACTCTTAGATACGACATGATTGATTTGCCAATTACGCATTTTTATCCAAGAGAAATTGGTTTATCAGTTGAGAAAGCTTTAGAGTTAGGATATATTCTTGATGTTGATGGTCGTAAATTAGAATCTGAAAATCAGCTTTTGGAATTAAAGGTTCAGGACTTAATTGTTTCTAGAAATGCAGGCCCTTGGCTAGTTAAGGTAGCAAATTTTGTTAATGATGAATTAGTAAAACTTTACGATTCAGAGCCTTTTTACAATGTCACAGCGAATTCAGACATGCATGATTTAATTGGTAATCTATTGATATGTTTGAGTCCTCACACTTCCGCAGGAGTCCTAACTAGACTTATAGGATTTACATCAGCCAAAGCACAGTATGGTCATCCGTTTTTTCATGCATCTAAACGAAGAAACTGTGATGGTGATGAGGATTCAATAATGTTACTTTTAGACGGCCTACTCAATTTTTCAGACAGTTTTGTACCTACTACAAGAGGAGGCACTATGGATATACCAAGAGTTTTATCCACTAGAATAGATCCAATTGAAATAGACAGTGAAGCCCACAATGTCGAGTTAAACTCATCTTATCCGCTGGAATTTTATGAACACTCTGAGAAGCTGTCAAATCCTACAGAAGTTCTTGACTATCTTGATATAGTTTCCAAAAGACTAGAGACTCCTGAGCAATATGAAGGATACTCATTCACACACTCATCATCAGACATTAATCTTGGACCCAATGAGTCGAGATATGTTACCTTAGATTCCATGAAAAGTAAAGCCATAGCTTCTCTTGAATTGGCTAAGAAAACAAGGGCTTCGGATGCAAGTTATGTTGCTGAGCAGACTATTGAGAAGCATTTCATTCGCGATATTATTGGGAATCTGCGTTCATTCTCTACTCAAGGTGTTAGGTGTAAGAAATGTAATATGAAGTACCGCAGACCTCCTTTGAAAGAAACTTGCTCCTGTGGAGGTTTACTGCAGTTAAATATTTCTCCTGCATCAGTAGCGAAATACAGGCAAATTGCGGGCGAAATAGCTGAGACTTACGGTTCAAGAAAATTTATCAAGCAAAGGTTAGAATTAGCTTTTAGTGCAATTGAAGAAACATTAGAGAACGAGCAGATTAAACAAATGGATTTAGGTGCCTTTCTTTGATAAATATAGTTGATAACATAAAATCAACTAATACTTGGTTAACTGAATTTGGATTAGATAATTATGATTCGATGATTTCTTTAAAGCAGTCTGAGGGCTACGGCAGATTGGGTAGATTCTGGGAGTCAGATTTGGGAGGCTTATATTTCTCTGTAAATTTACCTAACAGAAATCTTTTACCAATCATTATTGGCATTTCTGTCGCAGATATACTAGTTAAACTCAAATTAAATGTTAAACTCAAGTGGCCAAATGACATATTACTAAATGACATGAAATTGGGTGGAGTAATTTGTCATTCTGAAGGTAAAATCACAGTAGCTGGTTTAGGAATAAATATCAGTAATGAACCCAGTATTCGTACATCAACTAGTTTAGTAGGATTAGGTATACAGATCAACAAGTTATCATTTGTAGATGAGCTTCTTGAAAAAATTAAAAATTATCTGAATTTCAACGACAGAGAGATTATTGATAAATTTTTATTTTATGATTGTTTAATCGGTAAACAGGTTTCATGGAGTGAAGGAAATGGTACTGTCGCTACAGTTTCTGAAGATGGACGTTTAGTGGTCACAACTAATCATGAAAAAAAAATATATTTGACTGAGGAAATTCATTTGAATGATTGATTGGGACTCTGAATCTTTTCATCCTGTAGTTAATCTTCCGGAGGATTACAAAATTCTGGATTTAACGAAAGGGCCTTGGATCTCGGGTGATAGTGGTTTTTCAATTGGAAAATATGATGAATTTAGGCCTAATGTTTACAATACAGATTTGTTTAAGAGCGTTCGTAATATTCATGTGGGAATAGATATAGGAGGGCCGGTAGGAACTCCTTGTATGGCTTTTATGGAAGGTAAAATTTTTGATTTTGGCTATAATCCAGCAGCTGGAGATTACGGCAATGTAGTTATTACCGAACACATTATTTCAAGCGTAAAAATATGGTCACTCTATGGGCACTTAGATTCACAATCAATAATTAATAAAACAAAAGGGCAGTTTATTAAGAAAGGAGAGGTTATAGGTTTTTTTGGAGATGAAAGTGAGAACGGAGGGTGGGAGCCTCATCTTCATTTCCAGTTATCAGTTGTAGAACCTGAAACACACGATTTACCAGGAGTAGTTTCTATGGAGGACAGAGAATCAGCCCTTCGCAAATTTCCAGATCCGAGATTGGTTCTTGGACCTCTTTACTAAGTTAATAACTTTTTAATTACTAGGTTTGATAGCGTTATATGCGAAACGTAATGTTGTTTTTAATGTCAATATTTCTCGCTTCTGCAGGTTGCTTAGACAGTATTAAAGACGAATTGATTTCTTGTGAGAACAAAGTAGGAGAATGCAGATATGAAATTCTTCAAAGTGGTAAATATTCAAAGTTACATATTGAGATAAATTATGTTTCAGGTTATGAACCTAGTTCAGATGCTCTTGATTTGCTTAGGCAAAGAATAAATGAGGTTACGGACAAAAATACAGTAACAATTAGTCAGAATAGTTTTGGAAGTACAGATACTAGTTACTCTCTTGAAGAAATACTCGAAATTGAAAATTCACAGCGTAATAAATTTAAAGGTGGTGATGAATTTGTGATTCATATCTTATATCTAAATGGTGAATTTGAGGATAATGATAATGCACTAGGAATTGCATACAAGGGTTCTTCTTTCGCAATGTTTCAAGAAAAAATTGAGGATGCGGCTTTCTTATTCATATCTGCACAGGATATAGAGAAAGCAGTTCTTGTTCATGAATATGGACATCTCTTGGGATTAGTTAACATGGGATACACTTCACCTCATGATCATGAAGATCCAGATCACCCTCATCATTCAAATAATGAAGAATCAGTTATGTACTGGGCAATTGAAAGTCAAGACTTTTACAATCAATTAGATGGCGAACCTCCAAATAATTTTGACACCTATGATCTCGATGACCTAAATCTTATGAGACAAGGTAAGTTGTAGTGTATAATATTCAATATTTACATATTACAATAATTTACGTTCTGCTGATTTCATACATTAGCCATATACCAGCTTCTTCTCTTCCTGAATCAGGTAGCAACTTTTCAGACCTTGATAAATTGTTTCATTTTCTGGAGTTTTTTTTATTAGGTTTTCTTATTCAGCAGTCATTGGTTGAAAGACAAATAAAACCTAAGAGTAATCTCATGTTCATCACTCTAATTTTGGGCTTTTCGATAGCTTGTATTGATGAACTTCACCAGAGCATGGTAAACGGTCGAAATAGCTCTGTTCAAGATCTAGTGTTTGACTTTGCAGGAATTATTTCCAGTTTATTTTTTTTTAAAAATTACTACTGACTTTCCTAACTTTTCGTTTTATTTTAACTAATTTTCTAACTTTTGGCTTAGGTTCAAAGGATATCCATCCTGTACCTTTTTGCGTGCACTTTGGTTCGTCAGTATAATCTGCAGCCATGATATTTCGCGGCTCACGAATTCGTTATTTAAAACTAATGTAAGATTCGCGTCAGGTGGTGGGAGTAAGCCCCTTTCTGTTAACCAAAATGGCCGGCGACATTTAGCTATGCTTCCTACCTACCGCTCCCGAGCAGGTCTACGCGGATACTTGGAATTGCTCCGGCAGGGGTGCTCGTTTCACCAAATCCTTCACAGACGTCACGTCCTAGACGATCATTCCCATTGTGAGGCTGTGTCGTTTCTGTTGCATTGCCAATCCTCTCGGATTCCTTGCGGCTGCCTTGCTCATGGAGAGGGGACTTTCCTCAGCCTAAGACCGTCGGTCGCCCTCCACCTCCTGACAATTTTTCATCTACACTCAGGATATATAGTTCACTGTCGTAGTAAAACCTTATTTACTGGATATAATCCCAAATAATGTCAAAGGATGAGAAGTCTTCTAAAAATCTAAAACAAGATAATTCAGACTATAAGAAAGCTCATGATAAATGGGTAAAGGAAGTTCTCGAGCCTGCACTTGCTAAACATCCTGAAAGAAATAAGAAATTTATGACAACTTCAAGTCAGGAAGTTGATAGGCTATACACACCTCTTGACAATTTAAAGACAGATTTTAATAAAGATATATCCTTCCCCGGGGAGTTTCCGTATACAAGGGGAATTCACTCGACAATGTATCGCGGTCGTTTATGGACAATGCGAATGTTTGCAGGCTTCGGTTCAGCTGAGGAAACTAATGAAAGATTCAAGTATCTGCTAAGCCAAGGTAACGCAGGACTTAGCACAGCCTTTGATTTACCAACTCTCTACGGCTACGATAGTGATTCACCTATGGCCGCTGGAGAGTTCGGAGAGTGCGGCGTGGGAGTTAGCAGTATAGAAGACATGTCAATTTTATTCAAAGATATTCCATTGGACAAAGTTACAACTTCTATGACAATTAATTCACCAGCAGCAATGACCTGGGCTATGTACATTGCAAATGCTGAAAATAGAGGAATACCTAAATCAAATCTTGGAGGAACAATTCAAAATGATATTTTAAAGGAATATATTGCCCAGAAAGAGTATATTTTTCCACCTAATCCTTCAATGCGCTTAGTGACGGACACAGTTGAGTACGGCACTAAAAATATGCCTAAATGGAATACAATTTCTATTTCAGGTTATCACATTCGTGAGGCTGGTTCTACAGCAGTTCAAGAACTTGCTTTCACTCTGGCAGATGGTTATGCTTACGCAGATTGGGCTATTGAGAGAGGATTAAATATTGATGATTTTGCTCCAAGATTTAGCTTTTTCTTCAATGCACACAATGATTTCTTTGAGGAGATAGCCAAATACCGAGCTGCAAGACGAATTTGGGCCAGAGATATGAAATACAAATACGGAGCCAAAGATCCACGTAGTATGACTCTTCGGTTTCATACACAAACAGCAGGCTGTAGTTTAACTGCCCAGCAGCCAGAAATTAACATAGTTAGAGTCGCCATACAGGCAATGGCTGGTGTGTTGGGAGGGACACAATCCTTGCATACAGATTCAATGGACGAAGCCTTGGCCTTGCCTTCAGAAAAAGCAGTTCAAATTGCACTAAGAACTCAACAAATAATTGCCCATGAATCAGGTGTTGCAAATGTAGCAGATCCGTTAGGCGGAAGCTATTATTTGGAATGGTTAACAGATGACATGGAGAGACAGTCGAGAGATTACTTTGACAGGATAGAATCTCTTGGGGGAGTAGTTTCAGCAATAGAGAAAGGTTTCTTTCAAAAAGAAATTGCAGCGGCAGCATACAAATATCAACAAGAAATTGACAACAATGAGAGAACAGTAGTCGGTGTTAATGAATTTACTTCTAATGAGCCTGTAGAAATTCCTATTTTGGAGATGGATCCCGAAGGTTTCGAGAGGCAGTGTAGAAGACTTAAGAATCTTAGGTCGAGTAGGAATAAAGCACGTCACGAAGCTAGTCTTACAGCTATTGAGAAAGCAGCCGAGGGTGATGAGAATCTTATGCCGCATTTCATAGAAGCTGCAAAAGCTAAGGCTACTCTAGGTGAGATGTGTGACGTTCTAAGAGGAGTATTTGGCGAGTATAGAGAGGGCTCAGATTTCTGAGAAATTTTTTGTCAACAATCGTTTTAGGTTTAACAGGAAAAAATGCTTCAGGTAAAGGAACTGTCGCTGAAGTTTTGAAAGAGCACGGTTTTGTATATCATTCATTATCAGACTCTTTGCGTGACGAGCTTAATCTTTTAGGAAAAAAGGAGACACGTGAAAATTTAATTGAAATTGGTAATAAACTCAGAAATACTGGAGGTCCAGGTGTTTTAGCAGATAAATTAACATCGAAATTAACTTTAGATTGCAATCACATTGTAGATTCAATAAGAAATCCGTTTGAAGTAGAATCTCTAAGAGAAAGTAGTAGGGTTGGTAAATTTTTCCTTATTTCAGTAGATGCCGATGCTAAATTAAGATACGAAAGACTTAGTTTGAGGGGCCGCATTGGAGACAGCGATACTTGGGAGAAATTTCTTGAACAAGAACAAAAGGAAGACAACAATGATGATCCAAACAAACAACAGTTGTCTAAGACAATGAAATTGGCAGATTTTAATATAGATAATAGTGGAACACTTGAAAATTTAAAGAAACAAGTTAACAAAATTATTAGTGAATTATAAATTCCATTCATAGGTCATTGTCAAGAAAAACATAAAAACAATAGGCATAAGGTGGAATGCCATACCAAAAGCAACATTTACAGCCATCCATCTTCCAGCGTAATTGTTAGGCATTTCCATTACTTTGTCAACCACAGTATTCGTAGTATCAACAACTTTTCCTGCAAAAAAACCAACAAACTTTGCTACTCTTTCATGTGGAAGAGCTTCATTTCCTTTATCCCTTGAGTTCTTCAACCAATCGCCCATTTGTAACATCCTGTCAACCATTGGCCTATACTTTTGAACGTCTACACTAATTAGTTTTACAGCCAAATTTCTAGTATCCCATACCCTTCTCCAGTCTAAGTACGTATGTCCGATGAAAAATGTTATCATTAATCCAATTTGCCATGACGGCGTCTGATTCCAATCAGGTGGTGTCAAGGTTAAATCAAAAAATTCAACAACTCCATCCTCTGGTTCGAAAATCACAAATCTCATTAAAGCAATTGTAGCTGGAACTAGCAATCCAACTGTAAATTTAGCAGCTATTGAGTATCCCTTGGGTATTTCTCTTAGTCTTTCAAATATCCATTTTAGATGATGTCCATGAATTTGTACAGCTTTTAATGCAGGTTCTCCCAGGAAAATAAGCCTTTGAATGATAGGAATAAAAATAAGTGCATGAAAATACAATTCCCATGGCGTATCCCAGCTCAAATAATCATTAAACATTTTAATATTTAGTTAAAGGAGGGTGTTAAAAAAAGGACCTAATGGGTGATTTATGCCAAGAGGTAGAGGAAGGCGAACAAAATTTCAAGAAAAACTTGCTAGAGAACGAATTGAAAAGTTGTTTAGTTTTCTTCATTACAATAGACGTAGTACTATTATCAGTCCTGATAAATGTGTAAAATTAGTTAAATTGATTAGTAAAAGATACAATCAACGTCTATCTGGCAAAGATAAATCTAAATTTTGCCGCAAGTGCGATTCGGTTTTTACCGCATCAAATGTAAGATTTAGAATTTCCAATAAAGGTTGGCGTACAGTTACTTGTCTTTCATGTGGTGAAATTTATAGATTTCAGATTTAATTTGAATCTATCGTCTTTTGCTCTAATTCCTTACGATAGCTTTCTAGCATTTCATCTACTTTTTTATTTGAAATTCCAAGAATTCTTGCTGCAAGTAGAGCTGCATTTTCTCCTCTACCTATTCCAACACCAGCAACTGGAACGCCTGGTGGCATTTGAACAACCGACAGCAGAGAATCTAAGTTCGCAGGAGAGCTAGATGATGCGCATGGCACACCAATTACAGGTTTTAGTGTATGTGCTGCAACGACTCCAGGAAGTGCGGCAGATAGTCCTGCTAATGCGATAAAAACATCGGCACTAGAATTTTCAATTACTTCAACAACTCTTGCTGGAGTTCTATGTGCAGAAGCTACATATGTTTCAAAAGTTATATTCATCTTGTCTAATATTTTTTCGGCTTTTTGGGCTATAGGTTTATCGCTTGCAGATCCCATCAAGATAGTAACTTGTGTCATATATTTTCAAAAGAGGTATGGATATAAGATATATGTTGATATAAGGTCTTTAAGAACGGCTGTTTTTAGGAATCTGCGCCCGGATAGTGTAGCTTGGAATCACGGAAGCTTGCGGAGCTTCAAACCTGGGTTCGAATCCCAGCCTGGGCGCCATGCATATGGGCAAACCAATGAAGCTAAAAAAATCAGATATTGAAAAATATGAAAATGTTGAACAGGTAATTTATTCACTACTTGAAGATGAAGATGATTGGATTTCAGCGATGGCTACTGTAGTTTCTGAACTACATAACAATTTTTCCCACTTTAACTGGACCGGATTTTACAGAGTTGTTTCTCCTGGCTTATTGAAAATAGGCCCATATCAAGGAACACATGGTTGTATCACAATCCCATTTACCAATGGTGTGTGTGGAAGCGCGGCTTTGACCGGAGAAACCCAACTTGTTCCGGATGTAAGGACTAGAAAAGATCACATTGCTTGTAGCGCAACAACATTAAGTGAAATTGTTATACCAGTTATAAGTCCGAATGGTGACGTATTTGCTGTTTTAGACGTTGACTCTGACAAGCTAGATGCTTTTACTGAGTATGATATTAACTTACTTAAGACATTATGTGATTACCTCGGAAAAAAATATTCTTAAATAATAGATAATATTTTTTTAATACATCCCGTATGAACTAGTGTGGCCAGATTACTAGCTTTTACGGTATCAGCGTTTTTTATTTTGATGATTTTTAGTCCTTACGCTCAAACTTCAGAAGTTATCGAACCTCTTCCGTCCACGCATCTGCATCTAGTTGACGATAGGTTAGAAATAGTATACCAAGATGTGTCTTTGTCAGAAGAATTAGGTCTAGTTGAGTCTCCAAGAGGTAAAATCGATTTATTTGCCAGAGTTACGGATTTAGATGAACATCATCATAATTATATCAAAGATTTAGGAGGAGTAATCACAGATAGTTTCAGTAGGTTCAACACGTTTGGATTTGTAATTGATTTACAACAGGTTCCAGATGTTGTATATTTGCCTGGTTTGGAATGGTTAGAGCCAAATGTTCTCTTTTACCCAACATTGGATAACAGTGTAGATTCAATAGGTACTAGTGAAATTTGGGAAGATTTTGGCTTTAGAGGAGAGGACACCACAATTGCCATTCTTGACACGGGGGTAGATTTTGAGCATGAATCTCTAGATGATTTAGATGATATTTCATCAACATATGACCCAAAAATAGCTGTTGATTCAAATGGTATGCTAGGATTCTACAACGCAAACACAGATCAAGAATACCCAAACGAACAGCCTCATGATTCAGGTAGTCACGGTACTCACTGCGCAGGTATTGCAGCTGGGACCGGTGGTTCGAGCGGGGAATACGCTGGTGTAGCTCCTCAAGCTAAACTCGTAGGAGTAATTGCCTTAGACGGGGGTTCAGGAGATGAAGGAGATTTACTTCGCGCAGTCGATTGGACAATACAGAACAAAGATAGATTTTCAATTGATGTAATGTCATTATCTTTGGGTGGTCCAGTAGTAATTCCAGGGGCTACAAATAATGGAGCATCTTCAATTTCTCAAGCTTTAGACGTTGCAGTTGAAGCAGGAATTGTTACTGTTGTTGCGATAGGTAATGGAAATTTGGGTTTAGCAGCACATCCAGGATCTGTTTCTTACCCTGGAGACAGTGTCAAGGCCATAACAGTAGGCTCTGTAAATGATGATCATTCTAGAGAGATTTATTCCAGTAGAGGACCTACAGGAGATGGACGCTTGAAACCAGATGTCATGGCGCCAGGTGGTGCAATAATGTCGGCCCGGGCCAATTCAGGAGATGGTTATGTTTCCTATTCTGGCACTTCAATGGCAACACCTCATGTTGCAGGAGTAGCCGCACTCATGATTCAAGCTAACCCAAACGTTAGTCCTACTTCAAATACAGACTATATCAAGCAGATTCTAAGGGAGACTAGTGATCACAAAGTTCCTTTAGACGTAGATTGCGGAGAATTATTTTCACCGAATAATTGCTATGGCTGGGGTACAGTTGATTTAGTTGGTGCAGTTTCGCGTTCAATGAATCTGAAAAGTGCAGATTTATCAGGTAACACAGGAATACAATCTGAAACCAGTGAAACATTTGAGGCTACTATGACATACACTAAAACAGAATACACTAATAGAGGTAAGGATGGAGGAACAATTAATAATTTTATACAAGGCAGTGATTTGCCTGATAACGTTAAGATTACGGCTACTTATTCTAGTAATTGGCCAAAACCCGATACTTTCTTGCTTAATTCTGGTGAAGGTAGCGGAATCAATTCAGAAAACAGTATGAGTTCTGTTTACGAAGAGAATGGTAAATGGATTTTAGAAGCTAATTTTAATTTTACAGGTTCAGTTTCACCAGGTAGCTCAGTAGATAGTTTTCCAAGCTTCAAATTTGATATTAAAGCTCCAGCTTTTGATGAAGCAATTCCTTTGACAGTATTTTATTCTATCAATGATATGTTTGGAGATACTAAAAATTTCACTGTAGCCTCCTTTACAGATCTTCCAGATCTTTTCATCGAAGAAGTAACTATATCTGATAATCTTCTTGAAGGTCAAGAAATACCCATTACTGCGCGTGTAGTTAATCAAGGTCCCGGGCCGGCTAGAGAATATCAACTTAATTTCTTTAATGATGGAGAGTTGTTTGAGTCAAAAAAAATAGAAGATAGACTAAATTCTAACGAGGCATTTAATGTTCAGACGACTTGGCTTGCAGTCAAAGGTGATCATGAGTTAACTATCGAGATTGTCTCAGTAGTGCCTCAAGATGAGATGGAATCAAATAATATTTTCTCATTCGATGTGTCAGTTTTAGAATTTATAGATATGCAGCCTCCGCTTGTATTCATAACGGAGCCAGGTCAAAATGAAATAGTATCAGGAATAGTGGCTGTTAAAGGAAGTGCTAGCGATAATGTTAATTTGGAGTACGTTGAAGTAAGGCTTTTACCTAAT
>CEVN01117388.1_pt1 | contig 17249 bp, 17 predicted proteins | sample 427041 | NCBI WGS metagenome assembly CEVN01 (sample SAMEA2623463, study PRJEB7988) | marine metagenome | biome: marine biome (ENVO:00000447); feature: surface water layer (ENVO:00002042); material: "saline water (ENVO:00002010), including plankton (ENVO:xxxxxxxx)" | depth 5 m
CGCTGATGCCGATCCATCTCTACTGGGGGGACGACGCCACGGCCCGTGAACGTGCCGTGCAGGAGCTGATCGATCAGGTCATTGAGCCGGCCTGGGTGAGCCTCAATCTCAGCCGGCTGGATGGCAGCAGCGGTGATCAAGCGGCCCAAGCACTCAATGAAGCGCGAACCGCTCCCTTTGGTGGGGGAGGCCGTGTTGTGCTGCTGCAGCGCAGCCCATTTTGCGAACGCTGCCCGGCTGAGCTGGCTGAGCAACTGGAGGCGGCCCTGCCGCTGATCCCTGCGCAGAGCCACCTGGTATTGGTCAGTGCCGGTAAGCCCGATGCCCGGCTCCGCACCACCAAGAGCCTGCGCAAAGTGGCTGAAGAAAAAAAGTTTCTAATGCCAGCGATCTGGGATGAGGCCGGCCTGATCGAGTTGGTGCAACGAAGTGCCGCAGCAGCACAACTTCAACTGAAGCCGGCCGCAGCTGAACTGCTTGCCGACACCATCGGCAACGACAGCAGTCGTCTGGCCGGTGAGCTGGAAAAGCTTGCGCTCTATTGCGGCGAGAAGGCTATTGATGTGGCGGCTGTCAAGGCCTTAGCGGGACCTGCACAGCAGAACGCTCTCGCCGTTGGGGAAGCCTTACTCACTGGTGATGTGGGCGTCGCGCTGACGCAAATTGATGGGCTGATGGCAGCCAATGAGCCGCCCCTGCGTCTGGTGGCCTCCTTGGTGAGTCAGCTGCGAGGTTGGCTCTGGGTAAAACTTTTAGAAAAAGAAGGCAAACAGGATGAAGCGGTGATTGCCAAAGCAGCAGGCATTGGAAACCCGAAAAGAATTTATATTATGCGAAGACAAATTTACGGTGTAAAGCAAGAAAGACTTTTAGAACTGCACCGAAGAATGCTCGAAATAGAAAGTGAACTAAAAAATGGCAAAGATTCAATGACAGCGTTTAAAGAGGGGTTAACGGCAAAGAAAAAAAACTAAGGGGCCAGCATAGGCCAAAGGAGATTTTACAGACTACAAAAGAATGAACCTGAGGAGTAGAGTGTGGGGAGCAAGCAAAGTGTGGACCGTGAAAAAACCTGATATAGAAAATTACAACAAAGAGTGGATCAACTGGATCAAGAAAAACGATCAATTCATAACACGTTGTTTTTCAACAATTACATTTGGCGCAACCGGCTTTAACGACAATATAAGCAGCGAAAATGAAATACACAAATATGGCGGTGGAATTCATTTTTTAAACACCAAAGAGCTAAAAGAAATACTAGGAGGCGTTGACGAGGAAGAATTAGAACTGCTGACCAACACAGTTGGCAAAATTTCTAAAGTGGACAAAGAGTACAAAGAAAAATATTACAAGGACTGCGAAAATGAAGTGTCGTCAATCGTATGCATACCTTCACTTATGAGGGCGCTCGTACAACTTAGGATACTGAAGACCTTAAAACAAAGTACAAACAGTAATGAGTTCATAGTGGATATAGGACCTGGATCTGGGTATTTTGCACTATTAGCAGCATTAAGTGGCTACAAGATCCTTGCCACTGACATATCATCTGGTTATTTTTGCTTTCAAAAGTTTTTATATGAAAATATACTTGACCAACAATACAAGATGGCAGATGGATTGACAGAAATAAGCTCGGATACCAAACTTCTGCATGTACCAGTCTGGCAATGGACAAATCGAAATTTCAAAATTCCCGATAATACAAGTTTAATTATTGCAAATCACGTCCTAAATGAAATGCATAGGCACTCCTTAATTTACCTATTAGAACTAATTGAAGATAGTTCATGTAGAAACCCGCAATTTGCGATAGAAGGTTGGGGGTACGGCAGTCGGACAAATCCACAACTACTACAACAAACGCAAAAGTTATTCAGACTTTATGGGTACAAGGTTCGCGCATCATTGAAAAGCAATAAATTGCACAATATTGACATTTTAGAAAAAGCAACGAAGAAGAGAATCGAAAATATAGATATGATGACAAACAGAACAACAGAGCCACTCAAAATTCTAGATAATGAAATTTTGGAGAGTATCACAGACAGAAGCGGAGATCTGCCTATGGATAATATAAGGAACCCAACGGGTAAACTCAAGATTTACAGTGTTGAAGAGACCTTCAAAATACTGGTAGGAAAATTCAATGACCAAAGTCAGTATCTCAGACTAGATCAGGAGTTTCTTGAAAAAATAGGGGTTGCGTCGGACCACAACAGAATGTTTTTCCATGGTCTAGAGAAAGGAGAATATATCTAATGAAAATAGATGGTGGCGCAAAGAAAGGTAGAGCTATCCTGTTAACAGGTAGTACTGGAAGAATAGGAAGACAGTTACTCAATCGCTTGGAAGAAGTGGGCTACAGAGTAGTGAAGGTTGATATTGGCTACAAAAAATTGAACCAAAATATTGAAGAATTACTCGAAATAAAACATAAAGGAGAGGAAGTTAGAGATCTAGGCAACTTGACGTTAATTCATTGTGCGGCATCAACACCAGACAATACAACAGAAAAGAGCATGATTTATCCCATTAATCTGGCGATAAACAGAAGTCTAGCCAAATTCATTGAAAAAAATAAAAATATTGATTCGATCATCAACATGTCGTCAATGAGCGCATTCGGAAAGATTGATGAAGAGGTAGTGAGCGAAAAGACACTCCCAAAAATATCAGATGGATATGGCTTGTCAAAACTGCATGGCGAAGGGTTGATTAGAAGTTTAGCGATGGAGCAGAACAAACAGTTGTATACAATCAGGCTACCAGGGGTAATCTGTGAAGGAATGACTGGTAATTTTATCGCTAGATTAATAAGTTCAGTAAAGAATGAGCTAACATTCAAAGCGAACAATGTGTCAAATTATTTTAACAACATAGTCAGCAGTTCCTCTTTAAGTGAGTTCTGCACAAGACTTATAGAAAGACATGTGATTGAAAATAATAAGGGAGACGAGGAGGTATTCGTATTAGGAGCATCATCGCCAATGACAATTGAAGAAATTGTCAACCAAGTATGCGATCACTATCAGAGAAGCGATGCTGAGATATATATGGATAGAACAAGTGAAAGCAAAAGTTTTATTATAGATAACACAAAAGCGATAGAGTTTGGGTACACAACAAGGACAACTAGGGAAGAATTAAATCATTGTCTGCTAGAGTTTGATGGAAAATAAAATTTGAAATGAACAAGACGGCCTTGATAATCGGCGGTGGATTTGCTGGATGCGCTGCAGCTCATCAGTTGCAACTACTGGGTGGATGGGACGTGACATTAGTTGAAAAATCAAGCTATCTGGGTGCAGGTAATAAAACAAGATGGTATGGGGGACATCCATATACTTTTGGTCCAAGACACTTTCTGACAACGTACCCAGAAACATATGAGTACATTAATAAAATACTACCCATAAGACTCTGCCCTGAACATGAGTTCTTGACATACGTCGAATCAGACAACTCATTTTATTCATATCCCATCAATAGTGCAGATATTCCTAACATGCCCGACAGCAATTTAATACAAGATGAATTAGATATAGAGGAAAACAAGAAGAGAGAGCTTATTGAAAACGCGAGCAATTTTGAAGAATATTGGGTCGCATCTATTGGACAACGTCTATACGGGAAATTTATTAATCAATATACGAAGAAGATGTGGCAGGTGGAATCAAACACAGAAATAGATACATTTAGTTGGTCACCAAAGGGGGCAACATTGAAACACGGGCCGAGAGCAGCATGGGATTGCGCTATCTCAGGATATCCATATGCAGCTGATGGATACGATGGATACTTTCCGATTGCGACAGAGGGAAGCAAAGTAATTTTCAATACAATGGCAAAATTAAAGAATCTAGAGAAGAAGTGCTTTGAAATTGATGGTGTATCTAAGCAATTTGATTTAGTAGTTAATACGATTGGCCCAGATGTATTGATGGACAATGAACTTGGGGCTTTAAAATACTTAGGCAGGAAACTTAATTTGATGGTCTTCCCGACAGAAGACGTCTTTCCAAAAGACGTATATTTTTTATATTATGCAAATAGCGAAGAGTTCACGCGATTAGTTGAATACAAAAAATTTACGAAACATAAGAGTAGCACTTCACTTGTTGGAATGGAAATACCCGTCAACAACGGTGGATATGATTACCCTATGCCATTTAAAGACCAACAAAAGTTGGCCAGTAAGTACTTTGAAATGATGCCAGATAACTTCTATTCCATAGGTAGAGCAGGTTCTTATCTCTATGGAATTGATATTGATGACTGCATCAGACAAGCACTAGTTATGGCAGAGCAAATTAAGGAGGGCAGTTATGAATACCCTGTGCCAGGAAAAGAATATCAATTCCCTGAACTTAACTAAGAAGTAGTCTTAAGTTTCGAATATAATTGATTAAAACCTGTGACCACCGTGGAATCTAATTTAGAATATATAGGCTCTTCTGTAAAAAGGTTAAAGCCTGCAGTTAACAAAAACTTTTTGAATAATGAGCAGTCTTCAGTTAGTGAATCTTCGAAATAGATCTCTTTAGCAGCTGACAAAGTTTGGCGGGCGCCAGAGAGAAACTTTGCTTCGTTTCCATCAACATCAACTTTAATGTAATCGGGAAAAGGCAACTCATATATTGAATAGATGGAATCTAGGGGGATTGTCAAATGAGTGAATTGATGCTTGAGGGACGAAGATGTTGTACTAAATGGACTATTTTCGTCCATACTTTGAAGAGCATCTCCTTGAGATAGATCTCGATAATGTACATTGCAAAGACGAGTTCTATCGCCAAGGGCAAATGGAAGAAGCAAGACATTATCTTGCATATTATTGATCACAAGATTGTGATAAAGGAGATGGAGATTATTAAAATCAAGCTCAGCAGCAGTGATGTTAATTGAAGGGTTATAGGCCTTTGCTAAAAGAACATAGGAACCAACATTTGCACCAACATCAAGGTAATTAAGGTTAGGCGACATTGACTTAAACCACTTTAGAATAAGTGGCTCTTCTGAAAGTAACGTCGAAGCTCGCCACAGTAAGCGACCATGTGATGCAAGAAACCTTAAACTAACTGAGGTATCAGGTATATCAATAAACTTATATGGATGCAATGCTTGACAGAATTCGGCGGAAAAAACACTTGCTCTATTAAGAGAAAGGATTGAAATAATAAATTTAACTAAAACTTTAATGGCTCGCCTGGAAAGGGAAGGCCTATAACCGTGCGTGGGTGATGACATTAATAGAGAGGATAATTAGAGTCAGAGTAAGAAAGAGGATTATTATTAATAAGCATAGACGATGGATCTTCTAGCGACGGTGATTTAAACTTGGGCTTAAAAATATAAGGTAAATTTCTCTTGAACCTATATAGCCTAAAAATAGGCTTGATTTTTTTCATAATATACTGAGAAATTAGATTGGAGAAAAATGGTGAGTAATGACAGAAATCAAGATAGCTTGAAGAGGTAGGAGAGGGAAAGCGAAAATGTTTGGCAGATTGGTATTTTCTAGACTGGCAGAAAGAGTAAAAATAGTTAATCCGACGAATAGCATCGATATTAGTGAATAAGCTCTGTTGGCATAGAACTTCATTTTCTAACTTCGAAGAATTGTTATAACTCGGTATTGGCTGAAGAGCACCAAAATACGAAGCGCCGATAGACTTAACGTGCATACGAAACACCGAGTTAAGGGTTTCCGTATATGTGGCAAGATATCTAAGGCCTAGCGCAGTAGATTCATCAAGAGATTGATTGAGAAGTTGAGTAAATCCGAAAAAATTAGAGCAAACACTTGTATCAGCATTAGAGAAATCATGACTGGAGAGGTAAGAAGGGCCTGGTATTGTAAAGTCAGTCCTTGATTTAGAAGATAAGTACAAGCTATTCAACACGTGTGAAATATCAGATTGCCAACAAAAATTTTTAGCATCATTTACACCAAAAAGGCAGATCACAAGATCAGGTATATATCCTTGAAGAAGCAAAGTTCGAAAAAAGGAGTATGAATTCTCGAGTGTCCAGTTATTCGCGGAACAATTATATATTGATACTTCAGTAGCAGAAGTTGGGGCAATAGAATTGCATAAGGACTGTAGATGAGAGCAAACAGTCTCATTGTCAGGCAGATAACATCCGTGAACAGCACTACCCCCAAAAATAAAGATATTAAAGGCATTTCTATTGTAATTTACATCCAATAATTGGCCATTGATTGAATTTAGGCGAAAACCAGGCCATTTATAATTGTAATTAGTAGTTGAAACTGGTGTAGAAAGTAAGAAGCCACCTCTAGAGACAGAACGTTGAAGTGAGAGTCGATAGTCAGAACAAATTTGATTTAAAGAATTCAAATCATGATGTGGAAAAACCGGAAGCCACTGCTTCAGTGAGAAGCCTTGCTCACACAATGATTGAAGTGAGTGATCTAGGGTCATGAGTTATTCACATAACAAGGCTTACAAACTTTAGGAAGATCTAATTGGGAGATATGTTGTTGTCTAAACAATGAATATTGATCTGAAAACCATACGGCCAATGGTGACGTGGATATAGATGATGGAACATTAACTTCAAAGACGTCAGGATCACCAACATGACAGCAAGGTGGATAGCGAAGATCTGAGCCTATGTACATGGCACTAAAGGGCCAGCTACATCTGTCCTCAAGTGAAGAGGTCGATCCGTGAAACTTATTAGTTGTGGTCACAAAGCCAACATCAATACCGCGTGTAGACCATAAATCAGCTAGATGATTGAAGTATAAATCATCATTAGACGAATAAACATTCAATCCATCTAAAGCATCAAGTCCCCAATTAAAGGCATCAATGGTGATAGATATGTTTGAAAATCCAATGTCAACAGCTCTTTGAATAATATTGTCAACGGAATCCTTATTCTCAGTGATCAGCACGGCATTTAATTTAGTATTTATGGGGATGTCTGAGTTGCGATAAAAACCATGCAAGAGCTCGATATTTCTAAGAACATTGGACAACTTGGATCCCCTTCGGATTGACTCATATGTAGACTTATTGAATGAATCTATTGAAATTACAACCTCATTAAAATTAGAAAAAGCAAGTTTCTTATAGTTATCATTAGCATGTAACAAAGTTGCATTGGTAACAGTCCGAGTCCAGATTTCTTTAGATCTGGCGTATGTACACATAGCAAAGAAGTCGTCACCTCTCAACAAGGGCTCACCAAGAGGACAAAGATTAAGCTCTAATAATGCTGGATTTTCATCAATAATTTGACGGAAACTTGTTAAGGATAAATCAGCAGCGCGCTGTTGAGAATCCCAAGTTGATACAGCACACATTTGGCAAGATAAATTACAAGAACTATTAGGCTCCAGCTGGTACTTCCAGGGCTTGTAATCACAGTGATAATTAGTAATATCGCTAATACGATTAATATAAGCAGTATAGTTAATTAATGATTCAGGGGAATAAGTAAAACGTTTTTGACGTTGTTGTTGATAAGCTTCATGGCCGCCGACAGGGATGACTGCTCGCAACATGAAAAAAAGGTTATATGATAAATAATAGCAGAGTAGGCAAAGCGACACAGAGGAGATGGTCAGTCAAAAAACTGAAGTAACACAAGCCAAATCATCTATGAACCAAAGAAATTGATCTAAGCTATAAGAACAAGCACAGTTGACATATACTCAGCAATGAAATTGTACGTGCTATTATAAGGAGGGATTAATAACCACATGGCATTTGATAGTGAAAAATTGAGAAATTGGGGATATGAAGTTGTCAAATGCCAACCAAGTCATGGATTTTTGAAGTTAAGAGAGTATATTCTATCTAACATAAACGAAGCACTATCAGATCTATCCATTAGTTATTCAGATTGGGATGATTTTCTAGCGAGATACGCAACAAATGCTGACTGCCATCAGAAACTAAGCACTAAAACAGCAAGATTACTGAATAAGGATCAAGTGGAACAAGTAAATGAATTTGAGTTCATGAACAGCATAAAAGAGATAATTGGGGAGTTTAATATATCAGACGAGGAAGCGATAGGATATCCTGAAATATATTGGAGAGTTGTAAGGCCACTCCAAAAAGAAGATGTGGGTCCTCTTCATGCAGACTCGTGGTTTTGGGAACTAAATCCAGAGTGGATGGATAATAATAAAACAGTTAAAAGAACTAAGGTATGGATTCCGCTCCAGTGCGAAGAAGGCAAGAATGGCTTATTGGTCAAAGATAGATCTCATCGCAACAATGAATACAAATATGCGCCAATATTAAAAGACAAGAAATACAAGCCAATAATTATCAATGCTCCAGCGATTGAAGAAATGACACTTCTTAGTCCAAGTATTGGCAATTACGTCATCTTTAACGATAATCTAATTCATGGAGGTGCTAAAAATTTAGGAAAATTCCCTAGAGTTAGCCTAGAGTTTACTTGTCTCACAAGAATATAATGAAAAATAGATTTGTTAAACAAAAATTTCAAGGCACTGAACTTCTTAGGAAGTTTCAAAGAGAAATTTTTGAAGAGCTTATAAAAAACCATTCCTGGGTTAAAGGAGAAAATCAACTCTGCGAACTACATCAATCTGTAAGCAAATCTGACATTAACAAACTGAGGCTATCTTGCTTTAAGCAAATAAATTCACTGAACTGGAAATTAGAACTAAAAAAATACGTATTAGACGACATATCAAAACTATTAGGCCCTGATTTGGTTATTCAGAACAAACTAAATCTTAGTATACAAATGCCGGGCGATGAATCATCAATTTTACCAGCACATACGGACTGTAATAGTGGAGATTCACCATTTCAATTGGTTATATGGATTCCTCTAACAGATGCAAAAGCTACTAATTCAATGTTTATTATGGGAGAAGCCAAATCAAGAAGCTATTATCATCATCTAGGCTCACATAGCATTCATAAGCAGCTTGAAATAAGCAAGGATGACTATATCAATATAAATGAAGGGGAATATATTATTTTTCCACCGACTCTGATACATGGTAATACGCTAAATACGACCAAGAAAACGCGGATATCTCTAAATGTGAGAGTTAAATCAATATTCTCACCCTATCAAAGATTAACTCCCTTAGATAGAAAAGTAGGAGCATATTACAGTTTGTGGAATATGTCTCCGTGGTCAAAGTGGAACCAAGAAGTCTTGAAGGAGCTAAATAAGTAATGGCTATAGTAACTTATACAATGCCTAGGCCTTTCGCATCTTACTCAATACCAATAGCTATACAGAGTTGCTATATTAGGGACTTCTGTGCCAGAAACAATATTGAATTCAAGCTGCCAATAACTGAAATGTGCAAGAAGTCATGTTTTGAGAGCTTAAAAGGTGAAATCGCCAAGCTAGACAACAATAATCATAAACTTATTGTTACATCAGTCTTCGTCTTTGACGAGCTTAAAAGAGATGATCTAGATTGGTTTAAAATCAATACTACAGATAATCTCGAGATTATTGGTATCCTCGAGATGGTCAAACTAACTTTTTCAAAACTGGCAGTTTATCAAGCTGAAGTCAAAGAAATAGAGGCCCTTGCAGGTTCTAACACGATACATGAATAAAGATAATAATTCGCCTACTACAAGTAGAGGAGGAGAAAAAGTCGTACTCGGACTAAATCATAAAATAATTATATCTAGGCCAGAGCATCAAAATAATGTAGCCTTATTTTTAGACAGAGATGGTGTATTAATTGAGGATATGCATTATCTAAAAGATCCAAATCAAGTGATTTTGATTGAAGGAGCCATCGAGTTACTAATAGAAGCCAAAAAAAGAGGGCTAGTAACCATAATTATCTCAAATCAATCGGGAGTAGGTAGAGGCTATTACAACTGGAATGATTATGAAGCCGTTACTATGAAAATGCTGTCTTTATTTGGCGAGAGTGAATTAATTTCAGCAATGTATGCAAGTGGAGCGCAACCGGAGACAGATATAGAGATATATCGAAAATGGCGTAAACCAGAAATAGGGATGATAAAAGAAGCCGAGGCAGACTTAAGTATTGATCTGAATAAATCATTTTTAATAGGTGATAGAATCACTGACATAAAAGCAGGATGGGAAGCAAAACTAAATACTATCTATCATGTCAAAACTGGCAAGGGAAGAATCGAGCACGATGCAGTAGTGAACTTCAAAGAAGGCTCCTCAAAAGAAGGATATAATCCAATAATTCATACAGTAGATTCAGTATCGAATGTAGTCTTAACACGTGAAAGAGGTAATAAATAAAATGGTAGGAGCAGAAAAATTTGACGTGGTTATTTTAGGAAGCGGTATGGTTGGTTTATGTATTGCATATCAGATCGCACAAAAAAGTCATTTAAGTCGGATACTTATTCTTGAGAAAGAAGAGAAAGTAGGCATGCACACATCTGGACGAAACAGCGGTGTATTACATGCAGGTATCTATTACAAACCAAACACATTAAAAGCTAACATCTGTGTCAATGGAGCGAAGAGACTGAAGAAATGGGTGAAAGATAGGGGCCTACCAATTAATGAATGTGGGAAGGTGATAGTTGCCCAAGACATTAATCTGGATCACCAGTTAGATAAACTTTTAGAAAGAGGTTCAGAGAATGGAGCAGTAGTTGAGCTGGTTGACGACAAACAATTGAATGCTATTGAGCCTCTTGCAGCGTCATCGTCGGGTCGAGCATTGTGGAGCCCAAACACTGCGGTTGTAAAGCCGAAAGCCGTATTGGAGCAATTAGTCAGGGAGTTAGTAGAAATAGGTGTGGAAATCAGAACTGGTGAAAAGAATTGGAATTACGATGCCAAGGAAAACGTAATTAGATTATCCAAAGACCGGAAAATTGCATTCCAATATTTATTTAATTGTTGCGGCATATATGCGGCTAGTGTTGCAAAACAGTTTGGGATTGGATCGAATTGGAGAATAATGCCATTCAAGGGACTGTATTGGGAAATCAGAGAGGCATCTAAAGAGAGATTGCCAATAAACACAAACATCTATCCAGTACCCGACTTAGATTTGCCTTTTTTGGGAGTGCATTTCACACCCAATGCTGAATTGCTTAAAAAAGTATTTATTGGGCCTACAGCAATCCCAGCTTTAGGCAGAGAGAATTATAGAGGAGTAGAGATGATAGAGCCAAAACTATTTGTAGAAATGGCGGGTATAATGTTAGGACAGTTTGTGAAAAATGAAGGTAATATAAGGCAATATACTCGTGATCAATTGCGTTTAAACATCAAGCCGTTTATGATCAGTGAAGCACAGAAACTTGTTCCAAGCTTAAAAAATAGTGATATAAAGTTCAGCTCAAAAGTTGGAATCAGACCACAACTTTTTAACACATTTACGCAAAAATTAGAGGATGATTTCGTTACCTTAACAACTAAAAATACAACGCATGTGCTGAATGCAATATCACCCGCTTTTACAGCAAGCTTTGAACTAGCTGACTTAATAATTAGAAAGTCATCATTAGAGCTCAACTAAATGACACAAAAAATCAAAGGCTTGCTTCTCTCTGGTGGTTATGGATCAAGACTTCGACCTCTGACAGAAAAGGTTCCTAAATGTCTAGTGCACGTAGGGGGGCAACCAGTACTGGAAAGATGGCTTACAGCACTTGAAAATATTGATTGCATGCAGGCCATCGTAAATACTCACTACTTAGCAGAGCAAGTGAATGATTACTTGAAACTTCGAGGCAACAGTATTTTCCCAATTAGCCAAGAATATGAAAGACATTTACTAGGAACAGCAGGCACCCTTAGAAAACATCTAGTTTCATTGAGAGGATATACAGTGGTGATGGCTCATACAGATAATGCGACGGACTTGAATCTACAAGAGCTTATCCAGGCGCACAACAATAGACCAGTAGGATGCCTAATGACAATGCTTACATTTACTACTGACAAGCCTCAACACTGTGGGATTATTGAAAAGGATGAGAAAGGAGTTATTCAAGCTTTCCATGAGAAAATAGCTAATCCACCTGGCAATGAAGCAAACGGAGCAGTATATGTCTTCGGCAATGACTTTTTGGACGAATTTAGTAAACTATCGAGCGACATGGGGGATTTCAGTACCGATATATTGCCAACAATGGTGGGAAGGGCGTACGCTTGGCACACAAGCATGCCCTTTATCGATATCGGGACACCAGAGAGTCTGGCTCGAGCCCGAGAGATATGGCCCGAACCAAGGAGATGTAATTCATGAAAACTGAAATGCCAGATTTTAATGATCAAGTAATTTCATATCTGGCAAGCTTGAATAATAGCTTTAACCCCAAAATAATTTCAGCCATAAAAAATCTAGCCCAAGATCTTTTAGATACTTGGATTTCGCGAAAAAATGTCTTCATCTGCGGAAATGGTGGTAGTGCAGCAAATGCATTACATATGGCAAATGATTTTCATTATGGAGTCGGGTGTGCAAGCAAAAAAGATGAAAGTGAAATTAATGGACTAAAAGTTGAGGCTCTCCCTGCCAATGTTGGAATCTTAACTTGTTTAGCAAATGACACAGGCTATGAATATATCTATTCTCAACAACTAAAGGTTAAAGCAGAGGCGGATGACATATTGATTGTTTTGTCCGGTAGTGGAAACTCTCCAAATGTAGTCAACGCTCTGAAAGTTGGCAAAGAAATAGGGATGAAAAGCTATGCAATAGTCGCCTTTAATGGTGGGCAATGCAAAAAACTAGCAGATCAGCCAATCCATTTTGAAATCAATGACATGCAAATTGCGGAAGACACCCAACTAATTGTTGGACATCTCTGCATGCAGTGGCTAAATTCAAACAAACCGTCCAGGCATCAGAAGCAAAAAAATGGATGAACTAGACTTCATTAGCGCACTACATAAAACAACACAGCGGGACTACCTAGCTCGCGTGAATGACCCAATTTATCCAAAGGCAAAAGCAGCGAACTTAGCCAAAAAGTACGACTTTGATTATTGGGATGGTGACAGAAGAATTTGTTACGGTGGATATAAGTATATCCAAGGCAGATGGGATAAAGTGATTGAGTCAATGATTAGGCACTATAATTTGCCCTCAAACCCAAAGATATTAGATGTTGGATGCGGTAAAGGTTACTTACTTTATGATTTTAAGAGGGCGATGCCAGAGGCTGAAATCTTTGGAATAGATGTATCTTCTTACGCAATCAAGCATGCAAAGCCTGAAATCGCTAATAGTTTGATAAATGGAACTGCTACCAAACTTCCCTGGGATGACAACATGTTTGACCTTGTAGTTTCAATTAATACACTCCACAACTTATATGTCTATGAACTTTATCAAGCGCTTCAAGAGATTGAACGTGTTGGAAAGGGCAATAAATATATATGCGTAGAGACATATAACAATGAAGAAGAGAAGGCAAATCTTCTATATTGGCAAGTTACCTGTGAGTCATTTTATACTCCTAAAGAGTGGCTATGGTGGTTTAATCAGTGTGGATACACAGGAGATTATTCCTTCATAACCTTTGAGTAAGTTCTTAAGAAAGAATCATGAATTTGTCTTCAAATGAGATGAGCTGGGACTTTCGAGAGGAGGAAGAAAGAAGAGTCTCTACAATATTTAGAGAGAAGGGTTACATAATTCAAGGTGCAAATATGCCTTTCATAAATCAAATGACCAATGAAGTGCAGAATGGATTGCGTAACTACTTTGATGCAAATAACGTCATTACCAATGCACATGAAAGAGTTTGCCTAGAACAAGTACACAATTTTGTCGATGCCAATGACAGCAATAATCTGAGATTGCACATCATGAAACACGTCTCTCAGGGTGTTAGATTTAATAAGGCTTACTACCAAGCAGCTGAAAAAGTTATTGATCTACTCTGCGGCAATGAACTAGCAATGCAAAAACGAATTGGCATTTCAATTAATTTCCCTAATAATGAGAGTGATGCCCTACCCATACATGCTGATACTTGGAATGGTGTATCGCCTTACGAGTTGAACATATGGATACCAATGGTAAATTGCAGGAACTCAATGAGTTTATATATCATTGAACGAGGAGTTTACAACGAATTACTTTGTCGAAAACCAGGATTACTAAAACGTTCTTCAGACGAAATATTTAAGGAGCTAAAATCAGATCTCACGTGGATTGATATTGATCACGGCGAAATATTAGCATTTGACCAGTCATTGCCTCATGGTTACTCAATCAATAGAGAGGTGCATACCCACTGGTCTTTTAATTGCAGATTCAAGAGCTTACATACACCCTATTGGGACAAAAAACTAGGTGAATATTTTATGCCGATAACAGTAAAAGAATGTACAAGAATCGGCATGAGTTATAAGCATCCCAAGAAATGGATTGAATAAGAGATGTTCGCAAATCTCTCTAGGGGCTACATCTATAGCGGCAATTTCAGAGGAAATAGAATTCCGCAGCATATTCAAAATCAAATTATCAGACAATACTGCTCTAGCAAAGAATTAATTTATATACTCTCTAGAGCCGAATACTCAGTCGGAGTTGAATCAACTTGTCAGCTCTGGGCAGCGCTGAATGAGGAATTTAAACACGTAGTTTTCTATAGCGTGTGGCAACTTCCAATGAGCTTTGAAGAAAGAGAGAAAGTATATCAACATATTCAAAACACAGGCATCACGATTCATTTTGCCTGCGAAGGTCTCAAAATAAATTCCGCACAAACAATCTTGGATATTGAAATTTTAATCTCAACCTATGAACTTATTAATAACGAGGACTTCGCTGGAACCCTAGAGTTTATGAAAAACTTTCTGGGCATTCAAGCTCAATAGTTCATGAAATCGAATGCGAAATGGTATCAAGGCAAAGTCAAAATAGGTAAGTAATTGAATTCTCAAAAAGCCAAATAGAAATAAATTAAAATTTTCAACACTCGATGGTAATATACGTGATTGTGAGTCAGCAATGCAGAGCGGTCCAGAGGAGGATCAATTGATCCGCTCATCCTCAGTACGTACAAACAAGCCCATCAGCTGAGATGGAAACAAATCAACTACTGCTAAATCAAGCCGAGGAAGCTCAGGACTGTGTACTGGCGTATGGACATTTCAGCACAATTCACCCCGGACATATTCGGTACCTAAGGCATGCCAAAAGCTTGGGGAAAAGATTAATAGTTGCGCTGATAGGAGATGCCGTCAGCAACAACTTCCCCTTTAATCAAACAGACAGAGCCGAAGCGTTAAACTTACTAGGCATAGCAAATACAATCCTTCTATTACCTGGAAATGAACTTGAGGATGCAATCAAAAAACTAAAGCCTTCAATACTGGTACTAGGCACTGAATACCAGGAAATGGAAATAGCAAGTAAAGCTATACGTTTACAAAAAATTCATGGTGGATCAGTTCAATTTCACGCCGGTGATGTTCATTATGCTACCTCCGATTTACTAAGCTCTTCTGAAAGAGATCTGAAAGAAGAAAGACGGGCTCTTTTCAATACCGCATGTATGCGGCAGGGGTTAAAAAAAGAAGCGCTATTAAAAAATATTGATCAATGGAAATCAACCAAATTGATCGTTTTAGGTGACACAATTGTGGATCAATATGCCGCATGCGAAGCCATTGGCATGAGCGCTGAAGCCCCAGTAGTTGTAGTACGTGAGCTCGAGCGCAGAAACTTCATTGGTGGAGCCGCTGTAGTGGCTGCACACATCAGCTCTCTTGGAGCTCAGTGTGATCTCATCTCAGTAGTGGGAGCCGATAGTACCGCCGAACTGGTCCGCAAAGAGCTTGCTGCACAGGGGATCGGTGATGGCTTGACCTGCGATCCATCTCGACCTACGACCTTTAAAAAGCGTTATGTGGTTGAAAACCAAAAGCTTTTTCGGGTGAGTCGTCTAGAGGAACACAACCTAGATGCAGCCGTGGAAAATCAAGTGATCACCCAGCTAGAGCGACTGGCTCCTAAGGCCAAAGGCATCGTGGTATCCGATTTTGTGTACGGGGTAGTTACCCCTCGGGTGCTGGAAGTGGTGCAGAGACTGGCTCAAGAGCACAACCTATTGCTCTTTGGGGATCTGCAATGCAGCAGTCAGGTTGGTTCTGTCACCCGTTTTAAGGGCTTTTCGCTGCTGTGCCCCAATGAACGGGAAGCTCGCCTTGCCCTGCAGAACAAAGATAGTGGACTGGAGCAACTGAGCCAACGACTAGTACAAATCACACGCAGTGAACGACTGGTGATGAAACTAGGGCCCGAAGGATTCATTGCCTATGACCGAGCCGCCAATGGCCAACTCACCAGCCAGCCCTTCCCTGCCCTTTCGGTCAATCCACTGGATGTTGCCGGTGCTGGCGATTCATTACTGGCCCTCTTCGCGACCGGCCTAGCCAGTGGGCAGGCGATGATGCCCACCGCTGCCCTGGCCTGCTGCATGGCCGCCCTTGCCGTTGAGACCATGGGCAACACGCCCATCAATCCCGCTGCATTACGTAGGAGCCTGCAGGAGGTGTTACTGCCATGAGCCAGCAAAAAGTTCTCGTCATCGGATCGAACAGCTTCAGCGGCAGCCATTTTGTGGCGGAGGCCCTTACAGCAGGTCATCCGGTATGGGGAGTGAGCCGTTCCCCTGAGCCCAATACCGTCTTCCTTCCGTACCGCTGGCCGCAATCTGGTGGCGATGCAGCTCTTGCAACTCCGGATAATTTCAGCTTTCAGACCATTGATCTAAATAATCAACTCAACGACTTGCTGGAGTTGATTGATCGGGTGCAACCCGAACTTGTGGTGAACTTTGCCGCTCAGGGCATGGTGGCCGAAAGCTGGGTCAATCCCACCCACTGGTACCGCACCAATGTGGTGGCCCAGGTGGCCCTGCACGATGCCCTACGGCAGAAACCCTTTCTGCAGAAATACGTGCATGTCACCACTCCAGAGGTGTATGGCAGCACCGATGCTGGCTGGATCAAAGAGCACAACAACTTCGCCCCCAGCACCCCTTACGCAGTGAGCCGGGCAGCCTGCGATCTGCACCTGCACAGCTTCCATCAGGCTTATGGCTTCCCTGTGGTGTTTACCCGCGCCGCCAATGTGTATGGCCCCGGCCAGCAGCTCTATCGCATCATTCCCCGCACCTTGCTGAGTGCCCGCACCAGTGAGCCCATGCAGCTCCATGGCGGCGGCCATTCCGTAAGAGCTTTCATCCACATCAAGGATGTGGTGCGCGCCACCTTGCAGCTAGCCC
>CEVN01035342.1_pt1 | contig 17107 bp, 21 predicted proteins | sample 427041 | NCBI WGS metagenome assembly CEVN01 (sample SAMEA2623463, study PRJEB7988) | marine metagenome | biome: marine biome (ENVO:00000447); feature: surface water layer (ENVO:00002042); material: "saline water (ENVO:00002010), including plankton (ENVO:xxxxxxxx)" | depth 5 m
CGAATCCTGCCACCTCGACATTGAATTAAGAAAGCCTCTTTTATAGACGCTTTTTTGTTTTGTATATTTAATAATGAGTAAAAAAACAATTATTGAAATATTAGGTCTTGTAGCACTTATTGGTTCTCTTATTTTTGTAGGAATTGAAATTAGGCAAAATAGTTTAGCAGTAAGAGGTGCAACCCATCAATCAATATCAGAACAAGTTACTAAGTTATATATGCACGTTGCTACCAATGAGAGGTTATCAAAATTAGTCTCACAAATGTTACCTAATGGTCAATCTAATGACACATCTAATTATAACTTGAGAAATCAATTAAATGTTGCTGATGAATTAAGTCTTGATTTTACAGTTCTAACAGGTTTGAGAAGAATAGAGAATATATATTTACAAGAATCAGATGGAATTCTATCGGATAAAGCTTTTGAAAGAATAGGTTTAGAATTTTATCAGACACCATTTTCAAGAGAAACTTGGGAAAAATATAAAACAGGGTTTGATAAAACTTTTATTGATTTTTTTGAAAAATTAAGAGATACTAAATAGCCTTTACACTAAATATAAATAAAGCACCCTTTCAAAATAGCCATTTTAATCAATGATAAAAAAATGATTCATTTAATATTTTGCTGTAATCTAAGGATTAATAGCAGTAGATCAAAAATTGCTTTGTGACAAACATCTGTTACATTGTCCAATTAATAAATGTGATGAATTTTTAATTTTACAATTTGGTAACGCTGGAATGTTCATTTCTATGGCAATACATGATGAAGCGCCACATTCTTCACATAGAAAATGAGGATGTTGATTAGATGATTGAGATTTTTCAACTTTATTTTTTGCGTATCTCTTTAGCCCTTGATTATCAAGAAACGAATGTAAAATATTAGACTTTTCCAATCGTTCTAGAATACGATATACAGTAGTTTTATTCATTTCATGTTTGAATTTATCTACTAATTCAACAATTGAAATTGCATTTAAGTCTTTAAATGTATTTAATACTTGTTCAACAGATTTAGTTTTTCGTGTAATACTCATATAAAAGTAATTAATGCAATTAAGTTGCATTTAATATTTTAGTTTAGTTAAAATATATGCTTGTAGAATTTAATATTTTTTAGGAGTTATTTAATGAGAAAATTACCAGTAACAGTTCTTTCAGGTTTTTTAGGTGCGGGGAAAACTACAGTTCTAACCAATGTTTTAAATAATCGTCAAGGCAAAAAAGTTGCAGTTATCGTTAATGATATGAGCGAAATTAATATTGATAAGAGTATGGTTCAAAATGATGTTTCTCTAAATCATAAAGAAGAAAAATTAGTAGAAATGAGTAATGGTTGTATATGTTGTACGCTCCGTGAAGATTTGTTAATAGAAGTTGCTGAATTGGCTAAATCGGGAAAATTTGATTACTTACTCATTGAATCCACAGGAATTTCAGAGCCTTTGCCTGTTGCAGAAACGTTCACTTTTGAAGATGAAGACGGTAAGTCTCTTTCAGATGTATCTAAATTAGATACAATGGTTACAGTCGTTGATGCTGTTAACTTTTTAAAGGATTATGATGAAGCTAAATATTTACAGGAAGTTGGAGAATCGCTTGGTGAGGAGGATGAGAGAAGTGTAGCGGATCTTCTAGTTGATCAAGTAGAGTTTGCAGATATTATATTGATTAGTAAAACAGATTTGGTCCAGAAAACAAACCTTAATAGACTTACTGCTATTTTAGAGACATTAAATACTCATGCTACCATTATTCCTATTGCTCATGGGGAAGTTGAAATTGATAAAATTTTAAATACAAATCTATTTGATTTTGAGCGTGCTCAGCAAGCACCAGGATGGTTAAAAGAATTAAATGGTGAACATGTGCCTGAAACAGAAGAATATGGAATTAGTAGTTTTGTTTATGAAGCAAGAAAACCATTTTATCCCCAAAAATTTCATGATTTTCTTTATAGCAAAGATCTTGCAGGAAAGCTGATTAGATCAAAGGGTTTCTTTTGGCTTGCAACACGTCCTATGTTTGTAGGCAGTTGGAGTCAAGCAGGGGGAATAGCTCATCATGGTTTTGCGGGTATGTTTTGGAAGGCAATACCTAAAGATAGGTGGCCAAAAGATCAAGAATCTGTTGATTACATTAAAGAGAAATGGGTTGAGCCATTTGGAGATATGCGTCAAGAGTTAGTCTTCATTGGTCAAGGTCTAAATCAAGATAAAATAACAGAGTTATTAGATCAGTGCCTATTATCAGATGATGACTTGTTGAAAGGAAGAAAGCATTGGTCTAAATTTGAAGACCCTTTCCCAGAATGGACCATGAACGCATGATTAGTAATTTGAAAAATCAGCCAGATTTAGCACTTAATTCTAATAGCTTTCATTCTGATGTAAAGTTACAAATGTCTGAAATCTTTAAAGTAAAAAATAATATTTCTATATGGCAACGTAATCTTGGAAACTCGCTTTTAGAATCAAGTGAAAATATTTTAAGTGAAAATCCTAATCTTGAATTCAGCAAGATAGTTCAGCCTGATAATGTAGAAAAAATATTATCTAATAATTTGGATTCAAATAATAAATCAAATCTACTATTTGAAGACGTATCAAGAGTAGTTAAAATGTTTTGTGATCTATTTGGCGTCGACAGCGTGTGGCTTAGATTAGATGCAGTTTATGGGCCAATGTGTCCGCGTTTTCATGTTGATAGCGTAAAATGTAGACTGGTTACAACTTATGTTGGTCCTGCAACTCAATGGCTGCCTAATAACATTATTGATAGAAGTAAACTTGGTCATGGAAATGATGGGCAATCAGATGAAATTTCAGGTTTGTATTTAAAACAATCAGATGTTAAGCAACTTGATATTGGTCATATTGCTCTATTGAAAGGTGAATCTTGGGAGGGGAACAAAGGTGGTGGCTTGGTTCATCGTTCACCTAAGCAAGAGGGAGAGTATAAGCGTTTGTATATGACTATTGATTTTACAGATTTGTATTTCAAAATTTTTCAAAATCGTCTTAATACATGATTTTAAACTAATTATAAATATATCCCAATTTAATATTAAGATTTAGTTGATAAATATTGTTATATTGACCTTAAATTAAAAAGCCTCTTTTGTAGAGGCTTTTTAATTTAGTAAATTCAGGTAAGATTAAGTGAAAAACATTATATGATGGAAAAAAATAATTCAATATTTTTAGAAATTTCCGATATTCATTGGGATCAGTCTAATAATGATAAAAAAGAATTGCCCAAACAGGTTGAAATGCAATGGAGCAAGAAAGATTGGAGTTCTTTTGAGGTTTCAGACTGGTTAAGTATGTACTTTAATGCTAAAGTTAAAACCTTGAATATTAAAGAGGTAGAAAAAAAAGAGGATGGAGGCTAAGGAGGTTGTTGCTAGTAGTATGCTAGGACATTTGACTCCAATATAATATAATTTATGTGCGTAATCTTGAAAAATTTAATTGTAATATCAGAAAATAATTAATCAGGGGTTTAAAAAATATAATCCTTACTTAAAATATGACCCATTGAACAAAAAAATAAAAAATGACAATAATTAATACTATAAAAACAAAAATGAGTGATAGCCTTTTGCTTACAATTATTTATACATTAGGTCACTTTGTTATTGCAGTTTTATGTGTTGTTTTCATAACTGGCGCCTCATTAGAACTTGCTACTCTTGATGCTTTGGTAGAACCTGCAATAAACGCTGTATGGTTTTATGCTCTGCATAAAATATATTTAAAGTATAAATCAAAAAAATAAAATCAAAAAAACTAACTATTCTAATCTTGAATTAGATTGGAATGTTAAAATTTTACTGTATAGATATTTCTAAGAAAATAAAACTTTTAAATAAAAAAGTGGGTTTGAGAGTTTGTTTCTCGGACCTTCTCTAGTTAACATTCCAGAAATAATATCCTGTATTTCTTTACTTCTAGAAGCTTTATTAATGACAAAATTCAAAAGTATTCGGTATTGCGCTATATCCTGAAGTTTTGTGCTAGTTTTAAGTTCAGAACCAAGTTCGTCCCAAACTAATTGATGATATTTAGAGAACATCTTTTTAGAAAAATCTTTTTTCTTCAATGCTTCTGCTGAAATTTCAATTGCAAATTTAGCTGAAGCCATAGCATTTCCTATTCCTTCTCCTGTAAATGGATCAATTAAACCTGCTGCATCGCCTAGTAGCATAAATCCATTTCCGAAACTTGGTCTTTTAACTCTTCCAAGCGGAAGAGACCATCCTTTTGGATTTTCAAGTCTTTTAGATTTTGAAAAGCGATCCTTGAAATATTTTGATTGAGTGACTTCATCTAAAATTTCAGCTAGCTTACGTTCATCTTTTTTTGCCTGTTTTTTACTTAAACCAATACCTACATTTGCAATATTATCTCCTGCAGGAAAAAGCCAAAAATATCCCGGTAAAACTTCATCTACAAAATGTAATTCAATTTGATCACTTAAACCTTTTACCCCTTCGTAGTAACATCTAATTGCAATTGCTGTATTTTCTTCATTTTCTGTATAAAACCCCATTTTTCTTACTAAGGTAGATTTGGCTCCATCGCAACCTAAAATAATAGGTGCAAAGATTTCATGTTTTTGTTTGTTTTGAGTTCCTTTGATTCCTGCAATTTTACCATCTTGATATATGACGTCTGAAAAATTAAAACCTTGTCTTATTTCAGTTATATCTTGAGCTTTTTGAAATAAAAAATTATCAAAAGTTTCTCTTGGTATAACATAGCCTTCTTTAATTGTTCCTGCATGATGAGTATGATGTGGATTGCTCAAATAAATGTCAAACTGCTTATGGCTAGGGCTGCCAAAAGTCACTCGTTTTATTTTAGAGCCTTTTAATTTAGATACTTCATCTAAAATATCTAGCTCTTTCATATATCGTATGCTTTTCCCAGATAAAGCATCACCGCATATTTTATCTCTAGGAAAGGTTGATTTATCAACAATAACAGTATTCAGTCCTAATTTATGAGCATATAACGCTGCAGATGTTCCAGCGGGCCCTGCTCCTATTATTATAATATCATATGAATTAGACATACTTTAAATTTAACAATTCAAATTTTACTAAACGTATAAAATGATAATAATTTTTAAAAAGTTATTTCAATATTTTTGCCAATATGATTTCTTTTTCTTATATTCTTATAATAAAAGATTTGGAGAAAAAATGAATATTGAAATTACTGCACGAAAATTTACACCCTCATCTGATCTTAAATCCTTTATCAATGACAAGCTTTTATACTTATTAAAGTTTGACTCTAATATAGATTTTGCAAAAGTAGTTTTGTTAAAAGAATCACGAGCTGAGAAAGTTGAATTAATTATATCTTCAAAAAATAATAGGTATGTTACTAAATGCTATTCTTCTGTATTTGAGAAAACAGTAGTTAATGCTATTGATAATATTAAAGTGCAAATCAGAAAAAAAACTGCAAATAAAAAAAGCCACCATCTAAAATAAACTACTTAACAAGGATTCAGATTAATTCATATAATTTGAATATTTTTTAATGTATAATTACTCGTAAAAGACTATAAGATTTGAAAGTATTATTTGTAAATTTAGTATGAATAATAAAGGTGTTTTATATGGATGCGATTGAAAATATTTTGTCAAGAAATTCTATATCAAAATTAGCTGAGCCACATCCGAGTTCAGATGAGATGAAGTTGGTATATAAAGCTGCTCTTAGAGCTCCAGATCACGCTTGGTTAAGACCATCAGAATTCATAGAGGTAACTGGAAGCGGTCTGGATAGGCTTTCAAAGATATTTGAAAAGTATACAAAAGAAAATGTTCAAGATATTAGCGAGCAAAAAATAGAAAAGTATAAAAATGCTCCATATAGAGCCCCCATGGTTATAGTTATTGTATCTAATGTTAAGAAGCATAAAAGGGTTCCAGAAATCGAACAAATTCTATCTACAGCATCAGCAACTCAGAATATCTTACTTGCATTACATGCTTTAAATTACGGTGCTATTTGGAGAACAGGAGTTTTGGCTCTTAATGATAAAATTGGAGAATATTTTAATCTTAGTCAAAATCAACATATTTTGGGTTATCTATATGTTGGAAAGCCAATCATGGAGCCTAAAAAAATACCTGAAATTAATATTGAAGAACATATTACTAGATGGGTGTAGGGTGTTGGCTTATTACTTTAAACTAAATAAGGATTAATATGTACAGATTATTAGGTATATTGATATTAATCTTTGTTTCTTGTAGTTTTCAAGAAACAGAGTTTGATTTACTAAATAAAAAAAATCCTAATGGATTTTATGGAAATAAAATATCTTTGACAGAATACGCATCTTTTAAAAATTTAATGAGCTACCCTGATAAATATATGGGTAAAGATATCTTGCTATCAGGAGAGATATTAGAAGTATGTCCTATGAGAGGTTGCTGGATTAAAGTTAAGGATAATAATTCAGATATAGTTATTCGAGCTAAAGTCACAGATGGAGTAATAGTCTTTCCGTTATCATCAAAAGGAAAGCAGGTAGATATTCAAGGAAAATTTGAAAAATTAAGTTTTACTGAACAGCAAGCTAAAAATTGGAAGGTTCATTTAGCGGAAGAAAAAGGTATTATTTTAAATCTGGAAGATATTACTTTAGAACCTTCAGATTTAGTAGAGTATAGAATAACAGGTAAAAGCGCTCAAATTTATGATTATGGCTGTAAGTGATAGTGGAATGATATCATTTTTATAGTACGACTTTAAAATTCAATTTCTAAACTTTAAATTTTAATTATGGATACTAAGATAAAAAAAGAAGAATTGGCTTTTTATTCTCTAAACAATGATAATTTGAAAAAAATTCATGTTTATGAAGGGGGTGTATCTGCAGGGTTTCCTTCTCCTGCTGATGATTATTTAGATGTAGATTTAAACTTACATCAATATTTAGTGAAGCATCCTGCATCCACTTTTTTTATAATTGCAAAAGGACATTCAATGGAAAAAGCTGGAATTGGAGATGAAGATCTTTTAGTAGTTGATAAATCTTTAGAGGCTAAAACTAATGATATTGTAATCGCAGTTGTCAATGGTGAATTTACTGTGAAAAGGTATCTTAATATTAATAATCAGTTTATTTTAAGAGCAGAGACAGAATTAAATAATTATCCTGATATCAAAATTGATGAATCTGTTGATTTTGAGATATGGGGAGTAGTTACACATACCATACATAATCACAGATGATTGCTTTAGCAGATTGTAATAACTTTTATGCATCCTGTGAGCGTGTTTTTAATCCAAAATTAAAGAATAAGCCTGTTATAGTCCTTTCAAATAATGATGGGTGTGTTATTGCTAGAAGTAATGAGGCAAAAGCTTTAAGGATTAAAATGGGAGAGCCGGTCTTTAAAATTAAAAATATTATTGATCAAAATAAGGTATATGTTTACTCTACTAATTTTGCACTTTATGGAGACATGTCTAGTCGAGTTATGTCTTTGCTTAATGATATGGTACCATCTCTTGAGATTTATTCAATCGATGAAGCATTCTTAGATTTTGATGGAATAAGAGATTGCGACCAATTGGTATATGACATTAAAGAAAAAGTTCAAAAATCTACAGGCATACCAATATCTATTGGGGTCGCTAAAACCAAAACACTTGCTAAAATAGCAAATTATATTGCAAAAAAAAACTCAAAGAATAATATTTTTATAATGAATGAAAATTCAAATTTTTCAGAATTATTTAAAAGAATTCCGATATCAAAATTATGGGGAATAGGTAATTCATATTCATTTATTCTTAATAATTATGGTGTTAAAACTATTTATGATTTTATATGTCTAAATGAAAGTTGGGTCCAAAAGACAATGAATATTGTGGGGCTTAAAATGTTGAGAGAATTAAAAGGAGAGTCTTGCTTTCCTATTGATTTGAGCCCTTCAACTAAAAAAAATATATCAACTTCAAGAACTTTTAAAAATGATATTAGTGATATGAGACTGCTTAAACAGGCTGTTTCTAATCATGCTGTGAGATGCGCTGAAAAGCTTCGCAAGCAAAAAAGCAGTGGAAGATATATTGGAGTTTTCTTAAAAACAAATCCATTTAAAAAACGAGCAAGATATCATAGTGCGTATAACTTTTCAATACTTAACACAGCTACAAATGATAGTATAGATATTGTAGGTACTGCAAATAAATTATTGGAAAGTATTTATAAAAAAGGATATGAATACAAAAAATCAGGCGTAGTAATTAGTGATATTATTCCAGAAAATCAAGTTCAGTTAAGCTTATTTAATAATCCAAAAAATCATATTATTAGAAAAAAATTATTTGATAAAATTGACTTTATAAATCGTACAATGGGTAGAGATAAGGTTAGAATTCTTGCCCAAGGAATACCTGAAAAATTAAAACAAGAAAACTTATCACCTTGTTACACAACTAGATGGGAAGATCTGTTAAGAGTTTCTTAATAAAATGTTATCAAGATTAATATTGTTGAAAAATAAAAAGTGTTGCGGAGAAGGTTGTCTTATGTGTCCTTATGAACCTAAGCATTTTAAAGATTCTGTTGTCATTAGAAAAGAGGTCATTCAAATATGTACAAAAGAGGAGTTAGAAGTTATAAGTGGCTGATATTTTCTATTTTCTTTTATAGCTGGAATATTAGAAAGCCTCTTTTTAGAGGCTTTTTTATTTTGTAGATTACATTTATGAAATATACAGCAGTAATAATATTTATTTTATCGTCAATAAATGCTCAGAATGTGATTGAGGGAAGATGGCATCTAGTTGGTTTTGAAGATGCTATAATGTATCAATTTGTAGATACTGAACCATATGCTGATGCTGGATTAAGGTATAGTATTTATGTTAATGGAAATGGTGAATTTGATGATTTTGATGGTGACAACACAGGCGGGACACCTCATCCTTATAGTGTTGAAGGAGACATTATAACTATAGATACCCATTTTGGAAATATTCTTAGTTATCATATGAATTATAGATGTGATGGCCAGGTTGTTGAGTTGATTGACCAGGGAGTTATTCATTCTACTCTATTTAGGGAAGGTTATAATTATGTCGATGATAATTGTATCGATTATTTAGAGGATTGCTGCGAATCAGAATACCTAGCAAATGACGAATGTGACGGTGTTGGTTGTTATATCCCTCAGTGCACTGAGGATTGTGCATGGGAGCCAATGCAGTGTTGGGGTTCTACAGGATACTGCTGGTGCGTGGATGATTATGGCACTGAAATTGAAGGAACCAGCACTCCTTCATGGCAGGGACTTCCAGATTGCGGGACTACAGGTTGTGATACAGGTTATATAGAAATTAATGACCTATGTTTTTATGAACAAGACATTGAAGTTTTACAAGAGATGATTGATAATAGCTATGATAGCAATATAGTGCTTCCTTGTAATGAATATGATTCTCCTTACTGTGGTTCTCCTAATCCCTATATGGATTCTAGCGATTCTTGGATGTGGATTGCAGTTGATGGAGATACCTATCAGTGGATTCCAAATGAAAATGGAGTTGTTGATCCTTTAGAGCTTGGAATTCAAGAATGGGAAAATGGAAGGTTAACTAGTCTTATGTGTGGAGCATATATTTACTGCGAGCTATCAGGGCCAATTCCACAAGCAATTAATACCTTAACGGAGTTAAAGACATTTAGAGTCGAGGGAAATTATTTTAGTGGGATTATTCCAGATACTATATGTGATTTAGACATTGATTATGATGATATGCTTGAGTTTGATGTTCGTTATAATCATCTTTGTGAACCTTATCCTAACTGCATTGATGTTAATGATGATTTTTGGGGTCAATATGATGAGGGATGTAGTCAGGTTGGGGATGTTAATTACGATGGAACAATTAATATCTTAGATGTTATTTCCATAACTTCTTTTATACTTTCTAACGATATGTTTGATTATCAGGCAATGTTAATGTCGGATATTAATTATGATGGACTGATTGATGTTTTGGATATCATTATAATTGTAGATATAATTTTAAATTAATTTTTCAAATCGTTCATGCAGGTTTATTTATGATAAATAGTGTTGAAAATTGGAATTTTGACAATTCTTACATAAAACTACCCTCAAATCTCTATTCAAAGCAACTACCTGAAAAATGTATTAATCCTAAAAAAATATATTTTAATTCTAACTTGGCATCTGAATTAGGATTAGACTCGTTATCCGATTCAGAGGTTTTGGAATATTTTTCTGGAAACAAATTGCCCAGCGGTTCTAATCCAATTTCTCAGGCTTATGCAGGTCATCAATTTGGTCATTTTACTATGCTAGGGGATGGTCGTGCTGTTCTTTTAGGAGAACATACAAATCCTAAAAATATAAAATATGATATTCAATTAAAAGGTTCGGGAATAACACCCTATTCTAGAAGAGGGGATGGGAAAGCGACGTTAAGTTCAGTTTTACGTGAATACTTGATTAGTGAATCTATGTATAATCTGGGGATTCCAACAACAAGGAGTTTAGCTGTTATTCAAACAGGTGCAAAAATTTACAGGAATCAACTTGAAGATGCGGGTATCTTAACCCGGGTTTCATCAAGTCACATAAGGTTTGGTACGTTTGAATTCATTAGAAATTATTGTACAAAAGATGATTTAAATATCTTTGTTAAATATGTTATAAATAGGCATTATCCTCAAATTCAAAAGTCTAAAAATTCTGCTATTGAATTATTTGATTTAGTAATGAATTATCAAATTAATTTGATTGTAGATTGGATGAGAGTTGGATTTATTCATGGCGTAATGAACACTGATAATATGAGTATCTGCGGTGAGACAATTGATTACGGTCCTTGCGCATTTATGAATACTTATAATCCTGATACAGTTTTTAGCTCAATTGATAGAAACGGCAGATACTCATTTGGTAATCAGCCAAATATCGCTCATTGGAATTTAGCTGTTTTTGCAAATACCTTGATTCCGATTATATCAAATAATGAGAATAAGGCAATAGAAAGAATTAAGGAAAGATTAGATAAATTTTCTTCATTATTTTATAATAAGTGGTATGATATGATGTTTAAAAAAATAGGTATTGCCAAACCAATTGAAAAAGATAAAGTCTTTATAGATACGCTGTTAGAACTTATGAACAAATATAAAGCAGATTATACCAACACATTTGCAGCTTTAACTTTAAATAAATCAACTGAAGATAAATTGTTCTCATCAATAAAATTTAAAAATTGGCATGAACAATGGAAGGAGAGAATTAATTTTTCAGATAAAAATATTAAGATTAGGCAATTAATGAAAAATCAAAACCCATTAGTTATTCCTAGAAATCACTTAGTTGAGTCGGCTTTGCAAAAATCATTAGTTGGAGATTTTAATCAGTTAAATGAAATCCTTGACTTACTTTCTAATCCATACGAATTAGAAACAAATTATAGTTTCCAAACAACTCCCAAACGATTCGATAAAAATTATAAAACTTACTGTGGAACATAAAGATTTATAAGCATGTAAAGCGTTGTAACATTTTTTTTTCTAACCCATTTTATTATGTAGATTAAACTATGAGAAAAACTCTATTAATTCTTCACACGGTAATATTTTTATATGGCAATCCTGAAATTGAATGGTTTGTACAACATAATGGTTCAAGTGAAGAATCTCATGGTCATTATATAATGACATGCGAAGATGGCGGCTATCTCCAAATTGGTGAAAGTAATTTTCTTCCAAACTCTAAAATATACATTGTTAAAACTAGTGCCAATGGGCAAATGATTTGGAATAGAGAGATTAATATTGGTGGGCATAATTTAGGTAATAGTGCCATTGAATTAGAAGATGGCTATTTAATTATTGGTGCTTTAAATAGAAATAGTGCATTAATTAAATTAGATAAACAGACAGGCTCTACAATTTTTAGTGAAACATTTAACAATGGAGGTACTGATGCTTTTGAGCACGCAGTAGTAACTCCTAATGGTATTGTTGCTGTTGGTTATGTTAATGCGCAAGATTCTAACAACACCTTTTATACAGAAGGTCAGGGTTATATTATGTTTCTTGACGAAAATGCTAATGAAATTAGCAGTATAAATTTGAATTCTTACATATCTCAAGCTTATAGAATACAATATGTTAACAACGAGTTAATTATTTCAGGACTGTCGGAAGAAGCCTTTGACTTTAAGCTTATTAAGATGTCATTAGACGGAGATGTTTTATGGCATCAATCCTATGGTGGCAATAATTATGACCATTGCTTTGGTATGGATATTGGAAGTGATGGAAGTATATTTTTAGCTGGCCATACGCTGTCTGGAACTCAAAATTGGGATACATACACTATTAAATTAGATAATGATGGGAATATTATATGGGAACAAAAAGTGGGAAACCCAAGAGGATTTAACCCTCAATACATTCATGATGAAGCTTGGGGAATAAAAGCAACTAATGATGGTGGTTGTGTCACAATTGCAGGTACAGGTGACGAGTATAATTACTCTGAATGCAATGGAAATGATTGTTCTGATACCTGGAAGGCTTATTTGATAAAATTCAGTAGTAGTGGCTTGATAGATTGGCAATCAACTTTTGGATCATTGGATGTCTTTAACTTTGCCTATGATTGGGCTGGTGAAGATATTGATTTAACAAGTGATGGTGGAGCCATAATTGCAATTGATAGCGGACAATTTGGGTTTCTTAAGATAAATAATATTCAAAACAATCTTATTGCAGGTGATATAAATAATGATAGCTCAGTAAATGTGCAGGACGTAGTCTTGGTGATTAATCTCGTTTTATCTAATGATTATAATAATTTGGCAGATTTAAATTTTGATGATGTGATTGATGTATTGGATGTGGTTTTGATTATAAATATAATTTTAAGCTAATTTCTTAGAAATGAATTTTGATTCAGCTATAGAATTTTTAAAAAAAGATTCTAAAATGAATCAACTTATAAGAATCTATGATCCCCCTATTTTAAAGCCTCAAGATGATTATTTTTATTCGCTAGTTCGCTCTATAGTATTCCAGCAGTTAAATGGAAAAGTGGCTAAAATAATATTTATGAGATTTATAAAGTTGCTTCCAGTAAATAAAATAAATTCTAGAAATGTTTTAATGCTTGATAATAATGAAATGAAAAAAGCAGGACTATCTTTTCAGAAAATTAATTACATAAAAAATTTAGCACATTTTTTTAATGAAAATTTATTTGATAAAAAAAGTATTGAAAAGATGAGCGATGAGGAAATCATTGAATTGTTGATTAAAATAAAAGGAGTGGGGCAATGGACTATAGATATGTTTCTTATGTTTACATTAAATAGATTAGATGTTATGCCTTACTCTGACCTAGCAATTAAGAAAGGAATGAAAAGTTTATTTAGTTTGAATGAATTACCAAGAAAAAATGAAATGAAAAGACTATCAATAAACTGGAGTCCCTATAGAACTATTGCCTGTATGTATTTATGGAAGAGTGTAGATGATAGCTTTGAATGGTGATTTTTTAGATTTGAATTCTTAAAATAGATTGGTGAAAACAGGATTTAAGTCCTGTTTTAACTAAAAAACTATCTATTAATTAAAACGCAACAAGAACTCTGACATCTTACAACTAAATTTGAAGATGCCTTAGAATCAATGTCGGGTAAATCGCAACCGTTTCTCAAGTCTTCTATATTCAAAGATGAGATTCGAGCATTTTCATTCGAAGCTTTCTTTAACTTTTCAATCTGAGAAAAAGAAGCCGCTGGTTTTTTTAATTTGGCGCCATTTATAAGAGCTTTATTTGGAGCAGCAAAAGAATATGCCATAAGCAATAATGTGCACACCAACGTTATATTTAATTTATTCATAATGAAATCCTTTTATATAAACTAAAAATCGAATATAATCTACAGAAATCGTAAACTAAAAAAAATAAAATTAAAAATCTTATTTTATAAATGCTTGAAGATGATGTCTTTGAATGGTAGGTTTTTTTTGTAAATTATATAATGAAATACTCATATTCAAAAAATATTGATTTAAACTTTGATGATGCTGAAAATAGAGTCAAACATGCTTTGACGAATATAGGTTTTGGTGTGTTAACTGAAATAAATATGAAAGATGCTTTTAAGGCCAAGTTAGATTTAGAGTATAGAAATTATAAAATTTTGGGTGCATGCAATCCTCAGTTGGCTCATGAAGCTTTGGGTAGTGAAAGTTTAATTGGAATTTTAATGCCATGTAATATATTGGTGATTGATAATGAAGATCATTCAACTAAAATCGTATTCCCTATTGCAAAAAGTTTATTGGAAGTGACCGATAATATTGAAATTATAAAGTTAGCTGATAAGGTGGATAATTTATTGAAGTCAGCTTTTGATATGATTGATTAGTTCTATTATTGACTTTTGAAAGTAGAATAAAATTTTAAAATTAATGAAGTTATATTTAAAAATATTAATACTTATGGTGCTTATCAGTTTTTCTATTGCTGATTCGAGAGAGATTGGTTTGGATAGGATGCAATCAAAAAATGCTATTCGCCAGGATTCATCTTTAGATATGAGAGTTACAAGAAATGAGTCAGAGCTGATAGAGTTTATTGAGTCTACTATGGCTACTCACCTTATCCCAGGATTATCAATATCGGTTGTTAAGGAAAATGATATCGTATGGCAAAAGTATTTTGGATACGCGAATATTGAGCAAAATATATCAGTCGATGAGAATACTATCTTCATTTTATCTTCAATTTCAAAAACTATAACGGGCACAGCACTGATGCAGCTTTTTGAACAAAACCTATTTGAACTTGACGATGATATAGATCTGTATCTGCCATTCAATGTTAATCATCCAGATTATCCGTTTACTCCAATTACATTTAAAATGTTACTGTCTCACACCTCTGGAATAAAGGATAATTGGAGCGTTATGCCATATTATGATGGGGATTCAGAGATACAGTTAAATAGTTATCTAAGTGACTATCTTACACCAGATGGTGAACTTTATAATACCAATTCTAATTTCACAAGCTATATGCCTGGAACAAATTTTAACTACACTAATATAGGGGCTGCATTAATTGGATTATTAGTTGAGGAGATTTCAGGTTTGCCATTTAATGTTTATTGCAATGAGAATATTTTTGAGCCGCTTCAGATGGATAATTCATTTTGGTTTTTATCGGAAATTGAAAATTTAGATAATGTAGCGCTACCCTATCAATTAAGTGGAGGAACTGGTAGCACCTGTTTTGAAATTGGTTGCGGAATATATAATGATAGTAATCCATGTTTTTGTGATTTTGCTTGTATTGATTATGGAGATTGTTGCCCAGATTATGATGATGTTTGTGGTGAATATGGTTCCGGAAGTAGTTTGGAAAATTTACAATCGTACCAGAATTACGGATACTCTGACTACCCTTCTGGTCAACTTAGATCGTCCTCAAATGATTTAGCGAAACTAATGTATGCTTACATGAATGGTGGTGTCTATAATGGTGTAAGAATTTTAGATTCAAGCACAATTGAACTAATTAAAACAATTCACTTTCCATCAGTTAATTCAAACCAGGGATTGGCTTGGTATTATAAGAATGAGAATGGCAGAACATTATTTGGACATAACGGAGGAGATTTAGGAAGCTTAACAGAAATGTTTATTTCATTTTCTGATAGTATAGGAGTCATATTGCTAAGCAATTCAACTAATTATAATGCTGTCGTTGAAATAGAGGCTGCCATTTTTGATTTTGCTATGCAAAATGAATTTATGATCATAGGAGATATTAATTCTGACAGTAATATTAATATTCAGGATATTGTATTGGTTATAAATTTTATTCTAAATAATGAGTATTCATCCATAGCCGATTTGAACTCAGATCAATTAGTAGATGTTATTGATATAGTATTGCTAGTAAATATAATTATTAACTAATAAATTATCGAGATGAGAAAGTTTCTAATTTTATATAATGCAGTATTTCTTTTTTTAGGAAATGTTTTAATTTCCGAAATTCATCATTTAATATCGCACAATCATCATGATAATCATGGTAATCATGAGCATTCTGAGTTAGATTGCCAAGAGTGTGTAATAATTGATGGCAACAATAACTGCATTTTAGATTCTAATCAAACAGATTTATCAGAAAATAATCAAGAATTACTAATAGAAGTTTATTCTTGCACTTTAAAATTTGATACTGCAGATTTATACTCACCCAGAGCCCCCCCTCATCTCCTAAACTTTATTTAAAGTGGTTTAATAAGCTAGATTCTAGCTTATGATTTTTTACGTAAAAAAACAGGAGATTTTTTAATGAAAATTTTATTTAGAATAATAATGTTGTCAATGCTAGGCTTTGTTTATGCTGATTGTATTGATAACGTAAATGAGGCTGATTGTCTAAGCGCTGGGTGTGAATGGCATGCAGATGAGATGGCCTGTGAGGATATTGGGACAGATCATGGTCATGAAGAGCATTGCGAAGACTTTTTAAGCGAAGCTGATTGTGGTATGCATTCAGAATGTGAATGGCATGAAAATCATTGTGAAGATGTAGATACAAATGATGATGGACCAGAATGTGTTCAAGATTGTGCGGGTATTTTAGATGTAAATAATGAAGATGTCGAGAGTGTATGTAATTGGTTCTCATCTCTTGGAGGAGTTTCAAACGAATGTTTTAGTGATTGTTCAGATGAAGAGTTAGAGTTTCCAATGATGCTTGGATCTTTATGTTCATGTAATTCACTATCAGAATCAGATTGTGCAGATAGTGCAGATTGTTCATTTGGCCCTTGGGGCGAAGATGTCGGTTGTTGGCCAAACTTCGTTTTTGAAGAGGAAGAAGAGCATAATTGGTCATGCGATGATGGAGATGGAACAGATTGGTATGCAAGTGAGGATGACTGTAGTCAAAATTGTAATGTACAATGTGAATATGATGATCACGGACATGATGACCATGAAGACCATGAGCATTGCGAAGACTTTTTAAGCGAAGCTGA
>CEVN01000604.1_pt1 | contig 17099 bp, 18 predicted proteins | sample 427041 | NCBI WGS metagenome assembly CEVN01 (sample SAMEA2623463, study PRJEB7988) | marine metagenome | biome: marine biome (ENVO:00000447); feature: surface water layer (ENVO:00002042); material: "saline water (ENVO:00002010), including plankton (ENVO:xxxxxxxx)" | depth 5 m
ATTCCGATATGGTATTCAAAAGACGGTTCAAAAATCATAACTCCTCCTTCAGGGGTTTATGTTCAGCCATGGAGAGAAGGACCTCCTTCTGGAAGCCGAGTTTTACAAAGGGAAAGCAGGGAAGATCTTGGTAGTTGGGATGATTTATCTTCTGAATTAGGAGAGGTTATTGGCGAAGAAAAAGTGTTCGATACCTGGATGGACTCTTCCAATTCAAACCTATATGTATCTGGATATTTATCAGACCCTAAATTATTCTCTAACGCATTCCCCACAGGAATAAGGCCACAAGGTAAGGAGATTGTTCGAACCTGGTTGTATTACACTTTGTTGAAGAGCGCATTATTGTTAGATTCCCCTGCTTTCAAACATATTTGGATTGACGGATTGGGAATGGATCCGTGGGGGAGAAAGATGTCCAAATCTCTTGGAAATGGCATAGATGCCAATTCCGTCCTAGAATGCGGGGCGGGGGGCCGAACTGGATCTTGGAAAGTTCGGGGTCCAGACAAGGTAGTAAATCTAAGAGCAAATAAGATTGGATCTGAATGCTTCCGGCTATGGAAAGCATGCGATGCCCAAGTCGGAGATGACTTCCAAATTAACCCCGAAGAAATTGAACAAAAATACTTTGGAGTTCTTACAAAATTATTCAATGTAGCAAGATTTTCAAGTCAATTTCCTGTTCCCGATAATTTTGAAGATATACCCACAGATTTGGCCCCTGAAGATGAATGGATTCTTAGTGATTTTCAATCAGTTATGCAACGAGTAAAGAATGCATGGGAACAGATTGATATCTATACTGCTGCTCAATCCCTGAAAAATTTCGCAACAGGTGTATTGGCTAGTCACTGGCTTGAAATGGTAAAATCACGCCTTTACGATGGTGATGAATCAGCATCATGGACACTACATAGAATCGTACGAGACCTGTTAGATGCATTTTCTCCAATCTGTCCATTCTTCTGCCATTATCTTTCATCCACGTTGTATGAGAGATCAGCAGTAGATGCAGATCGTTTCCCACTTCTAAGAATAAATTTTGAAATTGATGGATGGGCCGAAATATCTGAAACTGTGATGAACTTTAATTCTGAAGTTTGGAGACTGAAAAAAGAACAAGGGCTTTCACTTAACTCGGAAATTCCCGGGGTCCAAATCCCAGAAGAATTGCACATGCTTTCAGTACCTCTAAAGAGGATGCATAAATTAACAAATTAAATCACAAAGGGCACTAGAGCTTTTCTTTCCGCTGGATAATCAGGGAATTTTTCCTTGTACCAACGATGGTGTGCAAATGCTCTAGGGGCTAAGTTACAAAAGGTCCAGATAGCGAAGGTGAATCCCGCAAGTGACCATGTAGCAATTGCAAATCCAATCCATTCTATGATTTCACCAAAATAGTTTGGTGAACTAACTTTTTCGAATAATCCCCCTCTAGGAATTTTATATCCAGTACTCCCATCATCTCGTAATGAAAATAAGATATCATCAGATTTGATATTGATTATCATTCCCAAGAAAAATATGGAAATTCCAACAATAAATCGGGGGTCTTGAAACCAAGATAAGGTGTACCCTCCGCTCAGCTCGAATAACCAAATGCCGTTTAATAAGCAGTTTATTGTGTTGAAAAATATTGCCAAAAGGATTACACTTACCGGCATCAGTTTCTGATTTAAATTGGCTCTATTTGGCCATGCCCAAGCTCTGTGAACATAATGTGCAGTCCAAATTGCCCAAAAAAATAGGACTACAAAATCCCTGTATTGGCCAAAGAATAGGATTACAGTCAACAATAACGCAGGGATGGATTCCATAATCATCCAACCCTTTCTAGCAGACATTTCAACACCCCATCCTTTCCTTCTATGCCTCCCGTAAGGAGCCTTGACAAATAACAAAATGAAGAATACAATAAATGCTAAAGTTAGCCACATATAACATGCCATTTTGTATTCTTCATAAGTTAAGAAAGACATCAAATCACTCACTTTTGATTTTGAGCCAACCAAGTAATAGTATCGTCTATAGTATCCTCGATTGGTCTAGGTAAATGGTCCAAATGATCAGTGGCTAAATTTCCGGGAATATTCCTACACTGTATTGCCAAAGCCTGTAAACTACCTTTACTAAAACTAGGTCTTTTGCCAGTAATTTTAGAATTAACTGAGGCAAATGGCAATGCTAGATAAGCCATCCAAAATGGTATGGTGACAAGATGGGTACGCTTTCCAGTTATTTGTTTCACAATTGAAGAAATGGCAGGCATGGAGGCCCAATGACCAGGTAAAATGTAGTTTTGACCATCAATTCCATGTTCTACACAATTTACAGCACTAATTGCAACATCACGCACATCCACCCAATTAAATCCGTTATTGATAGCAAAGGGCATATTCCCGTGAGCTATATCGCTCAATACTTTACCCATTCTACTTGGTTTGAAATCATACGGCCCAATTATCCCGGTTGGATGTAGTACATTTACTGCCAATCCTTGTTCACTAGCATCCATTACAAATTTCTGCGCCTCGGCTTTAGTTCTATCATATGGCAATGCTTTAGGGTCTGAAACCAGAGGTCTATTCTCTGTCAAAGGCTCGGAGGTTGGTTGTTGTTCGAAAGCATGGATGCTGGAAAAATGTACCATTTTTTCCACACCAGAATCTATTGCAGCAGTAACAATTGATTTAGTCCCTTCAACATTAATTTTCCTCATCAAATCCTCTTGTATTTTTTCGACTGCTACAAACGCGGCCGAATGGAATACTACATCACAATCTTCCATAAGAGGTATCATTTCTGAAGGATTCAACATATTTCCATTAACCAAACTAACATCTAAGTTATCCAATGCTCTAGTGTCAGATCGAACTAAACAATCGACTTCGTAATCTCTAGAAAGCAACTCACGGACTAAATTGCCCCCGACATGGCCACTACCTCCAGTGACAAACGCTCTCATGCTGTTGACTAGATTATTCTAAAGAAGAACTTACCGCCTAATTTAAGGCAGAATGTGGCCTATTACCTTGGAAAAAATCAATCAATAAAGTCACCATTTCTTCCCCTATTCGAGCTTGTGCTTCTAGTGTTGCTGCACCGATATGTGGTGTTCCATGAAAGTTAGGGTGTTGAACTAGTGGGTTCTCTAAAGCAGGTTCTACTTCGAAAACATCTAGAGCCGCACTTGTTAAATCTCCTGAATTTAATGCATTTAGAACTGCGTCTTCGTCAACAATTCCACCTCTGGCACAATTGACAATGTGGTTGCCACAACTAACTCCGTTAGGTGCCGAGGTGGGCATCATTACTATTCTTTCATGATTTACCAAATGATGGGTTTCATCGGTTAGATTACAGTGGATTGAGATATGGGTGCATAGTTGAAAAAGGGAATCTACATCATCATGCATTGTGCATTCGAATTTTCTCGCGATCTTTGTTGGAAGATAAGGGTCGTATGCATGACATTCCATACCCATGGCTAATGCGACTGCTGCAACCCCTTGTGCAATCCTGCCAAAACCGATTAGTCCCAATCTTTTGCCACTTAATTCAGACCCCTTCAGTAATTTCTTTTCCCACAATCCATCTCTAAGCCCGCGATCGCCTCTTGGAATATGTCTACAAGATGCTAGAAGATGGCCTATGGTGAGTTCAACTACACTATTCGTTGAGGCTTGTGGAGTATTGCAAACAACAATTCCGGATTTTGTCGCAGCATCCAAATCGATATTGTCGACCCCAACACCTGCTCTACCTATGAATTTTAGATTAGAAGATTTTTCAATTACTTCAGAACTCAATTTTGTTGCACTTCTAATAACAACTGCGTCAAAATCCGTCAAAGCACCAGAAGTTAATTCTTCTTGTGTATAATGCTGTTCTACTACGTTGTGACCCGCATTAATCAAATTGTTAACCGCGACAGGGTCCATGCCATCAGTAACCGCTATGTTGGCCACAACTTATGGGTGCAACCCGATATGATGAACATTATTCTCAAATATTCTGAAATGGTGTTTACCGAATTGGTAAATTTTCTATGATAATATATCGTATGAACCGTTTGGTTCATGACGTGATAAATTTTCGAAGGTAACATGGCAGCCAGCTTTGAATCCCTATTGACTGCCATTCTCATATTATTATCGCCGGTTTTTCTGGCCATCCCACTATCTTTAGGCTGGAAATGGTGGGTTGGAACCGAACCCGAACATGTACACTATCGTGAGAAAGTCCGATTGGTATTAGATGCGGGTCTACCACTTAGTCGATTTAGAAAAGAACTCGATGCCGAGGCTAGAGTTGTAAACATCGATCCTGAAAGACAATCACGAATAGAATCGGATCTATTATTCCCGATGCAAGTGAAGCATTTTTTATTGATGCCGGGATTAATTGTATGGCCGCTCTTAGGATTATTTGCCGCCTTACTAGCAATTCCACTTATGCCTATTTTACGACTTTTTGAATGGCTATTGATAGAAAAACGAGTACTTTTGTGGATTGGTATTACAGTTCAAAGAATAACACGATGGGAAATTATTGGGATACCAAGAGTAGAAGACGGAATGAAAAATCCTGATCCTGTATTAGCTTCAATTAACAGAATGCCAATCACTGTATTCCTAGGATTATTCGCTTTCCTCATTGTAACATATTTGCCTTTAGACACGCAAACAGTCTTACTAGTATCGGCCGCAGTTTACATAATTCTGGTTGCTTTCATTTCAGTGATTAGGGCTGGCACGTTGAGTACAATGGTGTTTGCTGATACGGGCAATAGAAGATTACTGCCCATGGGGACATTTGTTGAAGACATGTTAGGCCCGTGGGTTGGCGTAGGTCTGTTATTTTTAATTTCAAGACAAATTTTCTATGGTACTGAATTGCGTTCTGGAGAAATGTTTGGAGATCCTGTAGTATTTTCGTTGGCTATTTTGTTAGTTCTATACACTGCAACAATGATTGGCGTGGCCGTAGAAATATCCTTTTTCAGATCAAGAGCTGAACATATTAGAAAAACATTCCAAGATCAAATCATAGAAGAATTCGAACCACAACTTTACTTGTTTACAAGGAATTTAGGTATGCTAAAGATATCTAGATTGATGACTTTGAGGCAATGGGTCCAACAAGGAGAAAGGATAAATTTGAATGATTTGAATAAACTCAAACAAGGTGGCAACTAATTTTTTCGTTGTCAATTTGTATGTTTATGGCAGGATCTAGGGTCAAGTCTCTTGGGTGTACAATCAGGTTAATCCATTCTTGCGTAAATTGGTCGGAACTAATTACCTGAACGCCTAAACCGTTGGATGTTTTATGCCGTCCTATTGATAGTTGGCTATTGCTTCTAAAACTTGACAATGTTTTTTTGATGGCGTCTCTACTCTCCATTCTTGCGTGTATTTCTTGCCCAGGGTAGCAGCCTTTCTTCAAATCTACAATCTCTGTCAATCCGAGATGGAGGGGGTTATTGCCACTAAGATTAATTGAGGAATCTAGGATTCCTTTGCTAGATTGTAAGGCGATGGCCGTATCCTTCTTTCCTTCTATAACTCCGAAACCCTCCAAATTCATAATCAAATCAGAAAGTTCTCTGGTTGGAACTAATAACTCATAGATAGGAGTGCCATCATCAGCATCAATAACTGATATCATAGAGTCGTTATATTCGACCCAATTAGCTGAATTGAGATGGTTTACGTTTACTCCGAGTTTTATGATTACATTTTCTGCACCTTCGCCATAAACCAAAATGCGATGTATTGCTCCATCGCCAATTGAGACATTGACGTTTTCATTCCATGTTACGCCCGTGGTCAAGTTGTTTCGCAAATTTTCTGAGACTGAATCCCCGTGAACTAGCAAAATCTGTTCACCCAAATCTGCATGTAACTGATAACTCGTAATTCTTCCATTTAGGTCGCAAATAACAGAATGTCTTCGGGACAACAATTGATCATTAGATATGTTGCTGGTTAACAACCGGTTAAGATGAGTTCTAGCGGTTTCCCCAGAAACTAGGGTAATCGCCGAAGGGATTCGGACGTATTCAGGCCTCTGGGTATTCATTTTATGCCCCATAGACAAAATTATCCGAAGGATTGGCCGCATCCACATGCACGATCTGCGTTAGGATTATCCATGTGGAATCCACCACCCATCAGTGAATCCTTGAAATCTAATTTGAGACCATTCAGTAATGAGCTATCATCATCGTGAATTAGAATTGTAACTCCGTCTACATCTATTACTTGAAATCCACTTTCGTTAGGACGTTCAGTGATGACCATGTCATACAGATATCCTGAACAACCGCCCGCTTTTGCGCTGATAATTAGCACATGTGTATCCATTTGGTCGCCGATTGCTGATTTGACTGCGGCTCGGGCAGCATCGCTAACATCGATTGATACATCTACTCTTTCACTAACATTAGCGATTGGTAGAGAAAAACCCGCGCCGTCGATTATTGCCACAAATATCAACTGGAGACACCCATATATCAACCATTCCTGAATTAGACAGTCCAGCCGGCAATCCAATAGATTAGTTGCTCCTAGGGGGCCTATGAACGGGTCTAGGGAGTCTGATATAGTCAGAGTCTCAGAAGGTCTCCGAGAAGGTAAAATAGACCACATAACAATAGAATCACCCCTTAGTATACAAATTATCCATGAAAATATTCAGTATTCAATGGGGTTGACTATGAGAACTCCGGGAAATGACGATTCGCTTGTCATTGGTTTTCTATATTCAGAAGGGATAATAGAAGCATCTACAGATATACAAGAAATTAATTCTACTGAGAATGAAATATGCATCGTGTTAAAAAAATCCGTAGAATTTAATCATTCGCTACATACTAGACAAGATTTGACTACATCTGCGTGTGGAGTTTGTGGCAAAGAGTCATTATCTAACCTCGAAAAATTAGAACGTACAAAATTGAATAATAATTTCCAATTAGATTCTAACCAAGTATCCTGTAATCTAAAGTCAATGATGTCAAATCAACCTCTATTCAAAATCACTGGTGGATGTCATGCTGCAATTGCATTTAATCAGGAGGGAGGCATAATCGCTTCTGCAGAAGATGTGGGTAGGCACAATGCTTTGGACAAATTGATTGGAATGATGTTAGTAAAGGAACTAATTCCGGCCAATGAAGCAATTATTCATCTATCCGGTCGGGCTTCCTACGAATTAGTACAGAAATCGATCAGGGCTGGTTTCCCTATCCTAGCCTCTGTTGGAGCCTCCAGCACGATGGCTGTAGAATTGGCTAGAGAATTTAATTTGACTTTGATTTCATTCCTCAGAACTGATTCTATGGTTATTCACTCTGCTCCAAATAGAATTCGATAAAGAACAGTACTTTCCCATATTATAATCCAACAGAATGAAGAATAAATGATAATTCGGATTCAATGTGAGTAGAGGAGCCCTTGAAACTCCTCCGGAGGAGAATCAGCCGCCCCAACTAGGTAAACCGTCTAATGTCGCTGCTGGAGCCCCTGCTATTATTTCTACAATGAAACATGGGATTTCAAAATCTGGAATCACTGGTGCCATTTCATCTCTCAATAGAGTAAATAAATTCGGTGGATTCGATTGTCCGGGTTGTGCCTGGCCAGATCCAGATGGTCACAGAACTATCGCGGAATTCTGTGAGAACGGTGCAAAAGCAGTGGCGGACGAAGCCACAAAGAAAACAATTACACCAGAATTTTTTGGCCAACACAGCGTCCAAGAATTATCTACAAAATCAGATCAATGGTTGAATTCCCAGGGTCGGCTATCTTCTCCAATGATTCTCAAATCGGGGAGTAATAACTATACTCCAATCAGTTGGAATGAAGCCTTTGACATGATAGCTGATGAATTGTGCTCACTTAAGGAACCAGATGATGCTATTTTTTACACATCTGGGAGAACCAGTAATGAGGCTGCTTTTCTTTGGCAACTTCTGGCTAGAGGTTTCGGTACCAATAATCTGCCAGATTGTTCTAATATGTGCCATGAATCATCTGGTTTTGCCCTATCGGATTCTATTGGAATCGGTAAAGGTACTGTCAAATTGGAAGATTTCAACAAGGCTGATTTGATATTAGTAGTTGGTCAAAATCCAGGGACTAATCATCCCAGAATGTTAACCGCATTAAGGGATGCAAGAAAAAATGGTGCATCAATTATATCGATAAATCCATTGATAGAAACTGGTATGAAAAAATTCAAACACCCTCAAAACCCCCTCGAAATGCTAGGTTCAGGTAAATCAATTGCAGACCAACATGTTAGGGTCCAAATTAACGGCGACTTAGCATTATTCCGAGGCATCAACAATCTATTGTTGAAGAACGAAATGTATGACTCAAATTTTATTGACGATTTCACCTCAAACTTTGATGCATATAAAGAATCAATTTCAGAGGTAGAATGGTCAGTTATCGAGGAAATATCCGGCGTTACTAAATCAGAAATACAAACATTAGCCAATATTATTGCTAAATCTAAATCGATGATTACATGTTGGGCGATGGGCATCACCCAACATCACAACTCAGTAGAGACTATCCAAGAAATTGTCAATACTCATCTTATCGGTGGGCACATTGGTAGAGAAGGAGCAGGTGTTTGCCCTGTCCGAGGTCATTCCAATGTGCAAGGCGATAGGACTGTTGGAATTAACCATATTATTACACCCGAATTTGCAGCTAGAATTAATCAAACAACAGGTATTGATGTGCCTTTAGGCCATGGGTTCGATGCTGTAAATGCTGCAAGTGCGATGATTGAAAAAAGAGGTAAAATATTCTTTGCAATGGGTGGCAATTTTCTTTCAGCAATGTCTGATACTAAATCTATTGCAAAAGCGATGAACAACTGTAAACTTACTGTTTTCATTTCTACTAAACTGAATCGAAACCACCTAATCACAGGCGAACAATCTCTAATTTTACCTTGCTTGGGCCGCACGGAAGTCGACAATCAATCATCGGGTAAACAATTTGTTAGCGTTGAAAATTCTATGGGTATAGTCCACAGTTCACAAGGGCACATGAGGCCTACATCGACAGATTTACTTTCAGAACCTGCTATTGTTTGTGGTATTGCTAATGCTTTGGAAAGCAGAAGATCATTTAGCACTCTAAATTGGACCGAACTTTGTAATAATTATGATCAGATAAGAAGTTTAATTGAATCTACTATAGATGGCTTTGAGGATTACAATAAGAGGATAAAGAACAAATCCGGATTTTACTTACCTAATCCACCTAGGGATGACTTAGAATTTAGAACTAATTCTGGTAAAGCGAATTTCATATTCCATCCAATATCCTACTTGCAACCAGATAACGATGAGTTCATTATGATGACTATTAGGTCACACGACCAATATAACACAACGATTTATTCTGATCAAGATAGATATCGTGGAATAAAGTCTGGACGTAGAATAGTTATGATGAATCCACTTGATTCCAAAGAGAGACTACTGAGAACAGGAGACAAAGTCGATTTAATCTCAAATTTTAACGGGGAATTCCGTAAATCCGAAAAGTGGTATATTGTTGAATACGATATACCTAAAGGGAACATAGCAACATATTTCCCTGAAGCTAATGAGTTGATACCATTACAATCTACGGCACGAGGAAGTAACACGCCTACAAGTAAATCTGTTATTGTTAAAGTTGAAAAACATCAGGATTGAAGTTTCGCAGCCTTATTTTGTTCCTTCAATAACAAACTACATCTATTCATCTGAGTCTTACATAATCGTAATTCATCATTATCTAAATCTCTGGTTAATGCTTGCTCGAAGCATTTTATGGCATCACTGAAGTGCTCCATTGCTGCATAGGAGGAACCCATATTGTAAAGAGTCCTACCAGTAACGCTTGCTGGGTCCATTGATATTGCCTGATGGTACGACTGTATACTCTCAGAAAATCTGCCTAAATGATGTAATGCATGACCCTGGCCATTATATGATCTAACCCGTAATTCAGTTTCTTCCCGTGGGATTGAAGATAAGGCCTTTTCAAAGCAGTTCAATGACTGAGAAGCCTTATCTTCGGACAGTAATGTAAGCCCTTTGTTGTACCATTCTATGGCAGTATTCACATTCTCTTCGATCTGGTTATTGTTTGCCGAAAACGTACTCTTGACTTCTTCTGCTGCAGAGACTAAATCTACATTAGATTGGGTAAATGTCTGATCATCGCTGTCGTCGCTTAATTCATCAGCCTTAAGCCTACATTGACGGGCTTTTTCGACATATCCTGCACTTTCAAGAGCTTCAGCCATCCCTATCCATGACTGAACTGAGGAACCGTATTCTTGGATAATTTTCTTCCAAGTTTGAATTGCTACTGAATGGTTGCCACTTTCTGTAGCTTCTTTGGCTTTGTTTTGCAATACAATCAAGGTATCTTCTAATGCTATCTCAAAATTTTCTTCTTCGCCAATTTCTGGCTCATATTCTGCATATGTTACTTCTTCGGTAACTATTGGTTTGAAATCTTCAACTATTGGTTCCGTATTGTCTTCTGAAGTATCTTTGGCTAATATAGTCGTAAGTAAATCTCTAGCCTCATCAAATTCTGAATCCAATTGTAGACAATAATTTAGTGAGTTAATTGCATCCTCCTCAAGACCTAACTCATTGAGACACAGTGCGCAAAAATACCAAATTTGAGTGTCAGATGAATATTGATTTTCGAGTGCTGGCGAAATAATTTCCATAGCACTCTGAAATTCTTTGTTACTAATCAAATTCTCAATGGATGTATGTATTGAAACTGCTTCACTATTATTTTCGATTGGCTCAGCAGAGATAATTGGTGGCTCATCGGTATCTGCTGAATCTTTGATCAATTCTTTGAGTTGTTGATTTTCCAAGCCAAGTTCTAGGGCTATTTGGGCAAATTCACTGCTTCGTGAATCATCTATTCCGACATACAAAAATGCTAGGTTAGCCACGGTAGCAGCATGAGTTTTGTTGAATTTATAGGATGTTTCAAACGCGGATATAGCATCATCAGTTTCTCCTAGCGAATGGTGGGTTACTCCTAATCCATACCATGCTGAAGAATTATCTGAACCAGATTGGATTATTGATTGAAATTGCTCCTTGGCAGTACCATAGTCTCCATTTAGGACAGACTGCTGGGCCAAGAGAAGCAAGTCTTCCATATTTCCTTGGCATCATGAAATAGGCATAAAATTTCTGAGCGATTGTTCGTAATAAATTCAGGCTATTCTTGAGGTGAAGGGGCTTCTAATCTGTTCTCTTCATCTATTCGTGCTTTGGCCACACCAGCAAAGTATACCATCATTGGAACTGCAATTAGCAAAAAGAAACAACCAACCAATGTCGCAATTCCATACAATGTTTCTTGAACGGGATCAATTTCAAATTCTGAAATCTCAACAAATTCATGTTCCGTCAATGTAAATTCTATACTAATGCCTTCTGATGAAACCGTTTCCCCATCATTGGTGATTGAAATTATCCAAGATGTGCTGACCGTTTCTTGATCAATTAATGCAATTACCTTGGACTCGGCGTCTTCCATATCATTAGCTCTTTCATATCCTACGCCCTCTATAGGAAGATTCAGAGAGACTCTTCCTGTCATCACAGTCTCTTCTCCAGTAATTTCAGTTTGATGCTCATAGCCTTCACTACAGGAATCTGAAACTTCATCAAATTCTTTGCAGTTAAAGACAGAATCTCCTTCTTGCCCCAACAAAGGCGAGTAAAACCACGTATGGCTAGTTGATGTCACGGTTAGTGTCGATCCGGATGGTGCGTTTATGGCCGTGATATTGACCCATGTGGGTGCAGAATCTGTTGCAACATACCAAGTAGATTCATTCTCTTCTTGTATCGTAACTTGATATTCAGTACTTTCATTACTAGTTTCATATCGATAATATTCGCTATCAACCGTTGCAGAATATACGGCATAGGATAGGACCAATATGAGTACTAAACCTAACCCAATCATAGTCCGAAGCATGTTCGGATTACGTGACAATGACTTGCGCATTGAACAGCCGAAACGAAAGGGTGGTTTGAACCATTGTGTGGACTCCACAAGAATGGCGTACCAAGGGGCTGTCGAATTGCCTTAAGTCATCACGGTTATATACGGCCTCAAGGTCGGCCGGTCGCTACAAGGTGAGTGTATGACGACGTACCACGATGTACCAGCAGATTTACTGATTGCGGACCTCGCCAAGAGATTCGCTAATAATGATGCGATCAATGCTCCGGAGTGGGCTGATTTCGTAAAGACTGGCACGCATAGGGAAAACCCTCCAGAACAATCGGACTGGTGGTATGTACGATGCGCAGCTATCCTACGTAAGGTAGCAATGAAAGGTCCAATTGGAACTAATCATATGTCACAACTTTTCGGTGGACCCAAAGATAGGGGAGTTAAACCTAATAGAGCGGTTGCAGGTTCTCGTAAAGTTGCACGAACAGCACTACAACAATTAGCCTCAGCAGGGTATATCACAGACTCATTCAACACAGCCGGTACCGTGACTCTAGGCAAAGTGGTTACACCCACAGGCCAATCATTACTGGATGAATCAGCACACAGTGTACGTCCTCTGGCTGAGGAAAGACATCCCGAACTAGCGAGATACTGAGGTGAAATTATGGCGCGTAACAAACCGTTTGGTAAGAAGCAGCGACTTAACAAGGTGACAAAGCAAAACCGCAGAGTCCCAGTATGGGTCATGTTGAGAACTGCGCGCAACACAGTATCTCATCCTAAGCGCCACCACTGGCGCAGGTCAAAACTTCAGAGGTGATTTAGATGGCTGAGATTAAAGAAATGGTCATTCCTCTACGTGCTGCGTGGAACGTTCCTAGAACAAAGCGTGCGAATCGTGCAATGGCGGAAATTCGAAACCACGTATCGCAACATATGAAGATACAAGATGGCGAAGAAATCTGGATAGATCAAGCCGTCAACGAAGTCATTTGGGCTCGTGGAATGCAAAAGCCACCTCGAAAGATTCGAATCGTTTGTACAAGGGAAGAAGGATTTCCACTTGAAGTGAAATTGGCGGAGGAATGATACCATGGGTAATATTAGACCATCTTTCATCAAGACTAGAGCATTACGTTTGTTGGAAATTTATCCAGATAAGTTCACAGACGATTTCGACACCAATAAAGACCTAGTGGTGGAATTCACAGATGTCGACAATAAGCGCATGAGGAATTGGATCGCGGGATACATCACCCGTTATATTCAGCGCCGTACCGATTGAGTGGTATGGGCGATTACGCAGAAGTATCACTTCCCGCATTCGCTAACAATCTTTGCATTGTCTTGGTAGCACCAGAACATGATGGTAACATCGGCGCTGTTGCTAGAAGTATGATGAACTTTGGAATAACAGACCTAAGAATAGTAGGACGGGCAACAGATTGGTCAGAAGAGACTAGAAAAAGAGCAAAGAATGCTCAGTATGTGCTAAAAAAAGCTCGAGGCTTTGAGACTCTTCAAGATGCCACCTATGATTGTTCATTGGTAGTGGGGACGTCTGGAAAGAGAGAACATGGCGATAAGACGGCAATGAGGCATTTCCTGTTGCCTGATGAACTACCAGACCGCTTATCAGGAGTTGAAGGAAAGTCTGCCTTAGTTTTCGGTCCAGAAGGGAAAGGATTGGTAAATGACCAACTTCGATTATGTGATCTCTTGGTAACTATTCCAACATGGGAAGGTTACCCAATACTTAACCTAAGTCATGCTGTTACGGTACTCTGTTTTTCCTGGTTCACTGGAGTATCAGATAATACAGTTCCAGGAACCGATGGCAGGATACTTGATCCGGAATTAAGGCGAATATTGAGAGAAGAAGTAACTAGGTTGGTGGAATCAATTCCAACTAAGGACCACAAAAGACAGGGCATGGGTGAAACTCTAGTTCGTGTAATTATGAGAGGTTTACCGAAAGATGATGAAATTCATCGTATCTTAGGGATTCTTTCTGCCGCTGCAGATTCCTTTGAAGAATCCGAATCATAACCTAATTTTGTCTCTTACACTTTGCACTATTTGCGCCGTGTTCTCTAACTGTAACACTTTCAACCCAGCATCTGTCGCCATATTTCTCTTGAATCATTTTACTAGAGTATTCCATAGCCATTTTGGCAAACATTTCTGCTCCTGTAGATTCTACAACTACCATATCGATAATACCGTTATTATTCAGTAATTCAAATTCGGAAATTCGGGGATCATCTGAAGCAACTAAGGTCTTGTGATCGAAATTACTCCTGAGCCAAATCTCCAACTCTTTGAGTCCACCAAAATCAACGACCCAATTTTTTTCATCCAATTCATCCGCACCAAATTCAAACTCAAATTCAAGTGAGTAGCCATGTAAGAATTTGCAGTGACTATCTGCTCTCCATTGTCTGAAAGCTGCAGACAGTCCTCTTTCGTGTCCATATTTCTTCAAAGAAAAATATTTAGTCAAATCAATCACCTCTAAAATTCAAGCATATCGAGTTTATACAATATCGTGGGCCTCTGGCTTCATGGAATAAATGACCTAGATGTGAATCACATTTTGAACATCTCACCTCAATTCTAACCATCCCGTGACTAGTATCCTTGAGTTGAGTAATTTCAGCATCAGGAACTTCCTGGCTAAATGCGGGCCAACCACATCCGGAATCGAATTTGGCTTCAGATGAAAACAGCAACTTATCACACTCTGCACAATAGTATCCGCCTGATTCGAAGTGTTTGTCATATTCGCCAGTAAATGGTCTCTCTGTACCATTTTGTTTCATTACATGAAACCGTAATTGAGCCTTTAGAGCTCCTTGTAACACCTCATTCCATGATGTGACGTATTCTACAGGGTCCTCTCTACCGATAGCATGGAAAGCGAGAATTCTCTCAACATCTGCACCACTCGTTCCGCTGCTTCTACCATCTTCATCAGGATTGTATGATGTGTTTGTATTCCTGAATATTGTATCAAAGTCGATATTCAATTTATTGCAGGATTCTAATGCATCTTTGAGTATTGTTTCTTTATCGCCGTCAATATATGGTAGGTGGAATAAAATTCGTTCACTACCCCAGTTTCCTATTGCAAAAGATTCCCCAAGCGATTGATAAAATTCCGGTCTACAATCAGGATATATTGCATGGTCACCAGAATGTACTCCTAGAGCGATACTAACATCTGTATCCTCTTGTGTTGCTATAGATAGGCCATATCCGTAAAGGATGGATGAAAATATCGCATTGCGATTAGGGACGACCGTTGCCTTCATTTGTTCTTCTTCATAATGACCTTCTGGAATCTCAATATCCTTCTTTGTTAATGCAGAATTGAATATGCCCATTACTCCCGAGAGATCCACTATTCTGTGTTCTACGGCGAGGTTATTTTCTGCTAAGTACTCTATATTGGCTTGAGCCCTTTCAATTTCTATTACATGTTTCTGTCCGTAATCGTAACTTATGCAACTTACAGTATATCCATCGGCTAATAGACGACATAGTAGTGCGGTGGAATCCATACCACCACTCAATGCCATTACTGCTCGAATTATAGCACCCCCATCCATTTGTGTGTCTGTAGACTTAACCGCCAACCAGGATTGTCTTTAACCAATTTTTCAACTGCAGCAAAATTCTTACCATTCCATTCTAAATCTTCTTCATCGACATAGCAGGGTTGTAAGTAATGATGTTCGAATCCACTCTTTAACTCCTCATACATATCTAGAGGCTGCCCACAATATACAACTTTGAGCTCATCCCCGGTTTTCTGTTTAATACTCACATTAGGGTACAATTGATCTTTCGGAGATACACAAATCCAGTCGATAATTTCAGGAATTGGAATAGTCCCATTCGTTTCTATTGAGAGGTGTATACCGTATTCTTTCAGTTTGCTGCCTATAGTCTCCAAATCCTGCATAGCAGGTTCTCCACCAGTGAAAATTACTCTTTTACAATCGAATTCTAGTACTTGATTAACAATATCTTCCAACTCTAAATCTTCGAAGGTTAGGAAGTCGGTATCACACCATTCACAGCGAAGGTTACAATTCCCAAAACGGATGAATACATGAGGCACACCTGTGTGAAAAGCCTCACCCTGGACCGAATGAAATATCTCCACTATGGGGTAAGTAGGCATCATATTCACCTTTACAGTGGGGGTGATTGAATTAATTGCATCAGCTCGGCTCTAGCCTCGTTCTTATCGAAGAATACGCCTCTCATTGCTGAAGTGGTCATTATACTATTTTGTTTCTTAACTCCGCGACATTTCATGCAACCATGAGATGCTTCTATGATTACGGCTGCTCCTAATGGGTTGAGATGCTGTTCCAAATCATCTGCTATTCCTTTTGTTATTCTTTCTTGATTTTGTAGTCTTCTAGCGTGTAAATCAACAATTCTTGCTAATTTACTAATCCCTACAATTCGTTCTATTGGAATGTAGGCAATATGAGCCCTACCAGTAAATGGTTGCAAATGGTGTTCGCATGTAGAATGGAATTCTATGTCTCTTAACAACACAATTCCGTCATAGTCCTCGGCGTTGAATGTAGAACTCAGAACTTCGGCAGGATCCTCAGCATACCCAGAAAAAATTTCTTTCCACGAATTAACAACTCGCGAAGGTGTGTCAACTAATCCTTCTCTATTAGATTGTCCGGGTTCAATATATTCTAGGATGGTCGAAATAGCTTGTTGGGCTTCTGATTCACTAACCATGTTTCATTCCCCCTTTGTACGACCATGGCGGAGATCCACCTCATCTAATTGGTCTAACATTTTACGGCAAGCAGTGCGAATAGCGTCTGCTACTGATACGAATTTGTGTTCATCACCTACATGCAACTTCAAGTCATCAAGAAGTTCGTTAGGCATGTCCAGACTAATCTTAGGCATGTTTTCGCGAGAACATAGGCATTTTAGATATTACCCTGGTATTATCCTAGTAATATTATGCCTTTTGGTACTCGACAAGTTCAACCAAAACACCACCTGTTGATGAGGGGTGGA
>CEVN01064103.1_pt1 | contig 17089 bp, 19 predicted proteins | sample 427041 | NCBI WGS metagenome assembly CEVN01 (sample SAMEA2623463, study PRJEB7988) | marine metagenome | biome: marine biome (ENVO:00000447); feature: surface water layer (ENVO:00002042); material: "saline water (ENVO:00002010), including plankton (ENVO:xxxxxxxx)" | depth 5 m
TTAGGTATGAAAACTGTTTGGATTAAAAATAATGAACCTTGGGCAGCGAAATATTCAAATGAAAATTTTGTAAATTATAGAACGGCAGACTTAACTGCTTTTTTAAAGGAAATAAATGAACTTAAAAAAAATTGAAAAATCTATAAATGAAGCTTTTGAAAATAAAGCTAAATTAAACAGCTCTGATAAAGAGCTTGCTGAATTAGTTCGGGAAACAATTGACTTATTAGATAGTGGTAAAATTAGAGTTGCTGAAAAGACAGGCGAAAAATGGAAAGTAAATCAATGGATTAAAAAAGCTATACTTTTAAGTTTTCGAGTTAATAAAATGAAAGCATCCAAAGGACCTTATTCAACTTGGTACGATAAAATAGATGGTAAAACCCAAGGGTGGAGTGAGGAACAGGTTAAGAGGGCTGGATTTAGATATGTGCCTAATGGTGTAATTAGAAAAGGAGCTCACATAGCAAAGAATGTTGTTCTAATGCCATCTTTTATAAATGTAGGAGCCTACGTCGACGAAGGAACAATGATAGATACTTGGGCATCAGTCGGGTCATGTGCGCAGGTTGGTAAAAATTGCCATATTTCTGGCGGTGCTGGTATTGGTGGTGTCTTAGAACCAATGCAAGCAAATCCAACTATAGTTGAGGACAATTGTTTTTTAGGCGCAAGAGCTGAGATAGCAGAGGGTGTTATAGTCGAAAAAGGATCTGTGTTATCAATGGGTGTTTATATCGGTGCATCTACAAGAATAGTAGATAGATCTAATGGTGAGATTCATTATGGAAAGGTTCCTGCATACTCAGTAGTTGTTCCAGGCTCAATGCCAAGCAAAAATAATCCAAAAGGACCATCGCTATACTGTGTAGTAATTGTAAAAAAAGTAGACGAAAAAACTCGAAGTAAAACATCTATAAACGATTTATTAAGAGACTAAAATTAATGGAAATAAATGAATTAAGGTTAGCAAAAGATTTGATTCGGAAACCTAGTATCACGCCAAAGGATGCTGGAGCAATAAAATTGTTAGCTAAAAATTTGAGATCAATTGGTTTTAATTGTAAAATAATTAATTTCAAAAACATAAAAAATTTATATGCAAAACTGGGAAAATCTTCCCCAAATTTTTGTTATGCGGGACATACAGATGTAGTTCCTCCAGGTAATTTAAAAAACTGGACTACTAATCCATTTAGGCCAATTGTTAAAAATAACAAATTATTCGGTCGAGGCGCAAATGATATGAAAGCATCGATTGCGTGTTTTGTTGCCGCTGTAAGTAGATTTAAAATTAGAAATAAAAATTTTAAAGGATCAATAAGTTTATTGATTACAGGAGATGAGGAAGGAATAGCAATTAATGGAACAAAAAGAGTTGTTAAATATTTAAAAAGAAGAAAAGAAAAAATTAATTTTTGCGTAGTTGGTGAACCTACAAATCCGAATAAACTTGGCGAAATGATAAAAATCGGAAGAAGAGGAAGCTTAACTGGAAGAATCACTGTAATAGGTTCACAAGGTCACGTAGCCTATCCACATAGAGCTAACAATCCATCAAATACTATAATTAAAATTTTAAAAAGAATAAAAGATTTAAAACTAGATAAAGGAACAAAAAATTTTCAACCCTCTAATTTAGAGGTAACAAAAATAAATATTGACAATTATGCAGATAACATAATCCCAGGATCTGCCGAAGCTGTATTTAACATACGCTTTAATGACAAACACTCTTCTGGTTCTTTAAAAAAAAAATTAAATAAAATATTTAAAGCAATTACAAAAGCTAATAAATCCAAATTCAAAGTATATTATGAGGTTTCAGCAGAAGCATTTTTAACGAAACCAAATAAAACAACTTTTATGATTCAAAATACTATAAAAAAAATCACTGGTATAAAACCAAAATTATCTACTTCAGGGGGAACATCTGATGCAAGGTTTATAAAGAATATTGCGCCCTGTTTAGAATTTGGTTTAGTAGGTAAGACAATGCATAAAATAGACGAGAGTGTATCTGTTTCCGATTTAAAAAAATTGACTAAAATATATGAAAATATTTTGGTAAGTTATTTTAAGTGAAAACAGGAATTGTTACTACCGACTCTTATTTAAATCATGATACTGGACAGGGTCATCCTGAAAGGGCAGATCGAGTTTCAGTCATAATTGAAAATTTAAAAAAAAACAAAAAATTAATTTGGAAAAAACCATTAAAGTTTGACAGCAAATATTTAAAAATTGCTCACAATTCTGATTATATTGATGAGGTAGAAAATTCCTTTCCTAAAAAGGGTTTACATTTTTTAGATGGTGATACTATTGTGTCTCCAGGTAGCAGACAAGCTTCATCAGATGCAGTTGCATCAATAATAACGGCTATTGATAGTGTTCAAAAAAAAGAGTTTAAAAATGTTTTTTGTCCTGTAAGACCACCGGGACACCATGCTGAAAAAGATAAAGCAATGGGGTTTTGTATTTACAATAATGTAGCGGTAGGTGCTCTCTATCTTTTAGAAAAATATAAATTAAATAAAGTGGCTATAATTGATTTTGATGTTCATCATGGAAATGGGACTCAAAATATTTTTTATGAAAATGAAAAGGTTTTATATATATCAACTCATCAATATCCTTTTTACCCAGGAACAGGTGCAAATAATGAGAAAGGTAAACACAATAATATTTTAAATATTCCATTGCCAGCTGGTACCAATTCTGAGGAATATATGAATGCGTATGAACACGTATTAAAAAAAATGAGAGAATTTAAACCAGAATTTTTATTATTTTCAGCAGGTTTTGATGCTCATCAAGATGATCCTCTTGCACAATTTAAATTAAAATCTAGTGATTTTTACCATATTACAAAAAGAGCTCTTATGGTCGCAAATGAAAATATTAACAGCAAAGTTGTTTCAATTCTAGAAGGCGGTTATGATTTAAAAGCCTTAAGAGAAAGCTCCGAATACCACTTAAATGCTTTACAGGAAAATTAAGCAACAATTAAAGTACACTTAATATTTTACCTTTGCTAAATAAAGTCCACAAGCCGGTGCCGGTGGTGCACACATTGATCTTTTTTTTGAAAGGAATGCTTTTTTGAAATCTTTTAAATCCCATTTTCCCTCTCCCAAATATTTTAAAGAGCCCACCATTGATCTTACTTGTTGTTGTAAAAAAGATTTTGACTTAAAAGTTAAAACTATATTATTTTTATTTTTTTTAATTAAAATTTTTCTTAAAGTCTTGATTGGAGATTTAGCCTGACAATTCGATGATCTAAATGTTGAGAAATTATGTGTTCCTCTTAAAATTCCTGCACCTTTGCGCATAATTTTTACATCAAGTCTTTTTTTAATGTGCCAAGCTTTATCTTTATGAATAACAAGATGTGAAGGTCTATTGATAATAAAATACTTATAAGTTCTCTCTTTTGCGCTGTGTCTTGCATGAAAATTGTTTGATCTTTTCTGGATATTAAGTAGTGAAACAGAGTGTTTTTTCATAAAAAAATTTATCGAATTTATAAAAATGCCTTTTTCATTTATCTTTTTTTTTGTTTTAAAATGAGCTGATTGCTCACTTGCATGAACGCCTGAGTCAGTTCGACCAGAACCAATTATTCTAATATTTTCTTTTAAATGTCTTGATATAACTTTTTCTAAAACTTCTTGGATCGAAAGACCATTTCTTTGAATTTGCCAACCAACAAAATTTGTACCGAGATATTCAACTTTAATTTGGTATGTGAGCATTATGCTATTTTTTCACCTTTAGTGATTTTATTACCAAGTAAAAAATTATCAATTAATTGTCTGCTTTTTCCTTCTTTTTGAATTTCAATAATTTTGATCGACTTATCTTTGCAAGCAATGGTTAAATTGTTATCTAATGTTGATCCTGCTAAGCCATTCTCGTTTGATATTTGAGCTTTCCATACCTTATATCTTTCATTTTTATATTTAAACCAAGCGCCTGGATTTGGATTTAATCCATTAACTTTAGCTATTATTTCTTTTGCATTTTGATCCCATATAATCTCCGCCTCATTTTTTGTTATTTTTCGTGCATATGTAGCTTCTTTATGGTTCTGTTCATAAAAAATTACTTCTTTTTTTTCAATTTTTTCAATTGCCTTCATTAAAGAGTTTGCGCCTAATTTAGAAAGTAATTTAGATAATATCAGGCTATCTATATTTTCATTTATATTAACTTTTGCCTGAAGTATCACAGGTCCAGCGTCTAATTCTTCAACGATTTTCATAATACTAATACCGGTCTCATTATCTAAATTCATTATAGATCTTTGTATAGGAGCGGCTCCCCTCCACTTTGGTAACAATGAGGCATGAACATTTAAAAATCCAAATTTTGGAATATTTAGAAATTTTTTTGGGATTATTTGACCATATGCAACAACTACTACTAAGTCAGGATTAAGTGAATTTAAAAATTCGTATTCTTCTTGACTGTTTAAAGTTTTTGGTGTTCTTAATTTATAAGAGAAATTTTTGGCTAATGTTTCAATTTTTGATTCAACTAGTTTTTGACCTCTATTAGCTTTACGGGCAGGTTGAGTATAAACAGTTAAAATTTTATGATTAGAGTTTTTTAAAGACTCCAAAGATGGGGCCGCAAACTCTGGGGTTCCCATAAAAACAATTTTTTTTGACATTAAATTTTTGAAATTAAACTACTATTCTCTCTAATTCTTTTTTATTTTTTGAAATTTTTTTTACTATAATATCTTTCTTAAGTTTCGAAAGATAATCAATAAATAATATTCCATTTAAGTGATCAATCTCATGTTGAATACAAGTTGCTAGCAAACCTTCGGCTTTAATTTCTCTATTTTTACCATAATAATCTAAATATTTAATATTACATTTATCTGGTCTTTCAATTTTTGCAAATTGGTTTGGAATTGATAGACATCCCTCTTCGTAGGATGCATTAACATTTGATTTCCAGGTTATTTCTGGATTAATTAGATACATTGGTTCTTTCTTTTCTGGTTCTTTTGATACATCCATCACCACTATTCTTTTTAAAATTCCAATTTGGATTGCTGCCAAACCTATTCCTGGTGCATCATACATAGTAGCTAACATATCATCCATCAAGTTTTGAATATCCTTGTCTACTTTTTTAACCGGTAAAGATTTTTTTCTTAATACAGGATCTGGTAATATTAAAATCTTTCTAATATTCATAAATTATTTATATATGAATTAAACTCTTAAAGGTAGGGTGAGATTTAAAATTTTATTTCTAATTTTTTTTATTTTTGCTCTGTTTAAAAGATTAACAATAAAATATAATGTTTCTGGATCTAAACTCTCAACATCGTCACTACCTATAATCTCTGTAAGTTTAAGCATCAACATTCCAATTTCTTCTTTGTCTATAAGAGCATTTAGATTGGCTGGCACTGTAAAATTATTAGAAAGTAACCTATTGTCAAGTTGTTTAGGCATATCAAAACCTTCTGAGGACAAAGTTTCAACTACTATAACATCTTTGATTGAAAAGAAGTATTTTTTATTTTTGCTTATTTTTTTATAAATATTTAAAAAATCTTTATTTGCTTTTTCTTTATCAGGATTTTCTTCTGTAAAAATCTTTATTACTTTGGAACGATGTAAAACTTTATCATCATACTTTATCTTGCCTAATTCCTTATTTTTTTCTAAAATTATATTTCTTTCCACAATTTTAATTAAATTTTCTGGAATATCTGAAGGTTCTATCAATTTTAAAGTATTGCTTAGATAATTGTTGTAAACATTATTTAATTTATCTTTATCAAATAGATCTTTTAGCAAAAAAAGAAGTTTCAATTTATTTTCAACATCATCAGCGAGTAGGGTTTTTTGATAAATTAATGCTCTTGCCTCGTAACCTGATAAGCTTAAATGTGCAGTTTGTGCATTTATAAGTTGGTTAATATTAAAAGGAACAGATAAATAAATTTCAAAAATTTTGTTCTTATCAAAGGTACCTTGATTTGCTGCAACTTCATATCTTTGAATTATTTCAGGATCTTCTAATTTATCTGTAGAGATCAAATTTGATGCAGTTAGATATTTCCAAATATTTTTGTCAGTTTTTTCTGTCGGTTGATATTTGAAATTTTCAACCGTTACCGAAGATAAGTAAAAATATAAAAGATTTTTATCAGAAATTTTATTATCTGATTTTTCATCTAAACCAAGCAAAAATAAAATTTTTTGATTGAAAAATTTTTCTGATCTTCCCTCCTCTCTTAAAAGATCAAAATTTAATTGAGCTTGTTCATATTTTTTATTTAAAATCAGACAATAAATTCTAAATTTGTCTAAATATTTATTTTTGATCTCCTTATTAATATGAGTTACTTTTTCACAACTTGAAGAAATATCTCCAGAGGCTATATAATGATCAACCAAATATTGAATTAATTTTGATTTTCCTGAAAAATCAAAATTCATATTGAGGAATTTTTCTATAAGCTCAATTTTATTATTTTTAATAAGCCAATTTATTTTTAAATTTAGAAACTCTTCCTCAGTAAAATTACCTTTAGGTGGATAAGAATAAGTAAAAATAGTATCAATAAAAATATTTTCCGAAAAGTCTGAAAGCTCCATTTTTTCTATTCTCTTAAAAGTATCCCTTATTAATGATCCTTCAGTGTTAGACCACATATTGAGATTTAAATCATTTTTTTCAGGATCGAATAATCCTAATAGTTCTTTTTGCGTTTCAGCTTCTTGTTTGGTTTCAGAGATTTCAATTAAATCTAAATTATTTTTTTCTTTTAAATAATCGATTTTTGGTTTTTCATTATTGATTTTCTCATCTTTATTTTCTTCTATATTTTTTTTATTTTTACTCCAAATATCAACTGCTTCTACGCATATAGCTTTGGTTTCAAAAAAAAATATAAAACTTAGCAGTATTAAAATTTTGCTACTTAAGTTTTTTAATCTTATCTGTGACATCTTCTGATATTTCTGATTGAGGAGAGGGAAAGTTAATTTTTTCAACGAAATAAAAACCAAAAATTACTAATAAAATGACTACTGATATTTTTATAATAGTCCTGATCGATGACGACCCGCTTCTTGACCTTGGCTGTAATCTTGGTTGCATAGTTAATAAAATGTATTTAAACTTAAGAATTAAGACAAATTTGTGAAAAATCAAATTGAATTTTGGGTATAAATTGAAAAAAAACCTTATATTAACCGGAATGATGGGTGTTGGAAAATCAACAATAGGCAAAATTCTATCTAAAGATCTTAATATGAAATTTGTAGATGTAGATAAGATTATTGAAAAAAAGCTCTCTTCCACCATATCGCAAATATTTAAAAAAAAAGGAGAAGCTTACTTTCGTAAAATAGAGGAAAAAGAAAGCATAAGATTAATTAATGAAAATGAAACCGTAATTGCCTTAGGTGGAGGAGCATTTCTAAATAAACTTGTAAGAGAGAATGTCAAAAAAAATTGTTTTTCTATTTGGTTAGATTTAAATTCAGATGACATTTTTAAAAGAGTCTACTCAAATAACAAGCGACCATTGTTAAATGAAGGACAATACAAAGAAGATTTAAAAAGACTTTACGATGAAAGAAAAAAAGTTTACTCACTTGCTGATTATAAAATTGATTGTAATTTTAAGAATAAAGAGGAAATAGTTCAAGAAATTAGAAATTTATATGAAAATTCATAAAATAGTTTTAAAAAATAAAGATATAAATTATCCAATATTTGTTGGGAATGGTGCCTTAAAACTTTTAAAAAATAAAATAAAATCATCTTGTCCTAAAACACAAAAAATAGCTCTCATATTGGATAGAAATATTCCTTTCGAGTATAAGAAAAAAATTAAAAAACAATTAAGTAGTTATAAAACCTTTGTTAAAGAATATCTTCCAAATGAAAATTTAAAATCATTTTCAAAAGCAAACTTTCTTATAGAAGATTTGTTAAAAAATAATTTTAACAGAAACGATACTATAGTAGCTGCTGGAGGAGGTATTGTTGGTGACTTTGCTGGCTTCGTTGCTAGTATTTTGAAAAGAGGAGTAAATTTTGTAAATATACCAACAACATTGTTGGCTCAGGTTGACTCATCCATTGGAGGGAAAACTGGTGTAAATTCAAAAAATGGAAAGAATTTGATTGGCTCTTTCTACCAACCAAAATTGGTAATTTCAGAACTGTCTTTTTTAGAAAGCTTAAAAAAAAGAGATTTGATTTGTGGGTTTGGGGAAATTTTAAAATATTCCTTAATAAATGATAAATTGTTTTTTAAATGGATTAAGAAAAACTCATCTATTATTTTGCGAGGAAAAGACAAAAATATTTTAAAATATGCAATAATTAAAAGTTGTAAAAATAAAATTTATTTTGTAACAGCAGACGAAAAAGAAAAAAGTAAAAGAATGTTATTAAATTTTGGACATACATTTGCACATGGCATAGAAGCGGCAAATGATTTTTCTAAAAAAATAAATCATGGTGAAGCTGTACTAATAGGAATGCTTTTAGCAACGAAATTATCAGTTAAAAAAAAGTTATGTTCAAAAAAAACACTTTTAGAAATTGAAAAAATATATGAAAATAATAATTTGCCATCTAGTTTACAAAAATATTTTAGAAAAAAAGATTATAAAAAAATTGCGGATTTTATGGCCAATGATAAAAAAAATAACGATAATAGAATTAACCTCATTTTATTAAAAAGTATTGGCAAAACAACTAAGCCGGGAAGTTTCAAAATGTCTTTGAAGCAAATGAGAAATATTATTAAAAAAATTAATTAATTTTCAATTCTAGTGCGTGAATTTTTTCTTTAATTTCATTTTTTAATATTTTCATAATTTTTTTATGTGCCTGAATTCTATCTAAAGATTTTAAGTGATCCGAATTTATAACTATTTTTAGATGTAATTTATTTTCTTGATAATTTTTATGGCCTCGATGTTTATGTGAGTTATCAATTACCTCAATGCTTTTAGCATCGATATTACTCTTTATTTTTTTTTCAATTATTTTGATAAAGCTTTCCATTAAATAAATATTTAATTATATTATCACAGATTGTTATGAAAAATATTTGTAGTTGGGAAAATTGTAAAGAAATTGGGGAATATAAAGCCCCAGTAGAACGTGATAATAGCAGAAATTTTCGATATTACTGCCTAGAACATATAAAAATTTTTAATAAAAATTGGAATTATTTTTCAAATATGAGCGAAGATGAAATAGAGTTCTTTATCAAGTCTGATCTTACATGGCACAAACCAACTAAAAGTTTTAGCTCTTCTGAAAATTTTTTTAAAATATTATGGAATAATACGCTAGAAGATAAAATTAGCATTTTTAAAAATTCTAATTTTAAGGATTTTAAGAAATCAAGATTATCTGAGAAAGATCGACAAGCTTTAGAAGTTTTAGGACTAAATTATGGAGTAAAGTGGGCAGATATTCAAAAAAAATTTAAAGGACTTGTAAAGAAATATCATCCTGATAAAAACCAAGGAAATAAAAAATATGAGGATATTTTGAAAAAGATAACTTTGGCATATAGTCAACTTAAACTAACAGTAAGCAAAGAAAAATAAATATGAATTTAGATAATCAAAAACCAGATATTAAGATCTCAGTAAGACAAACATTTAATTTGGACTCCGATATGGAAATTGACGGATTTTCTAAAAAAAATAAATATGTCCCTGAAATTGATAGTGACTATAAGTTTGATAGGGATACAACCCTTGCAATTTTGTCCGGTTTTGCTTTTAATAAAAAAGTTTTAGTTCAAGGTTATCATGGAACTGGAAAATCTACACATATTGAGCAGGTAGCTGCAAGACTTAATTGGTCTTGTGTTAGGGTAAATTTAGATAGTCACATAAGTCGTATAGACCTTATAGGAAAAGATTCTATTGTCCTTAAAGATGGAAAACAAGTAACTGAATTTAAAGAAGGAATATTACCATGGGCAATCCAAAATCCTGTGGCACTAGTCTTTGATGAATATGATGCAGGAAGGCCTGACGTTATGTTTGTTATTCAAAGAATTTTAGAAAGTGATGGAAAATTCACTTTGTTGGATAAAAATAAAGTTATCAGTCAAAACCGTTTCTTTAGAATGTTTGCAACAACAAATACAGTTGGACTAGGAGATACGACAGGTCTCTATCATGGAACACAACAAATTAATCAGGGTCAAATGGATAGATGGAATATAGTTACTTCATTAAATTATTTAAAATTTGAAAAAGAGTTAGAAATTGTAATCGCAAAAAATAAATCAATGAATAATAAAGATGGCAAAGAAAAAGTTTCAAATATGATCAAGGTTGCCGAACTAACACGAAACGGTTTTGTCAACGGAGATATTTCAACTGTAATGAGCCCAAGAACAGTTATACATTGGGCTGAAAACTCGGAAATTTTTAAAGATGTGGGTTATGCTTTTAGAGTAACATTTTTAAATAAATGTGATGAACTAGAAAGAAAAATAATCGCTGAATATTATCAAAGATGTTTTGGCGAAGATTTACCCGAGTCATCAGTAAATGTCGAAATTTCTTAAGTATATATGGAAAAAAAAGATGTTTATTTAGAGAATTTTAAACAGGCATTAACCTCAACAATTAAGTCCATATCAGAGATAAGTGATTGTAATATTAGTTTTGGAAAGCAATCTAAAATAGATAATAAAAACGCAAGTTTGCCTGAAATAAAAAATCTTAAAAAGCTTGAAGACTTCTATTCAATTAGAGCTAAAGCAGACTCAGAAGCTTTAAGATTAAAATATAGTAATATTGATGTATTTAACTCATACAAACCTAAAGGGAGCAAAGCAAGTAAACTTTATGAAATTGCTGAAAAAATAAGATACGAAAAAATTGGTTCAGATCAATTTAAAGGTATTAAAAAAAATTTATTACATATTAATAAGATCAATAAAAAAGAGTCGAACTCAATCGAGAATATATTTGATAATTACCTAAGAAATTTTATTTTTGAAATTAATGAAATAAAAATTTCAGATAATAAAATAAAAAAATTCAAGAAAAATTTAGAACAAAATTTTAAAAAAAATTCTGATAAAATTAAGAAAAATTTGAAGAATCAAAGAAAATTTAACGAGATTATTGCCTCAATGCTTTCAAAAATGGATATTGAAGATAAAGAGATCTACGAAGAAACTTCTGAAAAGGATAAAAAAAATGAGCCTTTAAATAAACAGCAAGACGAAAGTAAAAGTACACTACAAGATCAAAAAGAAAGTAAAGAATTTTCAGATATTAATCTGTCAAGTGTTGAGGAATTAAATAAGAAAAATGAGAAAGATCAAGAAATTGAAGAAATAGAAGAAGTAGCTAGTACATCAAGTAAAAGGCCAAAGACAATATTTTCTAAAAGCAAAAGAAAGTACAAAGTATTTACAGAAGAGTTTGATGAAGTAATTAAAGCAGAAGATTTGGAGACGGAAGAGGAACTCACAAGATTAAGGGTCTCGCTTGATCAGCAACTATTACAACTAAAAACTTTTATATCCAAGTTGGCAAATAAATTACAAAGAAAACTTTTAGCTAAACAAAATAGATCTTGGGATTTTGATTTAGAAGAAGGTGTTCTAGACACATCAAAACTTACAAGAATTATAATGGATCCGTTTAACTCTCTTTCTTTCAAAAAAGAAAAAGAAACAGATTTTAAGGATACATTAGTAACAATTTTAATTGATAATTCTGGATCAATGAGAGGTAAACCTATTTCTGTTGCTGCAGTTTGTGCAGATATATTATCTAAAACATTAGAGCGTTGCTCTGTGAAAGTTGAAATTTTAGGTTTTACTACAAAACATTGGAAAGGTGGATCGAGTAGAGAAAAATGGACGAATAATGAAAAGCCAAAGTTTCCAGGAAGATTAAATGATTTAAGACATATTGTTTATAAATCTGCAGATAGACCTTGGAGACAAACAAAAAAAAATATGGGTCTTATGCTTAAAGAAGGGCTTCTTAAAGAGAATATAGATGGAGAAGCTTTAAGATGGGCATTTAATAAGATGAAAAAAAGAAAAGAAGAAAGAAAAATCCTAATGGTCATATCTGATGGCGCACCAGTGGATGACTCTACGCTTTCAACTAATTTAAGTGATTACCTTGAAAATGATTTAAAAAATACTGTGAGTTCAATTGAACAATTTTCTTCAATAGAACTTCTTGCTATTGGAATTGGGCACGATGTTACAAGATATTATAAAAAAGCAGTAAAAATTACTGATGTTCAAGACCTTGGGGATGTAATGATAAATCAATTAACTGATTTATTTACAGAGAAAAAAACCCTACATTAATTTAAGCAAATAAAGTTTTTTTAGGATATTCTTGATTGCTTCTTAGTTTAAACATCAACATTCTAAATGGAATAAGCATTAGTAAGGCCATAGAAAGTTTCACAAAAAAATCTCCCAAACCCAATGTAAACCAATTTAAAGTGGTTCCATAAAATGCGATAAAAAAGAATAAAAATGTATCTAGCAATGATCCTATTAAAGAGGAAACGAATGGTGCTGCAAACCAAATTCTGTTTCTTAATTTATCAAAAATTTGAACATCTAATAATTGTGAAAATAAAAATGCTGTTCCTGACCCAATTGCTACTCTTATAGATATAAGGTCGGAAAAATTTGTGGAAAAAAATAAAGTAAAGGAAATTCCTAAAAAAAATCCCAGATAAACAATTTTTCTCGCAATATACTTACCAAATTTTCTATTTGAAAGATCTGTAATAAGGAAAGTCATTGGGTATGTAAATGCTCCGTAGGTAAGAATATCATTAAGCCCAAAATATTTTATTGGAAACTGTACAAGAAAGTTTGAGGCAGTCACAAATAACGCCATAAACGATGCTAGAATTAAAAATATTCTAAGATCTACACTCTTTAATTTAGACATTTTTTGAGGTTATTTCTGTTTTGAGTTTTCTAGCTCTTTTAGAAAGCTTGATACTCTTAGCTGATTTTAAAAATTGATCTATTCCACCTTTAAAATCTACAGTCCTTAATGCTGAGTTAGATACATTTAATTTAATATTTTTTTTCAGTAAATCGCTTTTGAATTTTACTTTTTTAATACTGGGTAAAAATCGTCTTTTTGTCTTATTATTAGCGTGACTTACATTGTGCCCTTTTATTGGTTTTTTACCTGTCAGCTCGCATTTTTTGCTCATAATATCCTATAGCTATATAAATGTTGAGAACCGCTTAATCAAGTAATTATATCTCTATTGACAACCTTTATTTCAAATAATAGTAAATTGAATGGATTTTTTCCTACCCGTAGCACAAGTTCAAATAAGTGTTCTAACAATATTATTATTAAGTTTTATTGTAGGTTTTATATCTGGGCTTTTTGGGATAGGAGGCGGTTTTTTAATGACCCCGGTTTTAATATTTTTGGGTATTCCTCCTGCTTTTGCGGTTGCAAACGAAGCTAATAATATTTTAGGAACTTCAGTTTCAGGAGCTCTTACCCATTGGTTTAGAAAAACTTTAGATTATAAAATGGGTTTGGTAATAGTTTCAGGTGGAATTTTTGGAACTTTCACTGGAATGGTAATTTTTAGCTATCTTAAGGAAAAGGGTGTAGTAAATGAAATAATTTCTTTAGCGTATATTTATATGCTTGTAATGATTGGAACCCTAATGTTTGCAAAAGGTTGGAGAGAATTAAGTGATTTAAAAAAAAAAATTGTTGTTAAAAGAAAAGCCCATAATCACTATTGGATTCACGGTTTGCCATTCAGATTAAGGTTTCATAAATCTAAACTTTACGAAAGCGCAATTGTTCCTATAGTGCTCGGATTTATCGTTGGTATTTTTGCATCGATTATGGGTGTTGGTGGTGCTTTTTTGATGGTTCCATCGATGATTTATATAATTGGAATGCCTACAAGACTAGTTCCTGGCACTTCTCTTTTTGTAACAATTTTTATTACTGCATTCGTTGTAATTGGACATGCGTTACAATTTCAAACCATTGACTTTATATTGGTAATTATTTTATTAGCTGGATCAATCGTTGGTGTACATTTAGGTTTAAAAACTGCAGAAAAATTAAATGCATCTGAATACAAAACTTTGTTAGCAATTCTATTATTAGGGGTAGGAATAATTATGGGAATTGAACAATTCGTTTTAGCGAAAGGATCATTATTTACTTTACAAGAAGGTGGGGAGATTAATAATAGGTTGGCAGAATTTATTTTATTTTTTTCACAAAACAATCCAGTTGCTTATGGTTTTTTATCGATTGTAATTGTGATTCTTGCAGGAGTAACTTTTTCTTATGCCAGAGAATTAGTTCATCACATAAGATTTGGTGTGGACAAAAAAAAGTATAATTTTTTTAAATAAATCAGTTTAAATCAGATCCAACAACCTCTTTTAAATTCTTAAAACCTTTATCTCTGATAATATCTATTAATTCTTTTTTAATTTCTTTTACAACTGTTGGGCCTTTATAAATCATTCCAGTATATAATTGCACTGCAGATGCTCCTGCTGATAATTTTTCAAAAGCAGATGAGCCTGAGTCTATTCCACCTACTCCTATTATTGGAATTTTATCTTTTAATTCTTTATAAAATTTTTTGATTAATTTAGTTGATAGATTTTTTATAGGTTGTCCGGATAATCCCCCATACTCATTTTTTTTTTGATCTAATAAATTATCTCTATTTCTATCACTAGTATTTGTCAAAATGAGACCATCAATATTATTCTTTAGTGATATTTCGATAATGTTATCAATAAATGTTTCTTCAATGTCTGGTGAAATTTTTAACAAAAAAGACTTTTTAAAATTACTTTTTTCTCTTATTTCGTTTATTTTTGACAAAAGTTCTTTTAAAAATTCAGATTTGTGAAAATCTCGCAAACCATCAGTGTTAGGTGAAGAAATATTTATGGTCAAATAATCGCCGAGTGGAAAAAAAGTTTCTGCACATTTTACAAAATCGTTAACCATATTTTTAGTGCCTTTATTTGGTCCTATGTTTATTCCCAAAAGACCATTAGGAACATTATTTTCAATTCTTTTTTTTATAATTTCTGAGCCTTCATTATTGAACCCTAGCCTGTTAATTAAGGCTCTGTCTTTTTCTAGCCTAAATATTCTTGGTTTTTCATTCCCATACTGTTCTTTAGGAGTGACAGTTCCAACTTCAACAAAACCAAAGCCAAGCTTAAAAATTTCGTTGTAAACTTCTGCGCTTTTGTCAAATCCTGCAGCAAGTCCTATGGGATTCTTTATTTCTTTACCAAATAAATTGGTTTTTAGAATTTGCTCATTATCAACGGTGAATAAGTTTTCTGGAAGAATATTAAATTTTAAAGATTTTATTGCTAAATTATGAGCCTTCTCTGGATCTAAATTAAATATAAAAGGTCTTAGAAAAGAAAACATTAAAACTATATTCTCAACTTTTTTTTCATTAAATCAATTGTCTCTTTAACTCCGAAAAAACTTATAAAAAAGCCCATTCTTGGGCCATTCTCTTCCCCAAAAACAACTTCATAAATTAATTTAAACCAACTTCTAAGATCTTTTTCATAACCATTTTCTTTACCAACAGTATAAATCATAGTTTGAATTTTTTCTGCATCAGTGGACTGTGGGATTTTTTTTAAAGCTTCAATAAGTTTACTTAATGCTTTTTGTTCTGTCTCATTTGGTTTTTTAAACTTTTTTTTTGGTTCGACTTCATCTAAAAAATAATTTATCGCATATTGTGTGAGTTCATCTAAAATTTTGTTACTCTTTGGATTTAGTTCTTTATGAAATTTATTAATAAATTTCCACAATACTTCCTTATTCTTTGCGTTACTAGATCCAACAATGTTTAGTAACATAGAAAAAGGCATAATAATTTTTTCCTTTGGTGGTTGACCGTTATGCACGTGCCATACTGGATTAAGTATTTTTTCTTTTGGGTTTTGTTGAAAAAACTTTTCAATCAATGATAAATATTCATCTACGGCTTTAGGGACAACTTCTGGATAAAGTTTTTTTGCTCTTTTAGGATTTTGATACATATATAAAGATAGACTTTCAGGGGACGCATATCTTAACCACTTTTCAATTGTTATTCCATTTCCTTTTGATTTAGATATTTTTTCTCCCTTTTCATCTAAGAATAATTCATAGGCAAAACCATTAGGTGGTTGCTTACCTAAAATTTTACATATTTTTCCAGATATTATTGCACTCTCAATCAAATCTTTTCCGTACATTTCAAAATCGACATCAAAAGCAAACCATCTCATTGCCCAATCAACCTTCCATTGTAATTTACAATGTCCATCTAAAATACTTGTTTCTAATTTTCTTCCTTTATTATCGAAAATAATTTTATAATTTTTTTTATCTAGATCTAAAACCGGAATTTCTAAGACTTTTCCTGTATCAGGGCATATTGGTAAAAAGGGGCAATACGTTTTTCTTCTTTCACTCCTTAAGGTTGGTAAAATTATTTCCATTATATCTTCATATTTTTCTAATACTCTTATTATGGAATTATTAAAAATACCTTTTGTGTAATTTTCAGTTGAACTCTTAAATTTAAAATTAAATTTAAATTTATTCAAAAATTCTATTAACATATTGTTATTATGCTCACCAAAGCTTTTATATTTTTTAAATGGATCTGGGATTTTTGTAAGGGGCTTCCCTAAATTTTCATGCAAAATATTTGTATTTGGGATGTTTTCAGGAACTTTTCTTAATCCGTCCATATCATCTGAAAATGTTATTAGTTCTGTTTCTAATTGTTTTATATGGTTTAGTGCATTTATCATCATAGATGTTCTTGAAACTTCACCAAAAGTGCCTATATGTGGTAATCCACTTGGACCATAGCCTGTTTGAAAAGTAATTTTATTTTTCTTACTTATATTATTTTTTCTGTCCTTAAGAAGTTTCCGGATCTCTACAAAGGGCCAGGAGGAAGTAGATTGAATTAGTTCAGACTCAAGCATTATTAAGGTTTATAATAAGTTGAATTTTATTTC
>CEVN01062184.1_pt1 | contig 17010 bp, 15 predicted proteins | sample 427041 | NCBI WGS metagenome assembly CEVN01 (sample SAMEA2623463, study PRJEB7988) | marine metagenome | biome: marine biome (ENVO:00000447); feature: surface water layer (ENVO:00002042); material: "saline water (ENVO:00002010), including plankton (ENVO:xxxxxxxx)" | depth 5 m
GTACTGAATATATTCTGGACTATCTTTATATTTCTCGTCTTGATCATAGTAATAATCTAAAAAATCAGGATCGTCCACTTTTTCTCTAATATCATAAACCCCCCAATATTCACCATTTTTATACAAAATGCATGGCGCGTATGACCTTTCGTCTAGTTTTAATTTTGCTAATTGAGATAAATGATTAATATATGAATCACGAATATGGGCTCCTGTACCGCCAAAAGAAAACGGGTAATTATCATTTGCTGCCGCCTTAATGATTAGTCTTTGAAATTTAGTTCTATCTTTTGTTTCAAAGATTTTGTCTTTCAAGGCGTAATTATATCCAAATTGATCTCTCATTATATAGTCAAACCCTCTTTGATCATAGGCCCAAGAATCATTTCCGTGACGATTATATTCTCCAGACCCTTTGTCAATTAAGACCCCGTTTTCATCAAAATACTCTATAGTTCCTTTGGGTTCAGAGTATGGCGCCGCAGTACCTCCCCAGCCACCAGTACTTACAAGTAAATCATCAACACCATCTCCAGAGATAGAAATAATAGGCATTGTATGGTTGTCTTGGCCAATGAAAAAAGTCCCATATTCAATAAAACTTGGCGGGATAGAGGGGTCTGAATTAATTGCAATTGCTTTTACAACAGTTGTTGTGGAAAGGTTAATAGGCCCAGTATAAACATTAGATCCGGCATTTGGCTCATCTCCGTTTAGAGTGTAATATATTGAAGAAGCAGAAGAAATACTTAAAGATATTGGATTAGGATGATATCCAGAAGGGCTAGAGAAAACAGGACTTGGCTCATATTCCTGCATTGCCCCAGTGTTTGTTGAGTTTGGAGTTCCTGTTGTAAAAACACTCCAGTTTGAAGCACCATCTGTTTCTCTTCCCCTTGTATGGGAAATTTGATTTGGCAAGACTAAAACAGAGTCTTGAAAAACCATAAATTGATTTGACAGCATTATGACTTCATTTCCCTTTGTTTGAGTAATTTTAAAGTTTGAATGAGCGTATACTCCTGTTATTTCATCTCTGCCAGAACAATAAATTACTGCAAATCCATTTGCCGGAATAACAAAAGAGGACGGAATTTCCCATTTTGTAGGATTTGCAGGCTTGTCTGTTAAATACCATCCGGAAATATCAATAGGTGTTGCGGTAGGATTATACAATTCTACCCAATCATTATACTTATCTGTAGCTGCAGTATAATTGTCAGGATGTGTATCATAATTTGCAGCAGAATATTCGTTAATAACTATTTGAGCATTAACTTGAATTATGTAAACTAGTAAAATTATTAGTGTAGAAACAATATTTTTCATCATTACAAAAATACAAATATAAAATTAAGCAGAAATATAAATAGATTTAGTTTCTTATACGTTTAAAAGACAATTAGAAGAGGTTAAAATAATAAAGCAAACAATTTTTCTAATTTTGCGATTTAATTGTTTAATATCTATGACAAATAATATTAGAGAAGATTTAGAGCTGTTTAATGAGCTTGTTACTGTTTTTTTAGAAGACGAGATTCAAAACCCTGTAACAAAATATATTTCTCCAACAGATCTAGAAAAAGCGGGAGACATTAAACTAGGCGAAAAAGGGCTGCTAGATGATGAGTTTAAAAAGGCCTTAAAAACTCTTCTTCTAAAAAGTACAAAATCGTCGTCAAAACTTTTTTTTAATCAGCTTTTTGGTGGGAGACACAGCAAAGCTGTATTAGGAGATTTATTAGCTGTTTTACTTAATAATAGTATGGCAACCTATAAGATTGCTGGCCCTCAGGTTTTTGTAGAAAAAGAAGTTTTGTCACAAGTATACAAACTGATTGGATATGATGATAATGCTGGAGGCACATTTCCCACAGGTGGAAGCATGAGTAATTTTATGTCTTTGGTTATGGCACGAGACAAGGTAAATTTAGAGATTAAAGAAAGGGGTGTTTTTCAAAAACTCATCGCATATACTTCTGATAACGCGCACTATTCACTATCTAAGAACGCGTCATTTACTGGTATTGGCAAAAACAATGTTAGATATATTAAATCAGATGAATATGGAAGAATAAACATTAAAGAGTTTGAAAAACAAGTTCAAATAGATTTACAAAACGGCCTTATTCCTTTCTATTTAAATGCAACCGCAGGCACAACTGTTTTGTGTGCTTTTGACGATGTTTCATCGTTATCTCAAATTTGTAAAAAACATAATATTTGGCTTCATCTAGATGGGGCATTTGGAGGGTCTGTAATTTTTTCGGAGAAATACAAACACTTAGTTTGTGGAATAGAATCGACTGATTCTTTTTGTTTTAACGCACATAAAACACTTGGCGCTCCGCTAAGCACATCGGTGCTGGTAGTAAAACATAAGAAAGATTTATATAATTCTTTTAATAATAGCGCAAGTTATTTGTATCAAACGCATGGTGAAGATTTTAATTTAGGCCAAACGTCTTTTGAGTGCGGAAGAAGAAATAATGCGCTAAAGTTATGGACAATGTGGAAGGCTATCGGCAAGAATGGCATTGGTGATATCGTAAACGAAGAGTTTAAACTGGCTAATTTAGCTAGAGAGTATGTTAAAAGCAATTTAGATTATAAGCTGTATAGTTTTGAAAACTCACTGTCTGTTTGTTTTAATTACAAAGATTATGATCCGGAAGACTTGTGTACTAAGTTATATGAAAAAAACACTCTAATGGTTGGATTTGGCACATTTAAAAACAATACGTTTATAAGATTAGTGATAGTTAATTGTGAAAACACAGTTGATGATATAATGCAGGTTTTTAAAATCTTAGAAGATTTTGCCCATAAAAATAAACAGAGAATAAAAAAAAGAATAGGTATTGAGGGATGACAATTTTAAAACGAACAAATCATGTTTTGTTTTACCATTAGCAAATAATTTATATTTTTACTTTATGCAAAAAGATTTTATCATTACGTTGGCTTGGCCTGAAGGAATGGTAACAGCGCCGGGTTCATGGTATGACATAATAGCTTCAAAAAATGGTAAATATAGAGTTGGTCATTCGGCGATGGTTTTGATTAATTCAGAAACACAAAAATCTCATTATTTTGATTTTGGCAGATACCATACACCAATAGGATATGGCAGAGTAAGAGATGTAGAAACCGATGCAGATTTAGATGTGATCAACGCTGAAATTAAAAATGATGAAATTAAAAATATTGAGGATGTTTTGGTGCACTTGTCATTGATAAAAGCAACACATGGAGAGGGAAAAATGTATGCATCTGTTTTATCTCGAGTAAATTTTACCAAAGCATACACCATTGCGAAAAAAATGCAGAAAAAGGGATTGCTACCTTACGGGCCCTTTGTAAGAAGAGGTACAAATTGTTCACGTTTTGTTGCATCTATAATAAGATCTTCTGAGCCGCCTTTTATTAAGAAAATAAGGCTGCTTTTTCCTTTTTGTATTTCACCATCTCCAAAAAGAAATGTATCTATTTCAAATCACAACTATTACGTTGTGGAAAACAAGCACTGTATAAAAATTAAAAAGAGTAGATTAAAAGCGTATTTTAGTAGTATAGAACAATAATGGAACAACCTAAAAACATCTCAAAAAAAGCCCAGTTAATTGAGGGGATTGGGGCAAGCTCTTGGTTTACGATATGTTTAGAAAAGGGTTTTTACAGAATTCAAAGGCTCTCTCTTCAGGGAGAATTAGAATGTTCTGGACTGTTCAGATCAGAGCCCCAAGGTTTTGATATTAATTCTGAATATAAATTCACGTATCTTTCACATTGCAAGGAGTGTTCAATAATCCAAAATAAAAAAATGTTTAAGTTTTATGCTGTTGAGAGGCGCGAGCCACAAGTTTGATGATCTATTTCTTGTTAAACATTAAAAATCGTTAAAAACTAAAAGGAATTACAATATTCATAAGGCTATACGGGAATAAAAACTATTTTTGTATAAAAACAACGTAAATGAGCGATTCAATTCATCATGAATGTGGAGTAGCACTGCTGCGACTACTTAAACCGCTGGATTTTTATTTTAAAAAATATGGGAGTACTCTTTATGGCCTAAACAAGATGTATTTACTTTTAGAAAAGCAACATAACAGAGGGCAAGATGGGGTTGGGCTTGCAAATGTCAAGTTGGATGTAGAAGCAGGAAAGAGATATATAAGTAGGAAAAGAGCTGTTGGAACAAATTCTCTGCAAAATGTTTTTGAACAGGCAAACAGAAGGTTTGTTGAATTAGAAAAAAGTGATCCCGATAAACTAAAAAATCCTCATTGGATGAAGAAAAATTTACCTTTTACTGGAGAATTGTTTTTGGGTCATTTAAGATATGGCACCTTTGGAGGAAATACAATAGAACAGTGTCATCCTTTTCTACGTCAAAACAATTGGAAAACCAGAAATCTGGCATTGGCAGGTAATTTTAATATGACAAATGTTGACGAGCTTTTTCAGCAGCTAGTTGATCTTGGCCAGCATCCAAAAGAAATGTCAGACACGGTTACAATATTAGAAAAAATCGGTCATTTCTTAGATGAAGAAAACGACTCTATTTATTATAAAAACAAAAATAAATTGAGTAAAAAAGAGATTACAAAAGTAATCGAAGACGAGCTTAACTTACAAGATATATTGATACAATCAGCTAAATACTGGGATGGGGGCTATGTAATATGCGGTCTTTTAGGTCATGGAGACTCTTTTGCCCTGAGAGACCCAAACGCAATCAGACCAGCATATTATTATAAAGATCATGAAGTAGTAGTAGTTGCCTCAGAAAGACCTGTAATACAAACAGCATTTAATGTTAATTCAGACGCGATTCACGAAATTAAAAGAGGACACGCTTTAATTATTAAAAAAGATGGCTCAGTTAAAGAAAAAAAAATTAGAGAGCCTTTAGAAAGGAGAGCCTGTTCTTTTGAAAGGATTTATTTTAGTAGAGGTAACGACAAGGATATTTATAATGAGAGACTAGAGCTTGGAAAAAAGATTTTTCCTAAGGTTTTGGATGCAATAGATAATGATGTAAGAAACACTGTTTTTTCTTATATTCCAAATACCGCTGAGGTTTCTTATTTTGGACTCTTAAAAAGCTGTAATGAATACTTAAACCAGGTAAAGACAAAAAAAATAAAAGCTCTTGGCAATCATCCTTCACACAAAGAGATTTCAAAAATAATGAAGATCTCTCCAAGGGCTGAAAAGATTGCGATTAAAGATGCAAAATTAAGAACATTTATTTCTTCTGACATAGTAAGAGATGATCTAGTCGAGCATGTTTATGATGTGACTTATGGGCAAGTTAGGTCAACAGACAATTTAGTTATGATTGACGACAGTATTGTAAGAGGGACAACGCTAAAAAAATCAATTCTTCGAATATTGGATAGGCTTAATCCTAAAAAAATTATTGTTGTTTCATCTGCTCCACAGATTAGGTATCCAGATTGTTATGGAATTGATATGGCGAAAATGGGAGATTTTATTGCTTTTCAGGCGGCGGTCTCTTTGCTTAAAGAAAAAGATAAGGAAGCAATACTTTCAGAAGTTTATGATAAATGCAAATCTCAAGAGGGGCTCCAAAAAGAAGACATGAAAAATTATGTTCAAGATGTTTATAACACATTTACGGCAGATGAAATTTCTGCAAAAATAGCCCAATTGTTAACACCTACTGGTACAAATGCCAAGATAGAAATTATTTATCAGTCTATTTCTGACTTACGCGCATCATGTCCTAATCATACAGGAGACTGGTATTTTACAGGAGATTATCCTACTCCAGGCGGGGTTAAAGTAGCTAACAATTCTTTTATTAATTATATTGAAGGAAAAAATCAAAGAGCGTACTAAAAACCATTATTTTTTCTCAGTAGTATAAACCTTTCCTTTCCACCAAAATTTTTGCTCTTTAGATGAGCCAAGCTGGTAAGAGGCCATATCGAAAGCAGAACTAAATGTAGGAACGTCATATACTGGCAACATAGAACCGAAATATTCTTTCATTTTTAAATCTTGTGTAATTGTATTGACTTTTTTAATACTCGACGCCTTTTGTTCTTTAAAAGTAAATGTTTTTTTACGTCTTGGAGCAATTGTCATTTCATCAATTAAATGGGTTGCACCAGCAAATTTGTCTATAATAAATAAAATGTATCTAATATCTACAGAAATTGTTCTTTGAATTTCCTTCTCAAAAGCAATATCACCGCTCATAGCTTCCCAGTTTCCATCAAAGGCCGTTCCAACAAGCTCTCCCCAAGCATTTATTACTGGAGACCCAGAGTTTCCTCCTGTAATATCATTATTAGAGATAAAATTAACCCTTAGATTTCCTTTTTTGTCTGCATATTTTCCATATTCTCCAAGATTATATAATTCTTTCAATTTATCTGCAACCTCAAATTCTTCGCTAGTTGACTCTTCTTTTTGCATAACACCATCAATTGTTGTGTAGTAATCATAGTGCATCGCTTCTCCAGGTTTATAATCTCCAACATTACCATAAGTGGTTCGCATTGTTGAATTTGCATCAGGATAATATTTTTTTTCAGGATTCATTTCTCTAATACCAGCAATAAACAGGCGATTTCCTTTTTTAAGTTTTTCTCTAACGTTATTTCTTTTTGATGAGATTTGTTCAATATACTGATTATATATAGATATAATTGTTTGGTATGCAGGGTCTCTTTTGATGGTTGTTATGTAAGGAGTTTTTAAAAAGGCTAAAAACTTTTCTTTTGATGCAAAAATCGATTTTTTAAAAGTCATTTTAGCATACCAGTCAAAATCTAACTTTCTAAATCCAAACAGTTGATTTTCTATTTTTTTAAAAATAGGAGCGTGTTGTGATGCAGGTACATTATAGTAATACATTTCTAACATTGCCCCAAATAGCTCTTGATCAATTGAGGGGCTATAATCTTTATAAAACTTGTTAGCTTCTTTTTTTATTTTTCTAAGGGCTCGATTTCGTTCTTTTTTTTCCTTAGGCAATTTAGAAATTGCTCTATGCATTTTAAATGACCAATACATAATTTCAGAACCCATAAAGATTGCCTCATTTAGGTATATTCTGTTAAGCTCAATATTTTTATTATCGTGGTAAGCATCGTTAATTAAATCTAAAGCACTACCATATTTTTCCGATCTGTTAACATCTTTCAGGATCCAGGACTTAAAATCTTCTTCAATAGCTAATTTTTTATCTAACACCTTCATAGATTTTAATCCTTTTGATTGACCGATAAAATACTTCCAATAATTAGCTGTACTGGCATATTTTGAAGCATATTGAATTTTGGCTTTTTTAGAAAGATCCATGCCGGCTTTAATAATTGATAGTTTTTCACTTCTTATATCAATAATAGCCGGATTACTAATGTTTAGAGCTTGCCGTACACCCCAGGACGTTAAATATCTGTTGGTTGTCCCAGGATAACCAAAAATCATAGTATAATCACCATTTTCTACCCCGTCTAGTTGAATAGGCAGATGATGTTTAGGTTTGTAAGGAATGTTTTTTATAGAGTATTCGGCTGGAGAGCCATCAGGGGCACAGTAAATTCTATAAAGGGCAAAGTCTCCTGTGTGTCTTGGCCACATCCAATTATCAGTATCTCCTCCAAACTTTCCAATTGAAGATGGTGGAGCTCCAACCAGGCGAACATCTTTAAATGTTTCATAGGTTAAGAGATAAAAATTATTACCTCCAAAAAAAGATTTTACTTGTGCATTTAAATGTGTATCTTTAGTTTTTTCTTGAATAATTTTTTTAGATACTTCTCTGATTTTATTAGCTCTTTCTGTTTCTGTCATATCGCCACTCAATTCAGTTAATATTTCAGCACTAACTTCTTCAATGCTTAAAAGGAAGGAGGCGGTTAGATTTTTGTTTTGTAGTTCTTCACTATGGTTCATTGCCCAAAATCCATCTTTGATATAATTATTACTAATGCTCGAGTGCTCCTGAATATCGTCAAAAGCACAATGATGATTGGTAAGCATTAAACCTTCTTTAGAGATCATTTCACCTGTACAGGACCCTCCATTTAAAGAAACAATTGCATCCTTTATAGAGGCATTATTGACACTGTATAGATCCGTTGCAGTTAAGCGAAGTCCTTGGGCCTGCATATCAGACTCATTAATTGTTTTTATTAGTTGAGGAAGCCACATCCCTTCATCAGCTATTGTTGAAAAGGAAAAAAAACTTACCATAATTATCGATAACAAAGAGTGTTTCATTTTAAATTTATTAGTTTTCGCAAATTTAAGTAATTGCAGCTTTTTAAAAGATTTAACAACATCTTTTTTAATGCATAGCTTAATATTATTTTAATGTATTTTTGTATTGAATATGCAAAAGAAAGATTTCGTAAGAATTAATAAATTTTTATCAGAGATAGGCTATTGCTCTAGAAGAGAAGCTGACAGGCTTATTAATCAGCAAAAGGTAAAAATCAACGGAGAAACACCTCAGCTTGGGACTAAGATTTCATCAGATGACGAGGTAACTGTAAATGGGGAAGTTGTTCACAGGTCAAGAAATCAAAAGAGGATTTACATTGCGTTTAATAAACCAGTTGGTGTTGTTTGCACTACAGATAATAAAAGAGAAAAAAATAATATTATAGATTTTATAAAATATCCGGCAAGAATCTTTCCAATTGGAAGGCTAGACAAGCAATCAGAGGGGCTTATATTTCTTACTAACGATGGAGATATTGTAAATAAAATTTTAAGATCACGAAATCACCACGAGAAAGAATATGAGGTTACTGTTGACAAACCAATTACGAAAGAGTTTATTTATGCAATGGGAAATGGGGTGAAAATTTTAGATACAGTCACTAGAAAATGTTTTGTAAATCAGATTCACAAAAAAAAATTTAAAATTATTTTAACACAAGGATTAAATAGACAAATTAGGAGAATGTGTGAGCATTTGCATTATAATGTAAAAAAATTAAAAAGGGTTAGAATTATGAATATTCATTTAGATATTCCTGTTGGCGCCTATCGTCATTTTACAGAAAAAGAATTAATTCAAATTAATAGATCCATAAAGCATTCTTATAAAACGCATTAAATAATCTCCTATAAGACGTTTAAAATATAATTTAAATCCAGAAAGGATATTCTTATATAGAAAAAATTAGTCCTTGTTAAGACGAATCACTTTTTATCTATTTGTTTCTTTTTATAAACAGGTACAGCTGAACACGCCTCTCCAAACATTAGGCTAAACACAGTGTTTTTTAGTTTTTTTGTGATTTCTATATACATTCTTTCATCAAGAGGTATTTTTCCACACCCTTTTACAATTACTTTTTTATTTTGAAAATCTAAAGAATTAATTTTATTTATGTTTTTCAAAAGCAATTGTTGAAACACTGTGTTTTTATCTCCAGAATAAACCTCCGATGCAAAGTTGTTAATTTTAGATGTTGCAAGCATAAAAGCCCACATTGGAATAATACAATCACTACTACAATAAACACCAACTACTTTGTCTTTATATATATTGAAATTAAACCTATCAAGAGAGGCTCTGAATTTTTTTTCTTTAAGTATAAAGCCTTCAAACAAAAACTGCTTTAAATCAAGTTCTAAAATTTCTACATTTGGAGCATAGTCTGCTAAATCAATTGTAATTAAGTCAGATTTTGCAACTCTATTTATAATTTCTTCACCCATTTATAGCATACCTAGTTCTAGTTTTGCCTCTTCACTCATCATATCTTTGCTCCAAGGCGGCTCAAATACAATTTCTACATTAACATTCTTTACTGCAGGAATAGTTTTTACTTTCTCTTCTATTTCAACAGGAAGTGTTTCAGCAACTGGACAATTAGGAGAGGTAAGAGTCATAATAATTTTTACATCAAAATTCTCACTTACCTGAACATCATAAATAAGCCCAAGAGCATAAATATTAACAGGTATTTCTGGATCATAAATTTGACAGATAACATCTATAACTTGTTCTCCTATTTTTTGTAATTTTTCTTCTGAATCCATACTATTTGTTAAAAGCTAGGGCATATACTTTCATTGCCTTTACCATTGAAACAAGCCCATTTGCTCGGGTTTGAGACAGCTGTTCTTTAAATCCAATTTTATCAATAAAGGTTAAATCTGACGTTATAATTGCTTTTGCAGTTTGCTTAGAGAGAACTCTAATTAGAAGAGCTACAATTCCTTTAGTAATAATTGCATCACTATCAGCAGAGTAACAGATTATATTATCCTTCTCTTCTGCATATAACCAGACCCTGCTTTGACAGCCTTTTATAAGATTTTTTTCTGTTTTATGAATTGGATTAATTTCCGGCAGGTCTTTGCCAAGCTCAATAATGTATTCATATTTTTCCATCCAACTATCAAACATTTCAAATTCTTTTACTATTTCTGATTGTATTTTTTCTATACTACCCATCTTAAGCAAGCATTTTTTGAGCTTTTTTAATAGCATCAATGCAGTTATCAACCTCTTGTTTTGTGTTATATGCCGCAAAAGAGATTCGAGCGGTCCCCGGGATCTTATATCTCTCCATTATTGGCTGTGCACAATGGTGCCCCGTTCTAATTGCGACTCCCATTTTATCTAGTAAGACGCCAACATCATATGCGTGCAAGCCCTCTAGATTAAAAGATATTACAGCAGCTCTTTTCTTTGCATTTCCAACAAAATTTATTCCAGGAATTTTTGAAAGCTTTTGAATACAGTATTGTAATAAATGCTCTTCGTGTTTTGAAATGTTGTCAAGACCTATATTTTTCATAAAATCTAAAGCCGCCTTAAAAGCAATAACTCCAGCAATATTAGGAGTTCCCGCTTCAAATTTATGAGGTAAATCAGCATAAATAGTTTTTTTAAAGCTTACCTCCTTTATCATTTCTCCTCCACCTTGATATGGAGGGAGCGCATTTAGCAATTCTTCTTTGCCATATAGAACACCAACCCCAGTAGGGCCATACATTTTTTGAGATGAAAAACAATAGAAATCAACATTTAATGCATTAACATCTATTGATTTATGAGGAGCAGCTTGAGCACCATCAATTAAAACCTTCGCTCCTACTTTGTGAGCTGCGATGATAATTTTTTCAATGGGGTTTATTGTGCCAAGAGCATTAGACACATGTGTAATTGCGACTAGTTTTGTCTTTTCAGAAAGTAAATTTTCAAAGCTCTTAATATCTAAACAACCATCGTCTAAAATTGGGATTACTTTGAGCTTCGCGCCACTTTTTTTACAACATATCTGCCAAGGGACAATATTAGAATGATGTTCCATTTCAGATATAAGAATCTCATCGCCTTTGCTTAGAGAACAACCATAGCCATTTGCTATTAAATTGATAGAATCGGTGGTTCCTTTAGTAAAGATAATTTCACATCGATTTTTAGCATTTATAAATTCTTGAACAGCACTTCTTGTCTCTTCAAATTTATCAGTCGCTTTTTGACTCAAGTAATGAACACCCCTATGAATATTTGCATTTTCATTAGCGTAATAATGGTTAATAGTATTTAAAACAATTTGTGGTTTTTGACTGCTAGCCGCATTGTCAAAATAAATTAAATTTCTACCATTTACTTTTTGGTGAAGAATCGGAAAAAGAGACCTGATTTTGTCTACATTAATCATTGTGGATAAAATCTAAATCAACGTTTAGTTTTTTAGCAATAAGCTTTTGTGCCATTTTTTTTACTTTAGGAATGTTTATGTTGTTTATAGCTTCTGATGCAAAGGCATAAGTTAAAACAGCGTTTGCTTCAGCCTCTCTTATCCCTCTGCTTCTCATATAGAAAACAGCATCTTCATCAAGCTGACCAATGGTACAGCCATGGCTGCACTTAACATCGTCAGCATAGATTTCTAATTGAGGCTTACTATCAATTGAAGCACTCTCACTTAACACCAAATTATTATTAGCTTGAAAGGCGTCAATTTTTTGCGCATTAGGTCGAACCATAATTTTGCCGTTAAAAACACCCCTTGAGTTTCCTAAATAAACCCCTTTATACATTTCGTTAGATCTACAAAACGGCTGCTTATGATCTACAAACGTGTGGTTGTCAGCAAATTGGTTGTTATCTAAAATAGAAACACCATTCATGTTACTTTCGCAATTACTTCCATTTTGTTCAAAACTTAAAGTATTTCTGATAAACCCCCCCCCAAAAATTAAGGTGTTGACAATTGCATTAGCGTTTTTTAGCTGATAGAGATTCATTTTGTCAATTAGCATTGAGTTCGACCGATTATCTTGAATTTTATTATATTCTACATTAGCATTTTCTCCAATATTTATTTGCGTAAAGTGATTAATAAAGCATTTTGCGTCACTTAAATTTTGTATGCGTTCTACAAATTTTATTTGAGAATTATCACCCACAATTATTTTATTGCGATATTGTGTAAAGTTAGCATTTGTGGTATTAGAAAAAAATAATATTTCAATTGGGCTTTCTACTATAGTGTTGTCTTTAACTTTTATTGAAAAGCCTTTTTTTGCAAGAGCAGAATTTAACAATGAAATAGAGTCAGTATTTTTTGTGTCAAAATCAGAAAAGTCAGAAATATTTACTCCATCAATATTTGCCTTAGCAACAAGCAATCCATTTACAAAAACTATTTGATGCTTAAATCCCAAGCTATATTTTTGGATCTCTTTTTCTGAAATCTCTTCCCCGCCTTCTTCTATTGAAAATTCACAGTCAGTAATCTTTTTTAAGGAAGTATATTTCCAGTTTTCTTCCTTTGTTGTTGGAAAACCTTTTTTCAAAAAAGATTGCAGTAATTTGTCTTTATTAGGCGCTAGTTTTTGTTGTGTAGCGAAAGATTTTATATTATTAATTAAATTCAAGGTTGATTTATTCTTTAGTTATCCAGTCGTATCCTTTTTCTTCTAGTTCATGCGCTAATGTTGCGTCACCAGATTTAATAATTTTTCCATTGTGTAAAACATGAACATAGTCAGGAACAATATAATCTAGTAGTCTTTGGTAATGTGTTATAACAATAGTTGCGTTTTCATTGGTTTTTAATTTGTTTACGCCGTTTGCTACAATTCTGAGTGCATCAATATCTAGACCAGAGTCAGTCTCATCTAGTATGGCTAATTTTGGCTCAAGCATAGCCATCTGAAAAATTTCATTTCTTTTTTTCTCTCCTCCAGAAAAACCTTCATTCATATTACGTGACAAGTAACCCTCTTGTATGCTTAATAGGTCCATTTTTTCACGCATCATTTTAAGAAGTTTTGGAGCAGGCATTGGTTCTAGCCCATTAGCCTTTCTTTTTTCATTAATGGATGTTTTTATGAAGTTAGAGACCGAAATACCAGGAATTTCTATTGGATATTGAAAAGAAAGAAAGACTCCTTTGCTAGCCCTTTCTTCAGGAGAGAGATCTAACAAATCATCTTCTTCAAAATTAATTTCTCCTTCTGTTACTTCATAATCTTCTTTGCCTGCAATTACAGAGGCAAGAGTGCTCTTGCCAGAGCCATTAGGCCCCATAATTGCATGTACTTCACCAGCTTTGACTTCTAAGTTTATTCCTTTTAGTATAGAGCCACTCTCTATTCCAGCATTTAGATTTTTTATTTTTAACATGTTTTTTATTTTTATCCTACAGAGCCTTCGAGGCTGATCTCTAATAATTTTTTTGCTTCTACGGCAAATTCCATTGGTAATTGATTTAGCACATCTTTACAGTATCCATTTACAATTAGAGCAATTGCCTCCTCTGTACCTATTCCTCTTTGGTTACAGTAAAATATTTGGTCTTCCCCAATCTTTGATGTAGTTGCTTCGTGTTCTACTTTAGAAGAATTATTTTTCACCTCAATATAAGGAAAAGTATGCGATCCGCATTTGTCTCCCATTAACAGCGAATCACATTGAGAAAAATTTCGCGAATTTTTAGCTCCTTTTGCAATACGAACGAGACCTCGGTAATTTCCTTCGCTTTTTCCCGCTGAGATTCCTTTGGCTATTATGGTGCTTTTAGTGTTTTTTCCTAAATGAAGCATTTTTGTTCCTGTGTCTGCTTGTTGGTGGTTGTTTGTAACAGCAACAGAGAAAAACTCTCCAATTGAGTTGTCTCCCTTTAAGATGCAAGAAGGATATTTCCAAGTAACAGCAGATCCTGTTTCTACTTGTGTCCATGAAATTTTTGCATTTGTATGACAAACCCCTCTTTTTGTGACAAAATTAAAAACACCACCAACCCCTTTATCGTTTCCTGGATACCAATTTTGGACAGTTGAATACTTAATATCCGCCCCATCTAATGCAATAAGCTCTACAACTGCTGCGTGTAACTGATTTTCATCTCGCATTGGAGCTGTACATCCTTCTAGATAACTTACTTGACTGTCTTTATCTGCAATTAAAAGTGTTCTTTCAAATTGACCAGTCCCAGCTTCATTAATCCTAAAATAAGTTGAAAGCTCCATTGGGCATTTTACCCCTTTTGGAATATAACAAAATGAACCATCAGAAAATACCGCTGAGTTTAAAGCAGAGAAGAAGTTGTCTCTAACAGGCACTACGGAACTAAGATATTTTTTTACTAGATCAGGATGATTTTGAATTGCGTCAGAAATAGAACAGAAAATAATGCCCTTTTTAGCAAGTGTTTCTTTAAATGAGGTTGCTACAGAAACAGAATCCATTACTATGTCAACAGCAACATTTGCAAGTCTTTTTTGTTCTTCTAAAGATATTCCAAGCTTATCAAAAGTTTTTTTCATTTCAGGATCAAGGTCATCTAAACTATCTAAAACCGGTTTTTGCTTAGGGGCAGAATAGTAGCTAATATCTTGATAGTTTGGTTTTTTATAAGAAATATTCGCCCAATCTGGCTCTTCCATTTCACACCAGGTTTTGTATGCATTTAAACGGTATTCCAACATCCAATCCGGCTCATTTTTTTTTGCGGAAATAATACGAATTACTTCTTCAGAAATGCCTTTTGGTATGGTATCGGATTCAATATCAGTTGTAAACCCATATTTATACTCAGAGGATGTAATCTCATTTAGTAATTCTTCTTCTGCTTGTTCTTTGTTGTTCATTGAGTTAAAATTTTAAAGAGAAAAGCTTTCTCCACATCCACAAGTTCTATTTGCGTTAGGATTATTAAAAACAAATCCCTTTCCATTTAATCCGTCAGAAAACTCTAAAGTAGTACCAACAAGATACAAAAAGCTTTTTTTATTTATTAAAAGACGAATGCCATTATTTTCAATAAGTTCATCGTCATCTTGTTTATTGTTGTCAAAGTCTAATTTATAGCTTAGGCCCGAACAACCTCCGCTTTCAACCCCAACTCGCACAAAACGCTTATCTTTACTCTCTTTTGATAAAAGGTATAATAGTCTTTCTTTGGCTGAGTTACTAATTGTTACCATGTTAAAATTTTTCAACGCTACAAAAATAAATAAAAGAATTCATTTATATATCTTTGTTCTATGAATCTATTTATAGATAAAAATATTAAGTCAACAAAGATTGAAACACTAGGAGAGTTTGGATTGATAAATCACTTAACAAAAAACCTCTCGTTAAAAAATAACAGCTCAATTTTTGGTGTCGGAGATGATGCTGCTGTGGTTGATTTTGGCAAGACATATAGTTTAGTAAGCAAAGATTTACTTGTAGAGGGAATTCATTTTGATTTGGCTTACGCACCGCTAAAGCATTTGGGATACAAAGCAGTCTCTGTAAATGTTTCAGACATTTGTGCTATGAATGGTAATCCTACTCAAATCATAATTGGACTGGCTATAAGCAATAGATTTACTGTTGAAGCTATCGAAGAGCTGTATGGTGGAATAAGATTAGCTTGCGAACATTATGGTGTAGATTTAGTTGGAGGAGATACTACGTCTTCGACATCAGGATTATTAATAAGCGTTACAATTTTAGGAGATGTTCAAAAGGAGGATATCACATATAGGCGTGGCGCAAAGAAAAACGATTTGGTGGTGTGCACAGGAGATTTAGGAGCTGCTTATTTAGGCTTACAACTATTAAATAGAGAGAATGAAATATTTAAAGAAAATCCAAAAATTCAACCAGATCTAAGTGGATATGACTATCTTCTTAGAAGGCAGCTAAAGCCAGAAGCACCAGTGAAATATACTAAAATTTTAAAGGATTTAAAGATTATTCCTACCTCTATGATTGATATTTCTGATGGGCTTTCTTCAGAAGTTTTACATATTTCAAAATCATCAAATGTTGGAATTACTATACACGAAGAAAAAACTCCAATAGATTACACTGCGATAAATTTAGCAAATGAGTTTAATTTAAACCCAATTACTTGCGCTTTAAGCGGAGGGGAAGATTATGAATTACTTTTTACAATGGGGCAGGAACACTATGATAAGTTAAAAAAAGATCCCGACTTTACAGTAATAGGCTTTGTTACAGATATTTCTGAAGGAAATAATTTTATAGCAAAGGACGGAAGTTCTCATACTTTGACAGCACAAGGGTGGGATGCTATGAAAAGCTAACTTACAGTAGAAAAGGTTTTAAGACTTATTGTAGAATCAGTTTTTTATAAAGACTAAGATCATTTAGTTCAATTTCCAAAAAGTATATTCCTTTAGGTTTATTTTTTAGATTTATTTCCAAATCATATTTCCCAACAAATTTTAGTATTTCATTAGACATTAATTTTTTTCCTAAAACATTAGTTAATTTTATTTTTATGTCAAATACTGTTGTAGTGTTAAAGCTAAGATTAAATTTTTGTGTTGATGGATTTGGATATAATTTTAAATCATTTATTATAGGATTTTCAAAAAAGGAAACATTATTGCATGCTGTCTCACAATCTATTAATGAAAGATAAGCCCCTAATCCGTTACCGGGATTAAAACACATCGAACCTTCGCAGTCCCAACTTGGAGTTATACAATTATTCTGACAAGAAGCTAAACTACTATATTGACCATTTC
>CEVN01144504.1_pt1 | contig 17009 bp, 19 predicted proteins | sample 427041 | NCBI WGS metagenome assembly CEVN01 (sample SAMEA2623463, study PRJEB7988) | marine metagenome | biome: marine biome (ENVO:00000447); feature: surface water layer (ENVO:00002042); material: "saline water (ENVO:00002010), including plankton (ENVO:xxxxxxxx)" | depth 5 m
AAAGCATCAGCCTATGTATTTGAAAAAATTGCATATTTAAGTGATTGCAATGGTATTGATAAAAAATATTATAAAAATCTTCGTAATTTAAAATTTTTAATAATTGATAGTTTAAAAATGAATGAACATCCTTCACATTTTAATTTAGATCAAGCTATTAAAATTAGTAAAATGTTAGATCCTAAAAAAACTATTCTTACTAATTTACATACAGATCTAGATTATAATTTTCTGAAAAAAAAACTACCGAGTAATATTATACCTGCCTATGACGGTATTAAACTTTATATTTAGTTTATTGACTGAGAGCTTTTTCTATTGATTTGATAAATTTTTTAGAGGTTGGGTTTGTCATTGATGCAAAAGTATCAAAAACTTTTCCATTTTTATCAATAATTATTTTATGAAAATTCCATTTAGGAACCGACCCACCACCATAAGTATCTTTTGCCCATTTGTAGAATGGGTGAGCATTTTCACCTTTAACAATTTCTTTTTGTGTCATTGGAAAGCTAATTCCAAATTTAGCTTCGCAAAAATTTTTTACCTCTTCATTTGTCTCCAATTCTTGATTGAAGCTATTTGAGGGAACACCTATTACTACCAAACCTTTATTTTGGTATTTCTCCCAAATTGTTTGTAAATCCTCGTATTGTGAAGTGAAACCACATTTACTAGCAACGTTTGTTACTACAATAACTTTATTTTTAAATTCGGATAATTTTAGTTCTTGTCCATCTAAATCTTTAAAAGAATAATCATATGCAATATTGATATTGGCATTTAAATTATTAATTCCAAATAAACTTATCATAATAAATATTACAAAAACTTTCTTCATCACTTTTTTGATCCAAAGAAAATTAAACTATAACCAAAAACAGTGGATAGCAACGAGCCAAGTAGCACACCTATTTTAACCCCGTCCATATGTGATGTTGCATCTGCGAAAGCCAAATTTCCCACAAATAAACTCATAGTAAATCCAATACCCGTCAAAACTCCTACGCCATAAAGCTTTAACAGATCTGAATTATTTGGCATCTCTGCAAAATTTAATTTTATAGACATATATGAAAAAATAAATACACCAATTTGTTTACCAAAAAATAAACCACATAATATTCCTAGAGGCACGGGGTTCATTAAACTCGCAAAAGTTAATCCATCCAAAGAAACTCCTGCATTAGCAAAAGCAAAAATTGGCATTATTCCAAATGCTACATAAGGAGAAATGGAGTGTTCAAGTTTTAATAAAAGGGAGCCAGTATGTTTATTTTTACTAGTTTTGTGAGGTATTGTTAAAGCCAAAAGAACTCCAGCTATTGTAGCGTGTATCCCTGAAATATGGGTAAATTCCCAAAGAAATATTCCTACTATTAAATATGGAATAAAGTTTCTGACATTAAACCAATTCAATATTAATAAAATGATCAGACAACCTAACATCATCAACAAATAAAAGTATTGAACATCACCAGAATAAAAAAATGCAATTATTATTATTGCACCAAGATCGTCAATTATAGCTAAAGCTGTAAGAAATACTTTAAGCGACAAGGGTACTCTTTTTCCTAATAAAGACAGTACACCTAAAGAAAAAGCTATATCAGTTGCTGATGGTATTGCCCAACCCTTAAGTGTAATTGGATCTTTAAAATTTATAGCAACATAAATTAAAGCAGGTACAACCATTCCTCCTACTGCAGCAATTATCGGAAGTAGAGCTTGTTTTGGATTTGATAGTTCACCTTGTATGAATTCTCTTTTGATTTCAAGTGAAACTAAAAAAAAGAATATTGCCATCAAAACGTCGTTTATCCAGTGCAGTACACTTAATTTTAGACTGAAAATTCCAATACCTAATTTTAAGTAGGAGTTTAAAATGTCAAAATAGGCATTGCTTAAATCTGAATTACTAATTATTAACGCAATTATTGCAGCAAATAAAAGCACAAGACCTGAGGCTGCTTCTAATTTAAAAAACCACTTAAATGGCTTTGAAATATATTGTATCATCTAACTATTCTTATATGAAATTGAATGTTTCTTTATATATACCTGTATACAATGGTGGGTCAACTATTGAAAGTGTAATAAAAAGTGTATTAAAATTAAATCCTTATCCAAATGAAATCATAGTTATTGATGATGGTTCTACAGATAATACGGTAAAAATTTTAGAAAAATATAAAAAATATATTATCGTTGTAAAAAATCCAAATAATATGGGGCTTGCATACTCAAGAAATATTGGGTTTGAGAGATCTAAAAATGAAATGGTAGCTTCTTTAGATGCAGATGTTGAGGTAGATTCATTATGGTTAAATGATTTACTAGAAGTGAGAAATACATATAAAAGTACGGTTTGTGGAGGAACATTAATTGAAAAATATAAAAATGAAAATATATATAATTTTTGGAGACACATACACGCAACACAGAATAATTATGGTAATGACGATGTGGGAGACCTTAATAAACCACTTGCTGGGTCAAACACATTAATATCGAAATCGGCGTGGGAAAAGGTAAATGGTTATGAAATTCAATATAAGACAAATGGTGAAGACACTACATTTTGTCAAAAAATTTTAAAAAAAGGGTACAAAATTTCATATAGCTCAAAAGCAAAATGTTATCATTTAAGAAATGATAATTTAAAATCATTAGTAAATTCAGTGAGAAGAGCATACATTTACGGTGCTGGTTTAAAAAAACCTACATTTATGAGATTTGTACAGAGAACAATACGACATTTTAAGAATTTTATTTTATACTCAATTAAAGACATAAAAATTTTAAAATTTTCTCTTATATATATAAATTTAATGATTTTTTTAAATCTTGCTGTGAAGGAATTTATTGGTTTGGTAAAAAATAAAAATGATTATGTTTGATATGGAATATTAAATTGTTTTTTGTATATCTATTAATATCTAAAAAAAAGAACAAAGTTAGATCCTATGTAGGATACACAAATAATTTAAATAAAAGAATTTTAGATCACAATAGAAACAAAGGTGCAAAAAGTACAAGAGGAAGATTTTGGAGAATAGCATATAAAAAAAAGTTTAAAAATAGATCTCGAGCTTTAAAATATGAATATTCCCTTAAAAAAAATAGATTATTAAGAGAAAAAATAAAAAAAAATTATGTCTGGTAAACATGTTGTAATTTTAAAGAATGATGCTGTAGGTGATTTAGTTCATAGTTTAGAAGCGATAAACAATATAGTTAACGATGTAGAGATAGATAAAATTACAATTTATATTTCAAAATTAAGTAAAAAATTTGATTTTCTATTTAAAAATTCCAAAGTGAATATAAAAGTTTTAAATTATAATTTAACCATTTTTGAAAAAGTAAAAATATTCAATTTTATACTTATAAATAAAATATATAAAGTATATATTCTATCTCCTAAAAGATTTTATTATTTATTGCCTATATTTTTTTTGAAAACTAAATTTTATGCAATTTGTATCAATAATATCAATGGTTATAAACGACCCTCAGTTTTTTTAAGAAAATTTTTATACAAATTTGAAATAAACGATAGAGCTGCAAATTTTAAAAGAAATTCAACTTCTGCTATACAAAATGAACTTACAATGTCAAAAAATGTTAAAAAAAAACCATTCATTATTAAAACTAATTTTAATAATGAATTGACCAAGTTTATTCCAAAAAATTACATTTATTTTCATGCTAAAAGAAAAATACTCAATGAATTAGAGTGGGGGATAGACGAATTAAAATTACTTTTTAATGAATTTTTAAAAAAAACTGACTTTGTTATATTAACTAAAGATATAGAATATGATCATAATAATGAAATTTTTAAACATAACTTCAATTCTTATGATCTTAAAACATATAAATTTATTGATAAATCTAAAAAAGTACTTTTTTTAGATAATATTGACGGGGTCGATTTGTATAATGTAATAAGAAATTCATCTAGAATTGTTGCATTTCATGGAATGATGACAAACATTGGTTCTATAAATAAACAAAATATTTTAGATTTATTTCACTGTAATATAAAAAATTGGAATGATTATAGAAATTATAGAAATTCTTTTTACGAATTTAAACCAAATTATCCAGGTTATAATTTTATAATTCCTAGTAAAAATATTAATAAAACTATAAGAAAAATGAGATATTTTTTGATTTGATGAAAGATAAAATAATAATAAGAATTTCAAATAATCTTGGAAATCAAATGTTTATGTATGCATCAGCTTTTGCTTTAGCAAAAAAGCTAAATAGGGAACTATTTGTTGATAATGAAACAGCTTACAATGTTAAAAATAATATTTATAAATATGATTTGGATATATTTAACATAAATTCTAAAAAAGCTCCAGATAATCTCAAATTTTTAGGTTCATCAGGTTACATAAGGAGAAAAGCTTTTAAATATTTTGATAAATTTAATTATTCTAAAAAATTTTATATCGAACCTAAAGATAAAAAAAAGAATACATTATTTAATACAAACTTTTTTAAAGGAAATTTTAAATCTCCTCTATTTGTTGAAGGACATTTTGAAACTGAAAAGTATTTTGAAGATTATAATACACAGATTAAAAAAGAATTTTCTTTTAAAAATATTGAAACTTATAAAAAAACTAAAATTTATAGTGAAATCAAAAACTCGAATTCTGTTTCAATATGTGTAAGGCAAAATCGTTTTTCTGAAAGAAAGAGACCCATTACAAATATTGATGATAATAACTCTAATATATTTAGCAATGATCAAATCAAATTTATTCAAAAAGCAATTATTTTAATTAAATCTAAGATAAATAATCCTAAATTTTTTTTATGGTCCAATGACCATAAAAATTTAAATAACTATTTTCCACCAAATGAATATGTGCCAGTATCAACAAACAAGATTGATTTTGATCTCTTTTTAATGACTCAAGCTAAACATTTTATCGTAATACCATCATCTTTTAATTGGTGGGGTGCTTGGCTTGGAACAAACATAAATCGATTAATATTGAGACCTGCAGATAATCATTTTACTAATTTTAAATTAAACAACAAAGATTTTTGGCCAGAAACCTGGATTAAAGTTTAATTTTATTTAATGCGTTATTTTTAAATAAATTTGCTTCCTTTATATATCTTCTCACCATTTGAGTTGTTTTATGTCCTGTCATAGCCATAATACTTCTTTCTTCTGCGCCTAATTCAGCCGTTGAAGTGGCAAAGCCAGATCTTAAGCTGTGACCTGAGTATTTATTTTTATCTAATCCTGCTATAGCTACATATTTTTTTATAATTAGAGCTACATTTTTATCTGACATACTAAAAATTTTTCCTGACTTAATTTCTCCTTTTTTAATCCAGTTTTTTAAGGATACTACTGGGCAGAAATTAGGATTTGAGAAGTAGGGGATACCTTTGGTCATACCCTCACCAGATTGATCTGTTTTTGATCTTTTAACAAATATTTTAACTCCTTCGGTAACAAATTCTACGTCATCTATTTCAATTGAAACTAATTCCGATCTCCTGAAGCCTCCTGAAAAACCTATTAATAATAATGCTTTATTTTTAATTTTATTTTTTTCATTTTTATCTTGATCTATAACTTTAATAATTGTTTTTAAATTACTGATTAATATGGGATTTTTTGCTTTTTGATGTGATCCCTTAACCCTTTTGATACCCAGTAAGTTCTCAGTGATTATTGGATGTTTTGTATCTAAATAATGTCCATTCAGCTTATGAATAACACTTATCGATGCTAATCTTCTCTTTAAAGTGCTAAATTTAGTCGATTTAGATAAATGTGTTAAATAAAGCGTTAAAATCTTTGGTTCAGAAGGCATCGAGTTAAAACCATTTTGCTGACAAAACAATGCAAAATCCTTAAAATCTGCTTTATAGGCTCTTAAAGTATTATTAGCTTTAGAACTTTTTAAATTTTTTAAAGTCTCAAGTTCTAAGCTTTTTACATCTCTTATTAATTCATTCATAAATATTTCCGATAACCATTAATTATCGGAAGATAATAAATTATCATTTTTCAGATGTCAAGCTATGAATTATTATATCAAAGTATGATTTTTAAAAATCGTAAACGAGTTGTTTTAGATCGTGGTCCAAGCTGGCCTGATTTTGATAAAGCTGAGCCCTTTATGGTTCGATACTATCCGTTATTTCGTAAAAGACCTAAGTGGTTCCCTTTCAATATTTTTATTCATCAAATCTTAAAAAGCGACAGAGGTGATCTGCATGACCATTACTGGTCATATTTCACTATTATTATTAAAGGTGGGTACTGGGAAACTAGGGAAAATGGTACTTTTTGGAGAGGTCCTGGCTATATGGGATTTAGGAAAGGCTCTGATAGGCATAGTTTAAGAATACCGGAAGGTAAATCAACATGGACTTTAATATTTGTAGGTCCTAATAAAGGTTCAAAGAAGTACTCCAGATACCAAAAAAAACCCTAAAAATACCTTTTTTATTTCAAAAAAACCCTTATTTTTCAACGTTTTTTGCAATCTGAAGGTGTATTTAAACAAAATATTAAGTTTTATGGGGTATATTGGACCCAATATGTGCAAACGCTTAAAATTAACCTATATATGGCTCATTAAACGCTATATTCTTATACTGCAATGCTCTAAAATACTTATACAATATGAATAGTTTATTCTTCATTTTAGCTTTTAAAATTGATTAATTTAGGCCTTTTTTGTTGAATTTTTGTTTCATAAACCGCAAATTAGTTAAAATTGAAAAAAATCACTAAAAATCAACTAAATTTGAATCAGTAATTATAAAAATATAAAATATTCAATAAAATCAATTAATTAATTTAAAAACTTAAAGTAATACTTTAATATATAGGTAATAATTACTTACATATATATAAATGGAAGATAATATAGTTCTTTAAAAAACCTTAAATATCATAATAAGTATAATAAATCTCAATGAGAAATTATCTAATCACGATTTACTTTGCTGCCCTACTAGCTTCGGGTTTATTAATAATTGGTGATTATGGAGCAACTCTGGATGACGAGATTTATTATAATAATGGTTTAAACACATACATCTATGTAAAAGCGGTTTTAAATGTATTTGGAGATACAGATAACATAGCAAAATTAAAACAAAGTTTGGATTTGCATCCGGTAGTATTTGAAACATTTGTGCTATTTATATGTGATTTACTAAAAATAAATGAAATAAACGAAATATTATATACATCTCACATAATTAATTATGTTTTATTTATAATAAGCTTAATATGCTTATATAAAGTAATTAATATAAGATTTAATAATAAAAAAATTGCACTAATCTCATCATTATTAGTCATATTCACTCCAAGGATATTTTTTGAATCTTTTTATAACACAAGGGATATTTACTTTATGTCCCTATTCATTTTTTACTTATATTTTTTATATAATTATTTAAATAACAAAAATATAAAAAACCTTATAATTTTTTCATTACTTTCAGCATTACTAATAAATTCAAAAATTTTAGGAATTATACCAGTATTTATTTATTTAATTATATATGTATTTAATTGCATAGACGAGAAAAGAAAAATAAGAACAAATATTAACAATTTATTAATTTTTATTATATTTACATTAGTTTTTATATATATATTTTGGCCATATTTATGGGAAAATCCGATATTCAAAATATATTATGCTTTTAATGAAATTTTAAAAAGCCATGAAGAGTTAGTAATAATAAATTATTATTTTGGTGAACATATATCGAGTAAGTTGACACCATGGCATTACCGTATAATTTGGTTTTTGATTACTACACCTGTCATAATAATATTATTATTTCTTTTTGGTATAATGTTAATTACTAAAAAGTATTTAATAAAGTTTTACAATATTGATAAAAAAAAGAAATTTAAAATTAATAAAAATGAGTTTTATGATTTATTTATTTTATTAAATTTTATTATAATTTTATTTAGTACTGTATATTTAAATACTTCTAAATTTGGCGGATGGAGACATTTGTATTTTTTATATCCATTAATTATATATTTCTCGGCTTATTTTATGCAAAAAATTATAATTAATAAAATAGGGATAAATTTTTTTAAATTAATAATAATATGTCTAGGATTAAATATTAGCTATATTGGGATTTGGGTCATTAAAAATCATCCAAATCAATATATTTATTTTAATGTTCTAACAAAAAATTATACGATTAATAATTTTGATTTAGATTGGTGGGGTGTATCACATTTTAATACAATTAAAAAAATTCTGAATGATGATAAAAGTGATAAAATAACAATATTCGCAAGGGGATTTACAGAATTAAAGCCTACTCTAATGTTGCTTAAAAAAGAATTAAGGGAAAGAGTAATTTTAACTAATTATGAAAATTCAGAATATATTTTAGATAATAATATGAGAAGAATTAGAGGAAATATTATTATTGATAAGAATAAGTATAAACCTTATATGGAAACTAAGGTAGATGGAGTAATAATAAATAGAGTTTACAAAAAAGTTAATTAATAATTTTGTTAACTATTTTACAAATATACAAAATTTCTTTATTTGATATGGCAAGGCCAGATGGTAAATAAAAACCATTTTTTGAAATAAATTCTGAGTTTGGATATTTAAGCTTATTTTTAAAAACATTCATTTTTAAAAATACTTTTTGTTTATGCATTGGGTGAAAAAAATTCCTAGTTTGAATGTTAAATTTTAACAATTTTTTAACAACTTTATCTCTTTTAAACTTTGTAAAATTTATTATCAAAATCCCAAATACCCAATATATATTATCTCCATTTACATTTTTGGGATTTTGTATGTATATATTTTTATTATTTTTTAATTTTTTGAAATATAAACGTCCGATTTCCTTCTTTCTCTTGATGGCCCAGTTAATATTCTTTAGTTGTCCAAGACCAATAGCGGCTTGAATATTTGTAAATCTGTAGTTCCAACCCAAATCTGTATGATTAAATCGATCAATACCTTTACCGAAGCATAAATTTCTTAATGATGAACATTTTTCGTATAATTTTTTATCATTAGTTATTATCATACCACCCTCACCTGTTGTAATATGTTTGTTTGCATAAAAGCTAAATGTACTCAAATCACCAAAACTTCCACAAGGTCTTCCTTTAAATTTTAATCCTATTACTTCAGCGGCATCTTCAATTATTTTTATTTTTTTCATTTTTGCCACTTTTAAAACTTTGGTCATATTAAATGGAAACCCATATATATGTGTAATAATTATTGCCCTAGTTCTTTTATTTATTTTTTTTAGAACATCATTTTCCTTCATATTCCAACTTTTTAAATCACAATCAATTAATATTGGTTTTAAGCCTAATTTTACAACACATAACGCTGTTGAGATTATTGAAAATGTGGGAATTATTATTTCACTGCCTTTTTTTAAATTTAAAGATTTAAGTGCAATTTCAAGAGCAGCACTTCCGTTAGAAACTGAAACACCATATTTTTTTTTATTATATTTAGCAAATTTATTCTCAAATTTTTTTACATATTCTCCCTCAGATGACAACCAACCACTGGAGAGGCATTTAAGAACATATGATTTCTCATCATTATAAATTCTGGGGGTATTTACTGGGATAAAACTATTTTTTAAGCCGTATTTTTTTTTCATTAATATTTAAAAATTTTACTTTATCTTTTGATTGAATATAAGGTCCTTGTTTAATTTCAAGCATTTTAACAGGTCTTATTACTTTAAATCCATGGCCGCCTTTAATTAAATAAATTATATCATTTTTAAATAATTTTTTACTAAAAAGATATTTTTTTTTATTATTATAAAAATCAACTCTCAAAACACCTTTAAGAAGTACGATTACTTCTGTTGTATAGAATATCTTAGAATTCCTTTTTTTATGTACATGCGGATATATAATGTGATTCTTTTTATGTGACATAAATCCGATTTGCTGATTATCTTTTGATCCTGAAAAAAAAGAAATTCCATTTTTATTTTTATATTTACTCCTTATAATAATTGCATATTTTTCTTTTTTATATTTAATTCTTTCAATCATATTAATGTCTTCTAATCCTAATAATCATTAATCTTAAAAGATAAAAAATACCTAGAGTAAAAAATTTAAAAAGATTTGGAAAAGATTTACTATTCTGATTGTCATCATTTTTTTGTATATAAGGAACTTCCAAAATTTTATATGATTTTTTAATTGCATTATACAAAAATTCAATAAAGAATTCTCCATGACCATTTCCTAAAATGGAAACTTCGTTTAGAACATCTCTTTTCATAATAAATATTGAACTTGAATAATCTTTTATTCTTGAATCCAAAATAATCCTGCATAAAAAATTTAGAAATTTACTTGAATAAACTCTTAATGCATCTCTTTCGTCTCCTCCTCCCTTTATATATCTTGACAATAAAACGATATCGTAATTATTTAATTTTTCTATCATATTTGGAAATTTTGAACATAATTCACTCATATTAGCATCTATCCATCCAATATTAGATCCATTGCTTTCAACAATTGCTCTTAAAAAAGCAGATCCTAAACCTTTAGATTTAAATCTTTCAATTAATTTAATATTATAATTTGAATTTAATGACTTTATTATTTTAACAGTATTGTCTGATGAATTATCATCAACAACAATAATTTCTAAATCTGGTATAGAATCATTTAAACTTATAATTGTTTCTTTAATATATTTATCCTCATTTTTTGTACATAAAAGTATTGAATTTTTAATCATTTTCTAATTTTAAATCATTATCAATCATAATTTTAATTAATTGTTGTAGGTTAATTGAAGGTTTGAACTTAATAATCTTTTTTGCTTTAGAAGTGTTAGCGACTAATGTTCTGTTTTTTTTCTTTCTAATAAGAGCTTTGTTTATTTTTAAATACTTCTTATAATTAAGACCTAAGTATTGAAAACTATGCTTAAGAAAATACTCAACAGAATAAGCTTTTCCAGAACCTATTATAAAAAAATCAGGTTTTTTTAAATTCATCATTTTATAAGCAGCTAAAACGTAGTCTTTAGCATAACCCCAGTCAATTTTAGATGTTATATCACCTAAATAAATATATTTCTGTTTACCTAAATAAATTCTGACCGCAGATCTTGTGATTTTTCTAGTAACGTACTCTTCAGTTCTTCTTTCGGACTCGTGATTAAAAAAAATTGCTCCAAAAATATTTAAATTATGAATTTTTTTAAAATACTCACAAATGTAAAAAGCATTAACTTTGCTCAAAGCATATACACTTAATGGATTGAATTGATCGCTTTCATCAACTTTGTTTTTATTTATTCCTCCGAACATATTAGAGGTAAAGGGTTGAAAATATTTAGTTTTAGGTGAATAAATTTTAATAATATTTAATAAAGTAAAAACTGACTTTGCGGTTACATCATAAGAGTAGATAGGAATATCTTTGCTCCAACTGACATGGTCTTGATCAGCAAAATTATAAATTTGATCAGGTTTTATATCTTTAATAATTCTCTCTAATGAAAAATAATCTAAAATATCACCTCTTACTAATTTAAAATTACCATTATTTATTAAATTATTAATATTAGCATAGTTTCTATTAGATGATTTTCTTATTAGTCCATAAACTTTATATTTTTTTTTAACTAAATAATCAGCTAAAATAGATCCGTCTTGACCAGTGACACCTAATATAAGAATTTTTTTTTTCATTTAAATAATTTTCATTTTTGGAAATGGAACGATGAACTTACCACCTTTGTTCATCCATTTTCTTTCTCTCTTTTTAAACTCTTCAATAAAACCCCATGGAGTTACAAAAAAATAGTCGGGTTTGAGTTTTCGTGCTTCATTTTCGCTTATTATTTTTATACCAGTTCCGACTGTATATCTGCCCCATTTTGAGGGAGTCCTCTCAGCAGCATACGGTATTAAATTTTTGTTAATATTATAATATTGAAGAATAGTATTACCTTTGGTGGAGGCACCATATAAAAATATTTTTTTTCCTTCACTTTTTTTCTTTTTAATAAAGTTAAGTGTAACATTCTTATTTTTTTTAACTCTTGTTATGAATAAATTAATCATTTTTTTTATATTTTCATTTGGAAGTTTAATACTACCTTTTTTAAATTTTCTACAATAAATCCTATAACTACCTCCATTTATATCATTTTCTTCAAGTTTAAATATTTCAAATCCATTTTTTTCAAATAAATACTTTAATGATTTAATTGAATAAAACTCTATATGTTCGTGACATATATTACCAATATCATTTTTCTCAATCATTGATTTTAAACACATAAGCTGAGCAATAAATATACCATTTTCATCTAATGAAAATGCTGCATCTTTAATAAATTGATTTGGATTTTCCAAATCATAAAACATTCCTATTGCCGTTATAATTTTTGGTTTTTTTAACTTATTCTTTTTTAATGTTTCATTTAAATTCTTGTAACTCCAAAAATTTGATATTGAATAATGACAATTTTTTTTTAATTCAGATAGTAAATTTTTAGCTGGTTCACAACCTATTGTAATACTTTTATTTTTGTAATATTTAAGCAATGTTCCATCATTAGCGCCAATGTCTAAAACAACATCATCTTTTTTTAACTTTATCATTTTGAGGCTCTCTAAATAAATATTTTTTAATCCACTTCGCATAGTTTGAGTGATTCCTGATTTATACCAATAAAATCTTCTATACATTAGTTCCTGAGGAGCAATATGTGATAATTGAATTAATGAGCAATTTTTACAGTACATAAGAGATAGTGGACATTTAATTGAGTTTTTAATATTCATTTTTTTTACAAAATTACTTACATAAAAATTACCAAGATTAAAAACACTTTTTAAATCTTTATTAAAACATAATAAACACTTATTAATTTTTTTGTTTTTCATAGACTATTTATAACTATCATAATTAGTAAAAATATAAAAACCTCTAGAATTTATTGAAAATGCTTTTATTTTGAATAAGTTTTTAATACTCAAGAGTTTTCTTTTGTTAATATTAACAAAAATAAAATAAATCTTTTTTTTTTTCTTATTTGAGATAAAAGTTATTTTTTTAACAATATTTTTAAAATCTTTATTTTTTTTTAAAGGATCATTTAAAAAAAAACAGTCAAAATTTGTTTTGGTATAATTCATTTTTAAAAAATCAGTTTTTTTTATTAGAATATTTCTATTATTTATAAACAAACTCTTACAATAAAGGTAATTATCATATTCATATTCTACACCATAGTATTTAATTTTATTTTTCTTATTAAGAAAAAATATAGTTCTCCCACTTCCACAACCTAAATCTATTAGCGATTTAATCCTTTTTTTTTTTAAAAAAACTGAAATTTTATGTAAAAAATAATATGGTGTCGGAATATTATCTGTTCTATATTTGTTGTTCTTAATTACTATCTTGTTACCTTTATAACCCAATAAAGTAAAAAAAAACTCATAAAATAGAATTTTGAAAATATAAAATTTATATACTTTAATTATATGTATGAAATAATTTATCAATTTTATGCAAAATATTTTAATGAAATGAATACTATAATTGGTACAGTTATAAAAGACATTAAAGTTGATGATACAATTACACTTGCAATATTATCGACAGCTTTTTTCTTTGAATACATTGAACCAACTAAATAAGTTAAAACAGCACTAGGCATTGCTGATTGAATTAGCAATACGCCCGCCATAAAACCATTTAAGTTTAAAAATTTAATTAAGACAAAACCTATTATTGGACCTAATATCACTCTAACTGCGCCCAAGATAGTAGCGTGTGTCCAAGAAACTACTTTAAGACGAGTTAACGCAACACCTAAAGACATTAAAACTAAAAATATTGTTGTATATGTTAAAAGAAAAGTTGTATTTTCTAAGTAACCAGGAACATCCCATTGAAAAAATAAGAATAAAACAGCAGTTATAATTCCGTATATAGGACCATTTTTAATTAGAATTAAAAAAGAAAATTTTTTACTAGCTAAAAAAATTCCTATAGTGAAATGAAACAATATAATTACTGATGCTATTGCTGAAGCAACACCTAAACCTGCGGTGCCATAAGCGAATAAACATATGGGTACCCCCATATTTCCTGTGTTTGGTAAAATTAATGGTGGCAGTTCTGTTATAGGATCTTTTTTAAGTATAAGTAAAAAAATAAAACCAACAATTGAAAATACTCCAATAATTAAAGTTGCATAAATAAAGTATTCAATAAAAATTTCTAATGTTACACCTGTTGTTGTAATTGTATAAAAAATCATAGCTGGCGTCCCTATTGTTCCAGCGAAGTTAGTTATAAATTTAGTATTAAATTTAGGATCTTTTTTTCCAATATAATATCCGATACCTATTATAAAAAAAACTGGAAATAAAACATCTATAAGTTTAAGGTAGAGTTCCATTAAACTCTCACATCAGATTTTTTTGGATTTCTCAATGGTTTATTAAAATTTATTGCTTTTTCAAATTCGCTTAGACGTTTATGGATAGATCTTAATCTGTTTATTTGTACCCAATTATATAAAAAGACATTAAACGCATCTTTAATTTCACCAAAAGCATTAACGGCTCTCATCATAATTCCTAAAGTATAGGCCCCAGTAAATAAACCTGGTCCCATTATTAGAAAGGGTACTATCACAAATATTTGTCTATATAATATTGACCATAAATCAAAATATCCGTAATGCAAAAAAAGTCTATGGTAATTAAATTTTATACCAGTAAACAATTTTAAAACGGATGGTGCTAGTGCATATCTTGCTCTATCATCTTCGCCATAAACTAATTCTTTTCTAAATGCGGCTTCAGCTTTTTGATTATTATACTCTAATCCAGGTAATTTGATTCCAACAAACCAACTTATAGTAAGCCCGCCTATACTAACCAATAAAGCTACCCAAACTAATGAGCCTGATACATTTTCTAAATATGGCGCAACAACATTTTCGGAAAGCGCCCACAAAATTGGTAAAAACGCTATAAGGGTCATTAAAGCTCTAACAATATCAAGACCTATATTTTCAACTATGTTTGCAAAATCTCTGCAGTCCTCTTGGATTCTCTGTGATGCCCCTTCCACCTTTACGTCAACATTACGCCAATACGGCATATATGAAAAAGTAATTGACTCTCGCCATCTAAAAGTCCACATCCTTGTAAACCAATTTGTAAATGAAATAGTAGTTACGTATGGAATAGCTAAATAAAGGAAAAAAGTTAATCTTTCGTAAAATTGTTCGAGCCCACCTGTTTCTGGAGGTTTTTGTAACAAATCATAAAAAGATCCATACCAAGTGTTAAATTGAACTGACAACCATGTTTGAAAAACTATTAAGACTAAAATAAGTGAACCGCCTCCATAGCACCAAAACATCCATTTTCTGTCAGTAAAAAAACTTCTCCACATATTAATCTTTCAAAAAATTATCTGCATAAGACTTAATAATAAAGTCTGATTTTTTAGGTTCAACTATTTCATAATGAATGTTGTTATTTTTAGCATACTCGATTGCTTTGTCTTTTGAAGAAAACTGCAAAGTTACCTCGTGCATAGTATCATCACTAGACTCCCAACCCATTAGGGGATTTACGGTTCCGTGTCTTGTTTCAAATTTCAAAACCCAATTTTTTGTTTTCCTTTTTCCAGATTGTGTAGCTGTTTTTGAGGGTATATAAATTTTAGCTTTTTTCATAAAATTACAATATTGGTAAATTACAAACTATTCCTTGAACTATCTTATTATTTATATTCAATTTAAATTTTTGAGAATCGTTACAATATCTTAACTTAATCATTGCAATACCGACGACTTTTTTAAATTTTGGTGAAAATGCTGCAGATCTAAGGAACCCTATTATATTTTCTTTTTCATCTAAAAGTTTTTCCTCTTTAATTAAATTTATTTCGTTTAAATCGATTTTTACGCCCATTATTTTTTTTTCTATACCTTTTTTTTTAATGTTCTGAAGAGCTTTTTTTCCTAAGTAATCAATTCCATTATCAAGACAAACATACTTGTCAAAACCACATTCAAATGGGTTGTCATTATTATCCATATCATTGCCATATGAAAGAAGAGCACCTTCAATTCTTTCAATTGCATTTGGACATCCAGGTTTAATGTTAAAGTCTTTTCCTTCTTTTATCAATTGATCATATAATTCTAATCCTGATTCTATATCTTCTATATAAATTTCGTAACCGCCTTGCTTTGAAAAACCTGATTTTGAAATCATATATTTAACTCCTTTGAATTCAAAATAATCATAACTAAAAAATTTTAATTTACTTATATTAATGCCAAATACTTTTTTCATTACATCTTCAGATTTTGGTCCTTGAATGGCTAAAGTTGCTATATTTGTTTCAAATACTTTTACTTCTAAATTAAAAGAACCAGCTATCCCTTTTGCAAAAAACAGTACATCAGAGTCAGCTATACAAATACGCCATTTATTTTCCTCAATTTTTATAATTAAAGGATCGTTTACCATATTACCTTCTTTGTCTATCAAAGGAACATAATAGCACTTATTAATCTTTGCTTTAGAAAGGTCCCTGCAGGTCATTAATTGAATTAATTTGTATGAATCTTTACCACTAATTTCAATTTGTCTCTGAACAGTTACATCCCATAGCTGTACATAATTTTTTAAATGCTCATATTCAGCTTCAATTGATTGGAAAAATGTTGGTAGAAGCATATGATTATATACAGTGTAACCGCCTACTCCATATTTTTCTAATCTTGAAGTAAACGGGGTGCTTCTAAGTCTTCTTGTCTTTGAGATTAAAAATTTTTTCATTATTTTAAAAATTTAGCTATTTGCTCTCTCATTTCAAATGCATTTTCTAGTATTATCATATGACCACAGTCTTTGATGATATGTGTTTTTGACCCATTTATTAAGCCTGAAAATTC
>CEVN01150002.1_pt1 | contig 16975 bp, 17 predicted proteins | sample 427041 | NCBI WGS metagenome assembly CEVN01 (sample SAMEA2623463, study PRJEB7988) | marine metagenome | biome: marine biome (ENVO:00000447); feature: surface water layer (ENVO:00002042); material: "saline water (ENVO:00002010), including plankton (ENVO:xxxxxxxx)" | depth 5 m
GGTATGAGAGAAATGCTTCAGACTACAGGAGCTATCTATGGTCAAGGTAAAGGTGAAAAAGTTGCATTAATCACAGACGGAAGATTTTCTGGAGCAACTAGAGGTTTTTGTATTGGACACGTTGGTCCAGAGGCATCGGTGGGTGGTCCTATTGGATTATTAAAAAATGGTGACATAATTCATATAGACGCCAAAAAGGGAATAATTAATGTTGATCTCTCAAGAAAAGAATTATCTAAAAGGAAGAAAAAGTGGAAACCTAAAAAAATTAATTTTGGAAATGGAACACTCTGGAAGTATGCACAAACAGTTGGACCAGCGTATCTTGGTGCCTCTACACATCCTGGTGGCAAAGAAGAAGTTAAGTGTTACGCTGATATCTAAATGAAAATTAGACCTGTTATTTTATGTGGCGGAGCAGGAACTAGACTATGGGAAAATAAAAAACACCATCAACCAAAACAATTTATTGACTTTGGTGGTTGGTCTTTACTGCATAGAACTCTAGAAAGATTAAAAAATCAAGTTTTTGATTATCCAATAATAAGCACAAATAAAAAATATTTATTGAATGTTAAAAAATCACTAAAAAAATTAAAAATTAGAAAATATAAAATTATTTTGGAACCAGCTAAAAAAAATACCTCACCAGCTATACTAGCCTCAGCTTTGATTAAAGATATACCTTACAAACAACCCCTAATGTATTTACCTTCTGATCATCTATTAGAAAAAAATAATATTTTCGTCAAAGCAATTAAAATGAATTCTCTTCATCTTAACAATAAAAATATATTCATTTTTGGCATTAAACCTACCAACCCATCGAGTGAGTATGGTTATTTTTATACAAAAAAAATTAAAAAAAATGTTAATAAAGTAATAAAATTTATTGAAAAACCAGTCAAATCAAAAGCTAAGTTAATTATTAAAAAAAAAGGTTTCTGGAATTCTGGTATGTTTTTTATAAGAAAAGACTCTTTAATATACAATTTTCAAAAATATGAGCCCAAAACATTTAAAAATTGTTTGAGCTCAGTTATTAGATCAAAATATATAAATAACACCTATTATTTAAACAAATCACCTTTTAAAAAATGTATAGAGAAATCATTTGATTACGCGATTCTTGAAAAGTCAAAACACATTAATGCTATTAAATTAAATATACCCTGGTCAGACCAGGGAAGTTGGAAAGAGATATCAAGGATTTTTGATAAGAATAAATCAAAATATTTTAGAAAAAAAAATGTGTTTCACCGTCCTTGGGGTAGTTATACTAATTTATTTAAAGGAAGAAATTTTTTAGTAAAAGAATTAAATATTAAATCAAAAGGTATATTAAGTCTTCAAAAGCATTTTCATAGATCGGAACATTGGCTAATAACTCAAGGTAAGCCACTAATTACTTTAAATAAGAAAAAAATCTTAGTATCTAAAAATGATTCAATTTTTATTCCCAAAGGAGCTGTTCACAGAATAGAAAATCCATTTAAAAAAACAGTAAAAATTTTAGAGATTCAAAAAGGTTCAATTTTAAAAGAAACAGATATAGTCAGGTATCAAGATATTTATGGTAGAATTAAATAATTTTCAGCTCAATAGGTGTATGATCTGATGGTTTAATTTTTCCTCGAGGTTTCTTATTAATATTAATTCCTTTGATTTTATCTAATATATTATTTGAAACCAAAAAATGATCGATTCTTAAACCATTATTTTTTTGCCAGGATCCCGCCATATAGTCCCAGAATGTATATTCAGATTTATCCTTATTAAAATAACGATAAATATCATGAAATCCTAAATTAATTAATTCTTGATATTTCTTTCTTATTTCTAATTTAAACAAGGCATCATTTTCATATTTTTTATAATCATAAACATCATTTTTACCAGGTATTACATTAAAATCTCCGCCGATAATTACATTGGTATTATTTGATAATAATTTTTTTATTTTTTTAATAAAAGAATTAAACCAATTAACTTTATAAGTATATTTATCAGTATTTACTGGATTTCCGTTTGGCACATATATATTAACTAATTTTATTTTAAGAGATCTGTGGTTTATACTTGCTGTAATTATCCTAGATTGTTTTTTTTCATCTTTAATGAAATTAGTATCAATCTCGTAAATTTTTTTCTTACTTATAAACGCCACTCCATTATAACTTTTTTGTCCGTATACATATGAATTGTAACCTAAACTATCAAAATCACTGAAAGGAAAGTTTTTTTCCTCCGTCTTTATTTCCTGAACCATTAATACATCAGGATCATATTGTTTAAGATAATTTGTAATATTTAGAATTCTGGCTCTAACTGAATTTACGTTCCACGATGAAATTATCATTACACAGAAAATGATAATCCGCAACCACACGAGGAGTTTGCCTTTGGATTATTTATAACAAATGAATTACCTATTAATTCTTTTTTAAAATCTACAACAGAACCTTCAATAATTTTTAAAGAGTTTTTATCAATAAGAGTTTTATTAAAAACTCTATCTTCATTTTTTACTTTATCATCGAACGAGAAGTTATACTTGAATCCAGAACATCCGCCTCCTTGAACTCTTATTCTAAAATATGTTTGGGATCCTTTTTCAGCCACAACCCTTTCAATCTCTTTTTTAGCAGATTCAGTAAATTCAATTTTATTAGTCATATTTTTTTTATAAAAAATGTATTATATCTAATTATCACATCTTATGCAAAAAAATGAATACTCAAAGTTAGCAACACCAATAAGGTCGATTGGAAGAATTTATAAAGAAAATACAAGTTTGTTAAGATCACCTTATCAAAGAGATAGAGACAGGATAATACATTCAACCTCCTTTAGGAGATTAAAACACAAAACACAGGTTTTTGTTAATACTACCAATGATCATAACAGAACAAGAATTACCCATTCACTTGAGGTTTCACAAATAGCAAGAACTCTTGGAAAAATTTTCAGACTTAACGAGGATTTATGTGAAACACTATCTTTATCTCACGACTTAGGCCATCCTCCATTTGGTCACGCGGGCGAAGAAGCTTTAAATTATTGTATGGAAGATTTTGGAGGATTTGATCACAACATTCAAACATTAAGAATCGTGACTCTATTAGAAAATAAATATTATAATTTTAACGGATTAAATCTATCTATTGAAACATTAGATGGTCTGATAAAACATAACGGACCAATACAGGAAACTAAATATTTTGATAGTATATTGGGAAAAAATATTTTTAAGAACAAAATTAATTTTTCAAGAAGTCCATCACTAGAGTCACAATTATCATCAATTTCTGATGATATTGCATACAATAGTCATGATTTGGAGGATGGTCTCAAGGCCGGATTATTTCGCATAGAAGATCTCAGCGATATTCCAGTCGTATCAAAGATCATATCTAAACACAGAATCAAATTTAATAAATATAATAAAGAATTAGTACATAGACAAATAATAAGAGATACGATTAATGAAATGGTAAAAGATGTGATTTTAAATACAAAAAAAAATCTTAGGTCAGAAAAAATTAAAAATATTAAAGATGTGTATAATAGCAAAATACAAATAGTTAATTTTTCTAACAAAATGCTAAAATTTGATGCTGATATAAAATATTTTTTAAAAGAAAATATGTATTATAGTAGTCAAATATTAAATAAGACAAAAAAAGGAGAAAAGATTATCAAAGCACTTTTTGCCAAAATCATAAAACAACCATTTAAATTTATTAAAAGAGAAACATTGAAGAAGCACACAAAAGAAAGAAGCATATGTGATTTTATCGCTGGAATGACAGATAGATATGCAATAAATCTATACAATTCACTAAAATGAATCTTTATACACATTATTTAAAAATATTAAAAAAAATAATAATTAAAAATAAAAATACTATTAATATTAACTCTAATCAAAATTTAAACTTTATTATAATTGAAAAACCACCTGAAAAATTTGATTGTGATTTTTCATCTAATGCAGCTATGATTTTAGGAAAAATTTTAAAAAAAAATCCTAGAGATTTAGCTTTAATATTAAAAGAAATATTTGAAAAACAAGTAAAAGATTTTTCAGAAATTTCTATAGCTGGCCCAGGTTTTTTAAATTTTAAATTAAATAATAATTCTTGGATTAAAATTATTGAAAATATTTCCAAAAATAAAAATAAATACGGCTCCAACAAAAATAATAAAAAATTTAATATCGAATTTGTTTCCGCAAATCCAACAGGACCATTACATATTGGTCATTGTAGGGGTGCTATATTTGGAGACGTTTTGTCAAATTTACTTAAGTTTAACGGAAATAAAGTTACAAAAGAATTTTATATTAATGATTATGGTAATCAGATTAATATTTTTACAAAATCTGTTTTTTTTAGATTAAGAGAAATAAAAAATAAAAAACCCTTTCCTTTTGATGAAGGATTGTATCCTGGAAAATATATTATAGATATCGCTCAAAATATTTTAAAAACAAATAAAAAAATTAATATAAATAATTATGATAAAATTCATAACTATTTAAAAAAGGCATCCCTTAATTTCTCACTTAAATTAATCAAATCAGATTTAAAAAAACTCGGTATTAAACATGATTATTTTTTTTCTGAAAGTAATTTAATTAAAAATAATTCTGTTAAAAAGACTATAGAAAAACTCAAAAAAGAAAAATTTGTAATCGAGGATTTCTTAGAACCACCAAAAAGTGAAGATAGTAGTACTTGGGAAAAGAAAAAAAGATTAATTTTTAAGTCAACTTTGTTTGGAGATGACTCAAATAGAGCTTTACAAAAAAATGATGGATCCTGGACTTATTTCGCAAATGATGTTGCATATCATTCAATTAAAATTTCAAAAAAATATGATAATTTAGTAAATATTCTTGGAGCTGATCATACCGGATATATTAAAAGAATAACGGCAGCAGTGAGCGCACTATCTAAAAACAAAACAACATTAACTTGCAAAGTTTGTCAATTAGTAAAACTATATAAAAATGGAAATCCATTTAAAATGTCAAAACGTCAAGGTGACTTTATATCTGTAGAAGAATTGTTATCGGAAGTTAATAAAGACTCAATTAGATTTATGATGCTTAATAGAGGCAATGATGTTGAGTTAGATTTCGATTTTGACAAAGTTAAAGAAAAAACTAAAGAAAATCCTGTTTTCTATGTTCAATATTCTTATGCAAGAATAAATTCATTATTTACTTTGGCAAAAATTAATTTGAATAAACAAATTAAAATCAATATTAAAAGTTTTTATCCTAATAAATATGAATTAACGTTGTTAAGAAAGATCCTTGAATGGCCAAGAGTTGTGGAATTAGCATCAAGTAAACTCGAACCTCACAGAATTCAATTTTACCTTTATGATTTAGTAACAATTTTTCATTCATATTGGAGCAAAGGAAATGAAAACCAAGAATATAAATTTATAATAGAAAATAGGATTAATAGAATTTTGTCTTTTAAAATTTTTCAATTATTAGCAATAGTACTGGAAAATGCTATGAAAATTCTAGGTGTCTCATTGCCAAAAAAAATGTGATGTATAAAAATATAAAAAAAATATTTTTTTTTTTCATTTTGATATCTTTTTTTATATTTATTTTTTTTTACTATTTTTCTAATGAAAATGTTAAAAAGATTACACAAAATAGACTTAATATTCAAAATAAAATTGATGTTCAAAAAAAAAATGTACCTATATTTGAAAATGATACAAATAATGTAATTGAATACAATTCAGATCAGGTAAAAGAAAAGAAAATTAAAAAAAGATATTTTTGGAAATTATTAAATAAAAAAAATGAATAGAAAACCTATTATAATAAGTATTAAGGGTATAAAATTAAAAACTTTAGAAAAAAAAATAATAAAAAAATATAAACCCTGGGGTATTATTTTATTTAAGAGAAATATTAAATCATTCAAACAGTTAAAAGAACTTACTAAAGAAATACGAAAATGTATAAAGGACCCCTTTTATCCAATTTTAATTGATGAAGAAGGTGGTTCCGTATCAAGATTTAATAGTTTATTTAATAACAAAGAATTTAGTCAAAGATTTTTCGGTAAAATTTATGAAAATGATAAAGCAAAAGGTAAACTAATATACAAATATTATTTAAATTCAATTTGTAGCATCTTAAGAAGTACTGGGATAAATATAAATACTATACCTGTTTTAGATTTACTGCAAAAAAGAACTCACAAAATAATTCAAGACAGATGTTATTCGAACAATATAAAAACTATAAAAAATTTGGGTAACATTTGTATAAAAACTCTAAAATTAAACAAAATAGCATCAGTTTCAAAACATATACCTGGACACGGGTGCGCAAACAAAGATAGTCATAAAAAATTACCAGTTGTAAAAGATAAATTGTCTAAATTATATAGAAATGATTTCAATTTGTTTAACAAACTAGAATCTAATTTTGTAATGACAGCACATATTCTTTATAAAAATATAGACAATAAATTTCCCGCAACACTTTCTGAAAGAATTATTAAAAAAATAATAAGAACTAAACTTAAATTTAAGGGTCTTATTATTTCTGACGATATTGAAATGAAGGCTTTAAGTAAAAATTTAATTTTTAACGCAAATTTAGCTTTAAGCTCAGGTTGTAATTTAGTCTTGTATTGTGGCGGAAATACTAAAAAGTCCACAAAATTATTAAAAGAATTAAATACAATTGATAGCTTTACAGTAAAAAAAACACGTCAATTATATCGATATTTAAGATAATATTAATAAATGGAATCAAAAAATAAGACAAATATATCTATAGACATTCCTAACTATACGGGACCTTTAGAGACATTGCTTGATTTAGCAAAAAATCAAAAAGTAGATTTAACACAAATATCGATAACAACTCTTGCTGACCATTTTTTAAGTTATATCAAAGATACTAAGAATTTAGATGATGCATTTGAGTATTTAATAATGGCAACTTGGCTTGCATATCTTAAGTCTAAATTACTTTTACCTGATGATGAGGAAGATAATTTTAAAGCATCAGAGATAGCTGCACAATTAAAGTTACAACTTAAAAAACTCGAATTAATCAGATTGCTATCTGATCAATTATTAAAAAGGGATAGAATTGGAAAGACAATTTATTATAGAGGAATGAAAGGTGGTATAAGATCAATTAAGAATCCAATTTATAAAGTAACTCTTTATGAATTATTAAAAGCATACTCAGGTATTAAAGTGCAATCCTTGTATCAAAAAATTAGTATTCCAAAACTTCCCGTTATGACAACACAAGAAGGTATCAAACAAATTAAAGAAAATATGACTTTAATTAATGAATGGAAAAAGATAGAAGAATTAATTCCTGATTCATTTTCGTCCAAAAAATTTAAAAAAACTGGTTTGGCAGCAATTTTTTCGGCCAGTCTTGAATTAACAAAAGATGGTGTAATAAATATGATGCAAAAAGGATTATTTGAAGATATTTTAATTAGAACTGCAAAACACACACCTTTAACTCTTAAAGAAAAATAATATCAAATGAATAAAGATAAGAAAAAAAATAATATTATAAACTTTCCAAAAAAAAAATCTAAAATCGAAAGAGAAATAGAAGCAATTATTTTTGCTGCAGAAGAACCCCTGGATATAGACACAATTGAAAAGAGAATTGGATCAAATTTAAATATAAAGAAAATTTTAGAAAATCTACAAGCTGAATATTCATCTCGTGGCATTAATTTAATTAATAAATCAAACAAGTGGTCATTTAGAACATCGCAAGATTTATCTAGTCTTATGTCTTTGCAAAAATCAACTCAAAGGAAATTATCTAAGGCTACAATTGAAACCTTGGCAATAATTGTTTATCATCAACCTGTGACGAGATCAGAAATAGAGTCAATTAGGGGAGTAGCTTTTGCCTCTAATACTCTTGAGATTTTATTTGAGCTTGATTGGGTTAGACCCTCTGGAAGAAAAGATGTTCCAGGTAAACCTATTCAATATATTACGACAGAAAAATTTTTAGATCATTTTAATATTGAAAAGTTATCTGATTTACCTAGCGTTGAAGAATTAAGCTCTGCCGGTTTAATAGATGATGCTTCGATAGATTCATCAATTTTTGGTACAAGTAAATTTTTTAAAGAGCAATCAGAAGAAAAAAAAGACAATATTTATTCAGATATTGATCAGGTTATTAAAGACCCTCCTAAATCAGAAGAATAAAATATATTTATTTAAGTCATATAATTGTATATAGTTTTGAGTATGGGTATAAGTTTTTGGCAAATTGCAATAGTTGTAGTTCTTGTCGTTTTGTTATTTGGACGAGGGAAGATCTCGAGTCTAATGGGTGACGTTGCTAAAGGTATAAAGAGTTTTAAAAAAGGGATGTCATCAGATGAAAAAGACCAAACAAAATCGGATTCCGACAAAGACTCAAATTCTCAAAATTAATATATACTAATGCCTCAAATTGGATGGTTTGAGATACTAATAGTTGTAGTAATAGCTATTTTAGTTATTGGACCTAAAGATTTTCCGATTGTACTAAAAAAAATTGGCAACTGGATAGGATCAACAAAAAGATACTTTAGTGATGTACAACGTCAAGTAACTAAATTAACAGACGATGTTGAGGAGGATAATCCAGAAAAAAAATATTCAGAAATAGATAAAGATAATAAAAATGAATGATCAAACACAAGAAGGTTCTTTTGTAAGTCACCTAACTGAATTGAGAAAAAGATTAATCCACTCTTTAATTTTTATATGTGGAATTTTTATTTTAGGCTATATATTTGCTGAGAGTATATATAATTTTTTAGTAAATCCTTTTGCTAAAGCTGTAGAAGGTGATGGAGTTGATAGAAGACTAATTTTTACCGCTTTACACGAAACTTTTATTACTTATTTAAAGGTTGCTTTTTTTACAGCAATTTTTTTAGGAAGTCCTATATTTTTAGTTCAAATATGGAAATTTGTTGCTCCAGGTCTATATAAAAATGAAAAAAAAGCCTTACTACCTTATTTGATTGCTACACCAATATTATTTTTGTTAGGAGGAATGCTTATATATTATCTTGTTATGCCTTTGGCTATAAAATTTTTCTTATCATTTGAAACAGTAGGTCAATCAAATACATTGCCAATACAGCTTGAAGCGAAAGTTAATGAATATTTGTCATTAATTATGAGATTAATTTTTGCATTTGGTTTGAGTTTTCAATTACCAGTTTTACTAAATTTACTTGCAAGAATTGGAGTTATTGACTCAGAATATTTAAAAATAAGAAGAAAATATTTTATTGTTATTATCTTTGCAGCTGCAGCTATACTCACGCCACCTGATCCAATAACACAAATTGGTTTGGCAATACCTTTATTGATACTATATGAATTATCTATATTATCTGTAAAATTAACGGAAAAAAACAAAAAAGAAAATAATGCATAATTTAAAATCTATAAGAGAAAATCTGGATCTTTTTAAAAAAAAGACTTTTAATAGAAACACAAATATTGATTTTAGTGAACTTTTAGATTTAGATAAAAAAAATAGAGAGTTAATTCAAAAAAAAGAAAAACTGGAACAGGAAAAGAAAACTATCTCAAAAAATAAAGATAAAACTAAATTTAACAAATCAAAAGAAATTTCTACTGAGATCGAAAATCTTTTAAATCTTCAACACAAACTTCAAAAAAGAATAAATCAAATTATGTATGTAATACCTAATTTATCTTTGGATGATGTTCCTTTAGGAAAAGATGAAAAATCAAACATAGAACTAAAAAAAATTGGAGAAATCCCAAAATTTAATTTTAAACCATTATCCCATTATGAATTGGGTAAAAATCATAAATTAATAGACTTTGATTTGGCAACTAAAACATCAGGATCTAGATTTGTTTTTTTAAAAGGTAAATTTGCAGAGCTTGAGAGAGCACTTTCAAATTTTATGCTTGATTTACATACAAAAGAATTTGGTTACCAAGAAATTTCTCCTCCATTAATTGCTTCAGAAATGTCTATGTTTGGAACTGGGCAATTACCCAAATTTGAAAACGATCAATTTGAAATAAAATTAGATGGTGATAACAAAAAATTTTTAATTCCTACCGCTGAGGTTATTTTGACGAATATGGTTACAGATAGTTCCATAAAAATTTCTGATTTACCTATAAGGTTAGTAGCATCAACAGCCTGCTTTAGAAAAGAAGCTGGTAGTTACGGCAAGGACACAAAAGGTATGCTCAGACAACATCAGTTTTATAAAGTAGAGCTTGTAAGTATTGTTGAACCTAATAAATGTTTAGATGAACTTAAACGTATGACAGGATGTGCAGAAGAAGTTTTAAAAAGGTTAAAACTACCTTTCAGGTCAGTTTTACTCTGTAGTGGTGATATGGGTTTTAGTGCCGAAAAAACTATTGACCTAGAAGTTTGGATACCATCAGAAAATAAATATAGAGAAATATCCAGCTGTTCTTCTTGTGGACAATTTCAATCTAGAAGAATGAAAGCTAAATTTAAGGATAATAAAAATCAGACAGATTTTTTAGGAACTTTAAATGGGTCTGGATTAGCAATTGGTAGAGCTTTGATTGCTATTATTGAAAACTATCAAAATTCTGACGGAAGCGTAACAATACCAGTAGCATTAAGACCTTACATGAGAAATGCAGATAAAATTTAATATTTTATAAAAAATACTAGTTGTTATAATAATATTATTAATATATTTATTCTTACATTATGAGTAGCTCCGGATTTGCACAATTTATACCTTTAATTTTAATTTTTGTTATTTTTTATTTTTTTCTTATTCGACCACAACAAAAAAAAGTAAGAGAGCACAGAGATATGGTTAAAAATTTGAAACGTGGTGATGAAGTAATTACCTCCGGAGGTATAATTGGTAAAGTTGATAGAGTTTATGAAGACGACAGATTAGATTTAGACATTTCTAACGGTGTAAAAGTGCAAGTTATAAAAAACACAATCCAAGGCCATTTAAAAAAAGAAATAAAAAAGTAATTTTTTGTGTTAAATTTTTCAAAGACAAAAATATTATCAATATATTTAATTTTAATAATTGTTGGACTTTTTTCAGTCTTTAACTTTCTACATTTAGATAAATCTTTTTTGAATAAAAGGATAAATCTCGGCTTAGATTTACAAGGCGGATCTTACTTATTATTAGAAGTCAATAGCACATCTTTAGAAAAAAAAAGATTACAATCTAAAGTAGTTCCACTCAAAAAAAAATTAAGAGACTCATCAATAAAATATAATAATTTTGTTGTTACAGATGACAATATAAAATTTACTTTAAACATCGATGATATTAATAAATTTGAAATTTTTTTTAAAAATAGAAACAACAATGATGTAAATAATTATTTAGATAAATTTAATTCATTTGAACTAGATCATAAAATTATTAATAACCAAATAAATATATACCTTTCAAAGTATGGAATTATTAATTTAAGAAGCGCTGCAGTTGATCAATCAATAGAAATAGTAAGAAGGAGGATAGATGAAATTGGAACTAAAGAGCCATCTATTCTCAAAAGAGGAAATAACCGTATACTTGTTGAATTACCTGGCGTGAAAAACCCCGAAAGAATTAAGGAACTTCTTGGTAGAACTGCTGAATTAAGTTTTAGATTAGTAACCAATGAATCTAATGAGTATGGAAGTGAAAAATTTATTCTTTCAGATACACAAGAGGAAATATCTGTAAGTAAAAGAATTATTTTAAGTGGAGAAAATTTAATAGATGCCCAACCAAAATATGATAACTTAAATAACGAGCCAATTGTTGCATTTTCATTAGACAGATTAGGTTCACAAAGATTTGGTAAAGCAACAAGTCAAAATATTGGTAAAAGATTAGCAATCATACTTGATAACGAAGCAATAAGCGCTCCTGTTATAAGAGACTCAATCACTGGAGGAAATGGTACAATTTCAGGAAGCTTTACTTTTCAAACAGCAACAGATTTATCACTATTATTACGCTCAGGCGCTTTACCTACACCTTTAATAATCGTAGAAGAAAGAACTGTAGGTCCTGATTTAGGTAAAGACTCGATCGAAGCAGGTGTGGTTTCTTTAATAACTGGTTTTATTCTTGTAATAATTTTTATGATTATCAAGTATAAATTTTTTGGGATTATTGCTAATTTTTCATTAATTTCAAATCTTATAATGTTGGTTGGAATTTTAACAATATTGGAGGCAACTTTAACGTTACCAGGTATTGCAGGTATTATTTTGACAGTTGGAATGGCCGTTGACGCTAATGTTCTAATTTTTGAAAGAATTAAAGAAGAACTCAAAAAAGAAAGTTCGAACATACAAGCATTTGATCAAGGTTTTAAAAAATCTATTGCTACTATTTTAGATGCAAATATCACTACATTAATAGCTTCAGTAATATTGTTTATTTTTGGATCTGGACCAATCAAAGGTTTTGCAGTAACGCTTTCTATAGGATTAGTAACCACTTTATTTTCAGCATATTTTATATCAAGACATTTAACATCAATAGTCGTATTCAAAAATAAGGAAAATAAGATTTCGATATGAAAAATAAAATAAATTTTGAGTCCAAATTTAAGGTTGCGAATTTCTTATCAATATTTTTATTCGTAGGTAGTTTAATTTTAGTTTTCATAAAAGGTCTTAATTTTGGAATAGATTTTAAAGGAGGAACTTTAATTGAATTAAGGATTGACTCAAATAATATATCAATTTCTGATGTAAGGGAATCTTTTTCAAATATGAATTTAGGAGATTTAAATGTTAAAGAATTTGGAAAAAAAGGTGATTATTTAATTAAATTTGAAAGAAAAACTTTTGATAACAATATTAATATTAAAAAAATCAAAACAACTGTTAAAAATAATTTACAAGTTGATACCAATTTTAGGAGAATTGAAAATGTTGGACCAAAAGTTAGTGAGGAACTATTAGCATCTGGTATTCTTGCTATTAGTTTAGCTTTAGGTGCAATGCTTTTTTATATTTGGGTGAGATTTGAATGGCAGTTTAGTATTGGATCAATAGTAGCTATATTTCACGATGTTTTTATCACACTTGGTTTTTTTTCGCTATTATCTCTGGAAGTTAATTTATCAATAGTAGCTGCAGTACTTACAATAGTTGGTTATTCTATGAATGATACTGTTGTCATCTACGATCGTATAAGAGAAAACCTATCTAAATTTTCAAAAATTAGTATTGGTGAAATCTCAAATATTTCTATAAACGAAACTTTATCACGTACTTTGATCACTTCGGCAACAACTTTATTGGCCCTTTTATCTATTTTTATATTAGGGGGCGAAATACTAAGAGGATTTGCTTTTGCTATGATTTTAGGAGTTTTAATTGGAACTTACTCTTCTATTTTTGTTGCAAGTCCTATTTTGAAATACTTAAACGTAAGCTATAAAACTATTGATAAAGAAAATAAAAATTAGTACAGATTTTGCGCTACGACCATTGATAGTAACATCGGTAAAGATAATAGAGTGTTTACTCTAGACGTGATTACAGCAGTTTTTAAATGTTTGGGCTTATCTTCAGGCGAACAATCAACAATACCTAAAACTTTTTTTTGATTTGGCCATATAATAAACCACACATTGAAGGCCATTATTAATCCAAGCCACATTCCAATTCCTATTGCTGTATTTTTACCACCTGTTCCTATACCTAAAATCATTGCGTCATGAACATAACCGTTTAAATATGCAACTATCAAACCAGTTATAATTGTTGCTAAAGCTGCCCATCTAAACCAAAATAAAACTGCTGGAGCTATAACTTTTGTTATCGCAGGTTTTTGCTCATCAGATAACTTAGGCATACTTGGGATCTGAACAAAGTTTAAGTACCAAAGCAAACCAATCCACATTATACCTGCTAGAACGTGCAAATATCTAAATAACCAACTCCAAAAAAGCCTATCAAAGTCCCAGTCACCACCTGTAAAAAATAAACCTAGAAATAACAATACAGCAAGAATTACTGATAAATGAATTGTTTTTGATAGTGATTGTAATATGTTTACCATAATTTATTATATCATAAATTGTTAATTTATGCTGTTTTTTTCATTTTATTGTTTATTAAGCTTTTAAGAAATTTACCAGTATAACTGTGTGAATTTCCAGCAATTTTTTCAGGAGATCCTTCAGCTATAATTTTTCCACCTTCAGCACCACCTTCTGGACCCATATCAACAATCCAATCAGCTGTTTTGATAACATCTAAATTATGTTCAATAACAACAACGGTATTTCCAGTATTAACAAAAGCCTTTAGTATTTCTAAAAGTTTTTTAATATCGTGAGAATGCAACCCTGTAGTTGGTTCATCCAAAATATAGAGCGTTCTTCCGGTTGATCTCTTAGATAACTCTTTGGCAAGCTTGATTCTTTGAGCCTCTCCACCAGACAGAGTAGTGGCTTGTTGACCTATTTTTATATAACCTAATCCCACGTGTTTCAGTGTTAATAATTTTGAATAAACTGCTGGAATATTTTGAAAAAAAACACAACCTTCATCAACAGTCATATTTAACACATCAGCTATATTTTTATTTTTAAATTTAATTTCTAGAGTTTCTCTATTATATCTAGTGCCTTTACAAGCATCACAAGGAATATATACATCTGGTAAAAAATGCATTTCATAGGTAATTACACCATCACCTTCGCAGGTTTCACACCTACCACCTCTTACATTGAAAGAGTATCTTCCTGGTTTATATCCTCTTGTTTTTGACTCAGGTAAATTTGCAAACCAATCTCTAATTGGACCAAAAGCACCGGTGTAAGTCGCTGGATTTGATCTTGGTGTTCTTCCAATTGGTGACTGATCTATATCAATTACTTTATCAATTAATTCGGTTCCTTTATAATTTCTGAATTCTTTTGGTAATTTTCTAGATTTATTATTATTAAGTAATAAATTTAAAGCATTAAAAAGAGTTTGTAAAATTAATGTTGATTTACCACTTCCAGATACACCAGTAACGCAGGTGAAAGTTCCTAAAGGAATTTTTAAATCAACATTTTGTAAATTATTTCCACTCGCACCTAATATTTCTAAAAATCTTCCGTTTTTAGCCGTTTTTCTTTTTTTTGGTATCTGAATAAATTTTTCGCCTGAAAGATAATTACCAGTTATACTGTCCTTTGTTTCAATAATTTTTTTTAAATTACCCTCAGCTGTTATATTTCCACCGTTTAATCCAGCTTCAGGACCTAAATCTATTATATGATCTGCACTTTCCATTGTTTCCACATCATGTTCAACAACAATTACTGTATTTCCTAAATCCCTTAATCTTTTTAAAGCATCAATTAATTTTTTATTATCTCTCTGATGTAAACCTATAGATGGTTCATCTAAAACATATAGTACACCCGTCAATCCTGAACCTATTTGTGAGGCAAGCCTTATTCTTTGCGACTCCCCACCAGATAATGTTCCTGATTCTCGTGATAGAGTTAAATAATTTAAACCAACATTTAAAAGAAAATTTAATCTCTCATTTATTTCTTTTAAAATATGTTGTGCTATTTTTTTATCACGTAAAGATAAAATATTTTCTAAGCTAGAAAACCATTTTTGAGCATCTTCTATAGAAAAACGTGTTACTTCACTTATATTTAATTTATTAACTTTCACACACAAAGCTTCATCTTTTAATCTTAATCCTTTACATTTTTCGCAGCTTGTTTCGCTTTGGTATTGTGAAATTTCTTCTCTTTTCCAATCACTATCTGTTTCTAAATATCTTCTCTCTAAATTATTTATCACACCTTCAAAAGTTTTTTTTGTATCATATTTTTCATATCCATCATCATAATAAAATTTAATTTCCTCTTCATCTGAACCATAAAGAATGACGTCTTGTATTTTTTTTGGTAGTTTTTTCCATTTTACATCCAAACCAAATTTATAATGTTTAGCAATAGAAGCCAGTGTTTGCGCATAATATAGTGAGGTAGATTTTGACCATGGTTCTATTGCACCATCTTCAATACTTTTATTTTTATCAGAAACAACTAAATTTGGATCAACATTTAAATTATGACCTATACCCTCACATTCTTCGCATGCTCCAAAAGGACTATTGAAAGAAAAAAGTCTTGGCTCAATTTCTTCAATAGTAAAACCGCTCTCGGGACACGAAAACTTAGAAGAAAATGTAATGCTTTCCTTTTTTCTAAATTTTTTAGGTATAGTTTCATTTTCATATTCAGCTATTAACAAACCATCAGAGAGATTTAATGCTGTTTCTATGCTATCAGCAAGTCTGTTACCAAGTTTAGAACTTAAAATTATTCTATCTACAACAATTGAAATATCGTGTTTAACTTTTTTATTTAAATTTGGAAAATCATCTATATCATAATATTCGCCATCGACTTTAATTTTTTGAAAACCTCTTTTTTTATAATTTATTATATCTTTTTTATACTCACCTTTACGTCCTCGAACTACTGGAGAAAGTAGAAATATAGTTGAGCTTTTAGGAAGATCTTTAACTTTATCAACCATATCACTAACTGATTGAGAGACGATAGGTTTACCAGTAAATGGTGAATAAGGAATTCCTATCCTCGCATATAATACACGCATATAATCATAAATTTCTGTTACTGTTGCTACAGTAGATCTAGGATTTTTAGGAGCATTTTTCTGTTCAATCGATATTGCGGGGCTTAAACCTTCAATTAAATCTACATTGGGTTTTTTCATTTTATCTAAAAATTGCCTTGCATATGCAGACAAACTTTCTACGTACCTTCTTTGACCTTCAGCATAAATCGTATCGAAAGCTAAAGAAGATTTTCCAGAGCCTGAAAGACCTGTTATTACAACTAATTTCTCTTTTGGAATTTCTAAAGAAATATTTTTTAAATTGTG
>CEVN01089837.1_pt1 | contig 16959 bp, 16 predicted proteins | sample 427041 | NCBI WGS metagenome assembly CEVN01 (sample SAMEA2623463, study PRJEB7988) | marine metagenome | biome: marine biome (ENVO:00000447); feature: surface water layer (ENVO:00002042); material: "saline water (ENVO:00002010), including plankton (ENVO:xxxxxxxx)" | depth 5 m
TTATCGCCCGAAAAACTTCTTGCCACAAAACTGGCACCTAGTTGAATAGCCATAGAGGGTAGGTCTATAGAAGGAAAGAGGTTATCATCTCCATACTTGCTCTTTGATTCAAGATCATTTGTTGCAGAGAATTGTCCTTTAGTCAGTCCATAAGTTCCATTATTCTCCACTATATAAGTCATATTGAGCTGTCTTCTTGCACAATGCACAAACTGGCCTATTCCAATTGATGCACTGTCACCGTCACCTGATATGCCTAGATAGAGTAATTCATGGTTTGCCATTGCAGCTCCAGTAGCTATTGAAGGCATTCTCCCGTGCACAGAATTGAACCCATGAGATTGGTTAAGAAAATATGCTGGTGCTTTAGAAGAACATCCAATGCCAGAAAGCTTCGCTACTTTGTAGGATTCTATGCTTAATTGGAAACAAGCCTCGACTATAGCTGAGCTAATAGAGTCATGTCCGCATCCGGCACATAAGGTTGACACAGCACCTTCATAGTCTCTTCTTGTTAACCCTAGTTCATTTTTTTCTAGAAGAGGGTGGTGATTTTTTGGTTTTACTATGTAAGTCATAATTTTTTTAAGAAGCCGCTACGGCCGGTGTTGGTTTACCAGACAAATGGGCATTGATTTTATTTGTTATATGTTCAGCCGTAATGGGCTGTCCATCAAAACAGAGGATTGAAACAAGTTTATCCGGGATAATACCGCCTTCAGCCATAATTAGTGTTCTCATTTGACCGTCTCTGTTTTGCTCTACAATAAACAGTAGATCATGATCTTCAATAAATTCCCATACTTCAAGATTAAATGGGAATGCCCTAATTCTCATTGCATCTATTTTGAGGTTTTGTTCTTCGAGCATATCTAAGGCTTCTTGCATAGAGCAATCTGTACTTCCAAAATATATTATTCCCATAGAGCTGGTACTTTTTTCCTGATTAAATACCGGAGCTGGAACTAGAGAGGAGGCAGTCTGAAATTTCTTAAGAAGTCTAGAGAGCATTTCTGCATTTTTTACCCCATCTTCTGTATAACCAGCGTATTCGTCATGAGATGTACCTCTTGTGAAATAGGCCCCTTTATCCGGATGTGTGCCAGGATATGTTCTGTAGGGAATACCATCTCCATCAACATCTAAATATCGTCCGAATTTCTCTATTCCATCTAAATCTTCTTTAGAAAGAACTTTTCCTTTATCAAATGATTTCTCATCATCCCATTCAAATTCTGCAGTAGACCAATCATTCATGCCAAGGTCTAGGTCTAGGAGAACAATCACAGGTGTTTGCAGTCTATCGGCAAGATCAAATGCCTCCACAGCAAAATCAAAACATTCTTTAGGATCTGAAGGAATCAGCATTACATGTTTTGTGTCTCCATGTGAGGCATATGCCGAACACAGTATGTCGGACTGTTGAGTTCTGGTAGGCATACCTGTTGAAGGACCTCCCCTTTGAACATTAAATAGGACAGTGGGCACTTCAGCAAAGTAAGCAAGCCCAATAAATTCACTCATTAGTGATACGCCTGGACCACTCGTTGCAGTGAAAGCCCTTGCACCATTCCAATTCGCTCCTATTGTCATACCCATTGCAGCTAGCTCATCCTCTGCCTGGATAAATGCAAATTTATTCTTATCTGTTCCTATTTCAACCCTGAGCTTTTCGCAATACTTACTATAAGATTCCGCAAGTGAAGTAGATGGAGTTATTGGATACCAAGCACAGACAGTAGCTCCTCCGTATACACAGCCTAGCCCTGCAGCATCATTTCCACTTGTAAGTATTAAACCATCTGTTTTATCAGACTTTTCAACTTTTATTTCACAGAAGTCTTTAAAATGCTTTTCTGCATAATCAAAGCCAATATTAAGAGCTTTAACATTTGGCTCGATAAGCTTTTCCTTACCTTTAAATTGCTCTTCAATAAGAGAAATATAGACCTCTTTGTCCATCTCCAATATAGAAGCTAAAAGACCAACATAGCCTAAGTTTTTAAATAAAAGTCTTTGTTTGGGATTTGTAAATTCTTGCACACACAACTCTGTAAGAGGAATTTCCAGTATATTGATATCTTCCCGGCCAAAATCCCTTTTCCATGAAGAGTCGTAAATTAAGTAACCATTTTCTTTAAGTTCAGCGACATCGTTTGCGTAAGATTGAGGATTCATAGCAACAAAAATATCTATTCCTTCTCTTCTCCCCAAATAGCCTTTTTCATTTACTCTAACTTCAAACCAAGTAGGAAGGCCCTGTATATTTGAAGGAAATATATTTTTAGGACTTACTGGGATCCCGGACCTAAAAACTCCCTTAGCAAACATTTGGTTTGCACTGGCAGAGCCTGAGCCATTTACATTTGCAAATTTTATTACGAAATCATTTACTGATTTAATTTTACTCATGAATATACCTTTGCTTCTTGATACAGAAAATTCTGCATATCCCATGCACCGGTCGGACATCTTTCAGCGCATAATCCACAATGTAAACAAACATCTTCATCTTTAACCATGACTCTAGATGTCTGTTCAAGTTTTTCCGAAACTAAAATCTGCTGGTTTAGGTTTATTGCAGGAATTCTCAATTTGTTCCTGAGGTTCTCTTCTGAATCATTGTGAACAAAACTAATGCAGTCAGTAGGGCAAATGTCTACGCATGCGTCACATTCAATACACAGATCTTCTTCAAAAACAGTCTGAACATCGCAATTTAAACATCTTTGAGCTTCTTCAAGAGCAGTCTGCTCATCGAAACCCAATTCAACTTCCATCTTGAGATCCTTCAAAGCATCTTTTTGATCTGCATGAGGTACAAGATATCTTTTGGCTTGAGAAATATCGTTGTCATAGGACCACTCATGTACACCCATCTTTTGACTTACCAGGGTGGTTTCCGGTTCAGGTCTAATATATAAGCTTTCACCTTTGCAAAATTTATCGATAGATATTGCTGCTTGATGGCCGTGTGCAGCAGCCCAAATAATATTTTCAGGTCCCCAAGCAGAGTCTCCTCCAAAAAATATTTTTGGGTGAGAAGACTGGAAAGTTACCTTATCAACTATTGGCATATCCCATTCTCCAAAATCTATCCCAATATCCCTTTCAATCCACTCAAAAGCATTATCTTGACCTATTGCCACCAAAACGTCATCGCATTCAAAAATTACAGGGTCGTCACCAGTGGGAACAAGACTTCTTTTACCATTTTCATCGAATACTGCTTCTACCTTTTCAAACTCCATGCCAACAAGCGTGCCGTCTTTTATGATGAATCGTTTCGGTACATGATTATCATGGATAGGTATTCCTTCTCCCATTGCATCTTCAATCTCCCATTCAGAAGCTTTCATTTGATCAAAAGGGCTTCTTACAGTTACTTTAACTTCTTCTGCCCCTAGTCTTATGGCTGTCCTGCAGCAATCCATTGCTGTATTTCCGCCACCTAAGACTATAACTTTCTTACCTACGGACTTGGTGTGCTCAAAGGCTATGCTCGTTAACCAATCTATACCAATATGGACATTAGAATCAGCTTCTTCTCTGCCTTCAATATTGATGTCGCGACCTTTGGGTGCGCCAGTTCCTACAAAAATAGCATCAAAATCCTTATCAAGCATAGATTTCATGCTCGTTATTTCTGAATTGAATTCAGTTTTTATTCCTAGATTAAGTACTTGGTCTACCTCTTCGTTTAGAACTTCCTCAGGTAACCTAAAAGAGGGTATGTTAGTTCTCATAAGCCCACCTGCTTGAGGATCTTTTTCAAACAAAGTGCATTCATATCCAGTCAAAGCCAAGTCTCTTGCAACAGTAAGAGAAGCAGGCCCTCCACCTATAAGAGCAATTTTTTTTCCATTCGTAGCCTCAGGTTCTGGCAACAATTCACTTATGTCATCCTTATAGTCATAAGTTACTCTTTTGAGCCTGCAGATAGCTACTGCTTTTTCATGAGTTCTTGTTCGCCTACAAGCAGGTTCACAAGGCCTATCGCAAGTTCTTCCTAAGATCCCTGGAAAAACATTCGATTCCCAGTTGAGCATATAGGCATCATTGTAATTGCCTTGAGATATTTGCCTTATGTATTCTGGAACAGGTGTATGAGCTGGGCAGGCGTGCTGACAATCTACAACTTTATGATAGTACTGAGGATTAGCTGTATCAGTGGGAGGTACATAACTTACAACTGCTTCTGGCACTTCAAGAGTTGTACCTGTACTTTCAATTCCTTTTGCATCATTAATTTTTGACTTTAACTGCTCTACTACTTGCCATCTTAGTTCTTGGGCTTTTTCTAACTCATGTGTCTTGAGAGATTTTCGTAGATCATATCCCAGTTCTTCTCTTAGACCTTTAGGTACAGCAACTTTTACCCACCATGTATTGTACCTTTTAAAAAGGTACCTAGTATCCATACTGCTCATTTATATTTATTTTTTCCCAAGTTTGTTTCAAATATGGTACATATAATTTACTTTAATACCAGCATTTTTTTAAAAATTTTTAAAATAGTTCATTCTAGGGTACATGTACCTATTTTCGTAAAAAAAAACTTCAATTATTGTTGACTAAATTACTCAGGAATATAAAATTGCGCACGTGAATCTCACTACGAAAGGAAAATATGCTGTTACAGCTGTATTGGATCTAGCAATACAAGAAAGGGACAGCGCCAGTTACTCCAAAATATCAGAAGTAGCTGACAGACAGTCTATTCCTCCTGCTTATTTAGAGCAAATTTTTAGTTTTCTCAGAAAGGCAGGCATTTTAACAGCTGTGAGAGGACCCAAAGGTGGATTCAAGCTTTCTAGGCCCAGTGCGGAAATTATGATTGGGGAAATTATAGTAGCCGTTGAGAAAAATATGGATGCTACTCAGTGTGCAGGTGAAGGAATATGTAATGCAGGTTCAAAATGTATTGCGCATAACTTTTGGATGGATTTCAACGAGAATGTAAACGAGTTCTTGATGAATAAATCCTTAGAAGACGTTCTTTCAAAGAGGAGAGGTAATTCAATCAATGAACATCAAGTTCTTACAGTAACAGGATAAAATATGAAATTACCTATATATTTGGATTATGCTTCTACAACTCCAGCAGACCCAAGGGTTGTTAAGAAAATGCAAGATTGTCTATCTTTAGATGGAAACTTTGGAAACCCGGCTTCTAGATCACACGCCTTTGGATGGAAAGCTGAAGAGGCTACCGAGGAAGCTAGACAACACGTGGCTGATCTAGTTAATTGTGATCCTAGAGAAATAGTTTGGACTTCAGGGGCAACTGAGTCTGATAATCTCGCAATAAAAGGTGCTGCTAGGTTTTATAAGACGAAAGGCAATCATATAGTCACATCAAGGATAGAGCATAAGGCAGTCTTAGACAGTTGTAGGCAGCTTGAGAGAGAAGGATTTGAAATTACTTACCTCGAACCCAATGAGAAAGGAATTATATCTCCAGAAGCAGTTAAAAACGCAATTAAGGAAACAACGATTTTAGTGACGTTAATGCATATTAATAACGAGATAGGAGTTGTTAATGATATTGAAGCTATTGGCAAGATAACACGAGAGTCCGGCGTTATTTTTCATGTAGATGCTGCACAGAGCACAGGGAAATTGCCAATTGATCTTTCTTCTATGGAAGTAGATTTAATGTCCTTCTCGGCACATAAAACATATGGCCCCAAAGGAATAGGTGCTATGTATGCAAGGAGAAAACCAAGAGTAAGGTTGGAAGCGCAAATCCATGGTGGAGGTCATGAAAGAGGTATGAGGTCAGGAACTCTTGCAACTCATCAGATTGTAGGAATGGGTGAGGCTTTTAGAATAGCAAAGCTAGAAATGGAAGCTGATAATAAAAGAATTAAAAATCTAAGAGATAAATTCTGGGACGGCATTAAGGACATGGAAGAGGTTTATCTTAATGGTGATGAGCTCTCGCGAGCTGCTGGCTTCTTAAACGTAAGCTTCAATTATGTCGAAGGAGAGTCCTTAATTATGGCTCTTAAGGATATAGCTGTATCTTCGGGCTCTGCTTGTACCTCAGCAAGCTTAGAGCCATCTTACGTCCTAAGGGCTCTTGGCCTCAAAGATGAGCTTGCCCATAGCTCTATTAGATTTGCTATCGGTAGGTTCACCACCGAAGAAGAGGTAGAATACACGATCAACTTGGTACGAGATTCAGTTGAAAAGCTTAGAACACTCTCTCCCTTATGGGACATGTATAAAGATGGAGTGGATATGGATTCCATAGAGTGGGCCGAAGGATAAAATTAAAAGGATAAGTTATGGCATATAGTAAAAAAGTAGTCGAAAAATTTGAGAATACTCTCAATAACCCTGAGCAGAATAGTGTTGGAAGATGGAATCCATCTGATTCTGACATTGGAACTGGCATGGTAGGAGCACCAGCTTGTGGAGATGTTATGAGGCTCCAGATTAAATGCCAACCTAAAAATAACAGTCATATTATCAGCGATGTTAAGTTCAAGACTTATGGGTGTGGTTCTGCAATAGCTTCGTCAAGTGAATTAGTTGATATGCTTGTTGGAAAAACACTCGAAGAAGCCAAGGAAATAAAGAATAAAGACATCGCAAATGCATTAGATTTACCTCCTATAAAGATTCACTGTTCTGTATTGGCTGAGGATAGTATCCATAAAGCAATAGAGGACTACGAGTCAAAGCTGTAAACTAAAATGTCCTCAACTGTTAAATCTTATACACCTCGTGAATTTAGTCTCACTGATTCTGCTATAGAGCATTTTTCAGCCAATCTAGAAGGTAAGAGTTATTCAGGTATTCGCCTTTCTGTTTCAGCATCCTCTGGGTGCTCTGGCTACACCTATGGAATCGATTATGTTGAAGAGGGTAAATCTGAGGATCTAGTTTTTAATTTCAACGATGTATCCGTATTTATAGACGCTGGATCATTTAAGTTCTTGAAAGGAACAAAGGTGGATTTTATGATTGAAGGTGTCAACGAAGGAATCAAGTTTCTAAATCCGAATGTAAAAGCCATTTGTGGCTGCGGCGAAAGCTTCGAAGTAGATCTATAGTTTTCATGACTAAAATCAAAGTCTTCCCTCATGAAGATCTTTGCCCTAACGGGGCCGAAATAGAGGCTAAGCCTGGTGAGACTCTGGCTGAAGTCCTGCTGGATAATAATATTAAAATTGAACATGCTTGCGAACTCTCCTGTGCATGTACAACTTGTCATGTAATTGTTAGGAATGGATTTAGCAGTTTAGCTGAAGCTTCGGATGACGAAGAAGATATGTTGGACAAGGCCTGGGGATTAGAAGCAGAATCAAGATTAAGTTGTCAGGTTGAAATTACTGATGCAGATTTGGAAGTAGAACTTCCAAAATACACCATCAATATGGTATCGGAGAATCATTGATGCTCTGGACGGATGTCAATGATATAGCGATTGAGCTTTATGAAAAATTTCCTGATGTAGATCCCACGTACATACTTTTTACTGACTTGAGGGCAATGGTTATGGATTTAGAAGGTTTTTCTGATGATGCTGATAAGACAAATGAAAAAATTTTAGAAGCAATTCAGATGTTATGGATAGAAGAGAGAGAATAGATATTATCTTTTGAGTGCGTATAATGCGGGTTTTTTTAATATTTAGGGGATTAAAATGGCTTTAGAGCAAACACTTTCAATAATAAAACCAGATGCGGTATCCAAGGGTCATGTAGAAGAAATTTGCCAAAGACTTGAAAACTCTGGTTTATCTATAATCAAAAAACAAAGCCTTCATTTAGATAGAGAGAAGGCTGAGGGTTTTTACATAGAACATAAAGGAAAGCCGTTTTTTGAAGATTTGATTGACTTCATGACATCTGGACCGATACAAGTTCAGATATTGGAAGGGGATGACGCAATTACACACTATAGGGAAGTTATGGGTAGCACTAATCCGAAAGAAGCAGCACCCGGAACTCTAAGGGCAGACTTTGCAGATTCTATTGATGCTAACGCCGTGCATGGTTCCGATTCTCCTGAATCTGCTATTCGAGAAATCGACTACTTCTTTGGCTAAACTTGAGTTTGTATGGTAACTGAGTCTGATGAAATTTCTGTTGGAAAGATACTATCAGATGCTAGAAAGAAAAAGAGACTCAGATATAAGAAACTTTCCTCCGAGCTAAAAATAGATCAAGAGCTACTGATTGCTCTAGAAAAGGAGGATTTCGATAAGATACCTGGTGGAGAGGCTTATATAAAAGGTTTTCTCAGAGCTTATGCCAAAAAATTAGATGTAAATCCTGATGAACTCATTGAGTTATATACTCTAATTGCTGAAGGAAAGTCTCGAGGAAAAATAAAAGAAGTCACAAATCACAAATCTAACTATAAAGAGATTAAATTTCTGACACCAAAGTTGATAGGATCTATTTCTTCAATAGCTTTTGTATTTATTATTTATCTGTTGTTTAAACCATCTTATGGTCTCGAAAAGCAATCTATTGCTGATAACTCCAGTCAAAATAAAAAAGAGCCGGATTCTTATTTATCTGAAAAAAGCTCAGCACTTAAAGAAACATCAGAAGAAGTTAATTTTTTAGAGAACACTCTTAATGATCAGGAGAAAGCTAAACCTGATCTACAAACTGTTGAAACAAAAATCAATAACTGGGTTGAATCAGAGGAGAATGAATTCGTTCCAGACATCAATAAGTCATTAGACAGAATCAGAATTCAAGTTTTTGATGACTGTTGGCTTGAGGTCTATTCACCTGATACGCGACTTCTATATAAGCTTGCAAGAAAAGGGGAAGATTATTCCTTTGAAGAGCCTTTAGTTAAAGTGATAGCTGGGAACTCCAAAAATATCGAACTGTCTTATAATGGAGAGCGAGTGATGCTAGATAAACTGACCAATAAAAACTTAGTTAGTTGTGTTGTCTTGCCCGCTGGAGAATGTAGTGAATTCAGAACACCAAATAATTAGACGTAAAACTAGAAAGGTTTTTGTTGGTAATGTTCCTGTAGGGGGCGATTCTCCCATATCTGTTCAAAGCATGACTAATACAACAACAGAAGATGTTGTAGGTACACTTGATCAAATAAAGCAGTTACATGAAGCTGGAGCAGACATAGTTAGAGTCTCAGTACCTGATCAAGCATCAGCAGATGCTTTTAAAAAAATAAAAAAAGACTCTCCTGTCCCCTTAGTCGCAGATATACATTTTGATTACATGATGGCCTTAGAAGCAATTAAAGGGGGAGCAGATTGTATTCGAATTAATCCAGGAAATATCGGTAAGGAAGAGAAAATCAAAGAAGTGATTCGAGCTGCTAAAGATACAGATACCCCCATTAGAGTCGGTATAAATGCTGGATCCCTTGAAAGAAAATTGCAACTCAAGTATAGAGAGCCGAATCCTGATGCGCTTGTTGAGTCTGCTTTGAATCATATCAACATTTTAAAAAGGTTAAATTTTGAAGACTTCAAATTAAGCATAAAAGCCTCTGATGTTTTCATGACGATAGAGAGTTATAGGAAGATTTCTGAGTTAATAGATCAACCATTGCATCTCGGTATTACAGAAGCGGGTGGTTTTCGTTCTGGAACGGTCAAATCTGCAATGGGACTAGGCTCATTGCTGATGGATGGAATAGGCGATACTCTGAGAATTTCCCTGGCCTCTGATCCGGTTGATGAAGTAAAAGTGGGTTGGGATATTTTGAGAAGTCTAAAGATTAGATCAAGGGGAATAAATTTTATTGCTTGCCCTAGTTGCTCAAGAATGAACTTTGATGTTATTGGCACAATGAACAAGCTAGAATCTAGATTAGAAGATGTAAAGGAAGACTTGGATGTTGCAGTAATCGGTTGTTACGTTAATGGACCTGGAGAATCCAAGCATACCGATATAGGAGTAACTGGAGGTTCGCCTAAAAATCTAATTTATGTTGATGGTAAGCCAGATCATAAAGTTACCAGTGACGACTTGGCCGATCATTTAGAAAAGATGATTCGAGAAAAGATTAAAGAAAAAAATGCTTTAGAAGAAAATTTGATAGCAAAAAATTAATGACAAAAATTACAACATTACGAGGAATGAATGACATTGGACCCTCAGAAGCCAAGAAATGGTCTTATGTTGAAAATGTCTTGAAGGCTGCAGCACTTTCTTATGGATATGAAGAAATAAGATTTCCTATTGTTGAGAAGACAGAGCTTTTTACAAGATCCAACGAAGCTGCCGACATAGTCACTAAAGAAATGTATATCTTCGAAGACAAAGGTGGTGAAAGCATTTCATTAAGACCCGAAGGAACAGCAAGTTGTGCAAGAGCAGCAATCGAAAATGATTTAATCAGAACCGACAAACCCCGGCTTTGGTATTTAGGTCCAATGTTTCGATATGAAAGACCTCAAAAAGGCAGGTCAAGACAGTTTCATCAATTTAGTGCCGAAGTCTTTGGACTCGATACACCTGAAATTGATGCTGAGCTAATTCTTCTGTCCGCAAAGTTATGGAAAAATTTAGGAATCTCGACAGATGTAAGGCTTGAAATAAATAATCTAGGAAATGAAGAATCTAGACAGTTATATTCTGAAGCTCTTGTTGATTTCTTAAATAATAGAAAATCTATACTTGATGAGGATACTTTAAGAAAACTGACTGAAAATCCACTCAGAATTCTCGATTCTAAATCAGAGACAATACAAGAGTTGCTGCAAGAAGCTCCTTTAATAGAAGATTTTGTAGATGAACAATCTAAAGAGCATCATAATTCTTTACTTGCAATCTTAGATGAGGCGCAAGTAAATTATATTGTTAATCCTCTTTTGGTTAGAGGCTTAGATTATTACAATCAAACAGTTTTTGAATGGAAAACTAATCTTCTTGGGTCTCAAGATACTATTTTGGGAGGAGGAAGGTACGATAAGCTTGTAGAAGAATTAGGAGGCAAGTCCTGCCCTGCAGTGGGCTTTTCTCTTGGTTTGGAACGACTCATTCTTCTTCTTGAAGAACAAGAAAAAGAGATAGATTCTGAAGAACTTAACATCTTCTTTATTTCTTTCTCTGAAAAAGCAGCACAGAAGGCTATAATGTTTGCAGAGGAACTAAGAAATGAATTTCCTCAATTAACTATTAGGACTAATTTAGGAATTGAAAGTGCTAATTCCCAATTTAAAAAGGCTGATAAATCGGGTGCAAAAGCAACGCTAATATTGGGAGAAAAAGAGCTTGAAAATAACAAGATCTCTTTTAAAGATTTAAGAACCAATACAGAACAAGAAACTCTTACACTTCAAGAATTAAAAAATAAATTAAGTAAACTTTTTATAAACTAATTATGGCCAACTTTTTTTCAGCCTCCCAAGAAGAACAACAAGAGATACTCCTTACCTTTTGGCAAAGATTCAAGGTTTTGATTATTGGAGCGTTTCTAGCAATTGCCGTAATCATCGTGGGCAGGGATTTTCTTATCTCTACTTCCAATGAAAACGATTTTATTTCTGCTACCCTTTATCAACAGTATTTAGAAACAGATGATGAGAGTTCAGGTAATCAAATTTTAGACATTTACCCTGATTCTATTTATTCAGACTTTGTAAGGCTGAATGAGGCAAAAAAAAATTTTATTAATCAAGAGATTGAACAGGCAATTGATCTACTGGAAGCTGTGATTGCTAATAATCCTAGTTCATCAGTCGAATTTAATCCCATTAGAGGCGCCGCACAAACAAGATTGGCTAAGATTTACCTTCAAGAAGAAGATTACGAAAAAATAATCAGTGTATTTGGAGAAAACCAAGTTCTCACCTCTTCTATGTATGAGCTTATAGGAGATGCAGAAAACAATTTAGGCAAATACTCTGAAGCTAGAACAAACTATATGCTCGCTTTGCAAAATAGTACTAATCAAGCTTCGAGAGCCCTAATAAATATGAAAATTTCAGATTTAGAGGGTGGAGAAATTGAATAGTCTTCAAAAGGTCTTTGTTCTATTTTCTGTTCTTGTTCTATCAAGCTGTTCTTCACTGAGTTGGTTGAAATTTTGGGGTGATGACGAAGAAGAGGAGGGGCCTGCAGATCTCTACAGCATTCTTGAGAATAGAACTTTAGACAGACAATGGTCAATATCAAATGGTAATGATTTTGTCTCCGGAAGACTTATACCTGCAGTATATGACGGTAACGTTTATCATATAAGCTCTTCAGGTAATCTACTTTCTATTGACCTTGAATCAGGCAAGAAGCTTTGGTCTAAAAGCACCGAAGATGTTATCTCTACAGGCCTAGACGTTAATTTTAAGACCATCACCTACGGAACACTTGATGGTCAATTAGTAACATTGGACCAACGTAATGGACAAGAAATTTGGAGATCTCAAACTTCTAGCGAAAGCCTTTCTCCACCGGTGCATTCTGGAAGTCACATTGTTATACAGACAATCGATGGCAGAATTACTGGCTTCAATGCTAAGACTGGGCAACAAGACTGGTTTTACCAAACTGTTGTTCCAACCCTAACTCTGAGAGGCACTTCTTGGCCTTATATAGATCAAGGTTTTGTCTTTACAGGTTTTGCAAATGGAAAAATAGCAATGATTTATCCTGACTCTGGGGCTGTAAGGCTTGAGCTGCCTGTTACATTGAATGAAGGAAAATCTGAACTGGAACGGATAGTTGATGTTGACGGTAGATCTATTATTGTAAATGGCATTCTGGTAGCTGCTTCATATCAAGGAAATATTTCCGCTATTAATTTAAGGGACGGAAGACCCGCATGGCAAGAGGAGCTTTCTACGTTTAAGGATCTTGCATCGAATGGAAATAGGATCGTTGCAGTGGATAGTAAAGATATCGTCAAAGCTTTTGGGACAGCAACTGGAGCTCTTATTTGGGAACAAGAGGATTTGAAGCTTAGAAATTTAACTTCTCCTGCTTCAATAAGTAATCTCATAGTAGTAGGAGACCTTGAAGGTTATGTACATCTCCTTAATGCTCAAAATGGTAATTTCGAAGGCAGAGAAAAAATTTCTGGAGATCCGATCACCGAAATAGTTTCAAAAGGAAATTATTTATTGATCGTTGATTCCTCAGGAAGAGTACAGAAGTTTACAGTCAGGTAGGGCTTTAACTGCCTTTTAGTCATGTCCATAGTAGCTATTATTGGAAGACCTAATGTAGGAAAGTCTACTATTTTTAACATTCTTACAGGGTCAAAATCTGCAATTGTTGCAGATTATTCTGGATTAACTCGTGATCGAAAGTACGGCTCAGTAAAAGACAGTTCAGTAACTTTAATTGATACGGGGGGCTTAAATGACGATTCTGATGACATGTCTAAGGCCATTAAACGACAAACCGAAATGGCTATTGAGGAATCGGATGCATTATTGTTTGTAGTCGATGCAATCGACGGTCTGCTGCCAATGGACAAAGAAATCGCACTGTCCCTGAGAAAACAGAATAAAGACATAATTCTTTTAATCAATAAAGCCGACAATCAAAACCTAGAAGAATCGTCAGCGGAATTTATTAGCTTGGGATTTACTAAATATTTATTTTTATCTGCATCGCATAATAAAGGATTCTCTGAGTTAAGGGATTTATTGCTAGATACCGATCTAAATCAACTCAGCGAAGAATCCATTTATGATAATTCTATTTTAAAAGTCTCTATCATAGGCAGACCAAATGCAGGCAAATCTACTCTTGTGAATGCTTTCTTAGGAGAAGACAGATTAGTGGTTTCTTCAACTTCTGGAACCACAAGAGATTCAATAGATGTTCCAATTGAATATGCAGATAATCAATTTATCCTAATAGACACTGCGGGGATGCGCAGAAAACGATCTATAAAAGAAGAAACCGAAAAATTCTCTGTATCTAAATCAGTTGAATCGATTAAGAGGGCAGATGTTGTTATTCTTCTTTTGGATGGTTCGGAAAACATAGTTGATCAAGATATTCATTTATTGGGACTTACACTAGCCATTGGAAGACCGGTGATAGTAGTTGCAAATAAGATGGACCTTTTAGATCAATCTGAAAAGAAGGCTCTAGAAGAGAAAATTAACCGAAAATTGAGATTTGCAAGTTATATAAACCTCCACTACATCTCAGCGCTAGAAAAAAAAGGTCTTAAAAAACTAATTTCATTAGCCTCTAAAACAATTAAAAATTCTTTGAAGGATTTAGATACTTCAATTTTAAATAAAATATTAAAAGCAGCTATTTTCAATCAACAACCTGCCATGTCCGGTAGATTTCGACCTAAGCTGCGATATGCGCATTCGGGAGGTAAAAATCCTCCTAGAATTGTTATTCACGGGAACAACCTAAAACAGTTACAAGATAGTTACACTAGGTATTTAGAAAATTTCTTTAGAAGAGAGTTGAATTTAGGATCAACCCCTCTTGAGATAACTTATAAAGAGCAATCTAACCCCTACAAAAGTAAACCAAACCTCTTAAACGAAAGGCAGAAAAAAAAGAGAAAAAGAATGATCAAAAGGAGAAAAAAATAGAACTATGATTAAATATGTACTGTGTTTTCTGTTACTCTATCTACCTCTGGAACACTCCAGCGAAACAATAAAAGAATCTTATAAAAACTTGAAACCTACACCTAAAAAAGTTCCAGTAAACTTTGAAGCTCATGGGGTAAAGCGAGTCGATAATTATTATTGGATGCGTGACGATTCTAGGGAAAATCCTGAGGTCATCAGTCATCTTAACTCAGAAAATGACTTCCTAGAGGCCTGGTTTCTTGACGGTAAGGACAATCGAGATGAGCTGTTTGAAGAAATAACAAACCGTATACCTAAGAAGGAAGACTCTGTTCCAATCCGTCTCAAAAGCTACGAATATTTTCGTAGATACGAACCTGGTAATGAACATCCAATATACATTCGAAGAAAAGACAAAAATTCGGAAGAAATTATATTAATAGATGTTAATGGATTAGCTGAAGGCAAGGACTTCTTCCAACTTGCCAATTGGAGTATTTCACCCGATGAAAGTCTAATGGCTTATGCAGAAGATACTAATGGCAGAAGGCAGTACACTATTAAATTTAAAGATTTATCAACTAATACTACATCTGAGTACTCCATTTTAAATACATCAGGATCTATGGGCTGGTCTGCTGATGGTAATTTTCTATTTTATGTTTTGAGGGATGAAGAAACTTTACTTCCCTATCAAGTAATGAGGCATGAAGTTGGGACGTCACAAGATCAAGATGATGTGGTTTATGAAGAAAAAGATGCTACATTTTATACATCCGTAGGTAATACAAGGTCTATGGATTACATAGAAATCAACATTTCCTCAACTACCAGTTCGGAAGTTAGACTACTGAAAGCAAACGAACCTTTAAATGAACCCAGAACTTTTCTTCAGAGAGAAAAGGATCATCTCTATTCGGTAGACCATGATCCAGCCGATGATCGCTTCATCGTAGAATCTAATTGGGATGCCATAAATTTTAGGTTATTAGAAACAAGCCTAGAAAATTCTCAGGATAAAAATTTATGGACGGAACTAATACCTCATAGGGATGATGTTTTATTACAGGCCGTCATTCCTTTTCCAGGTCACCTAGTAGTAATGGAAAGACAGAACGGACTTAGGCAATTGAAAATACTAGATAAAAATTCCAATTCCTCAAAGCCTATAAACTTTAATGATCCTAGTTACACAGCTTATTTGGCTGCAAATCCTGAATACAATACAGATAGGTTCTACTTTGGTTATTCGAGTATGAGAACTCCTGATAGTTTATTTTCAGTAAAACTATCTTCTGGAAGGAAAAGGCTCCTGAAAGAAGCAGAGATAAAAGGAAGCTTTTCCAGCAGTGATTATAAAGTAGAGAGAAAATTGATTGAAGCAAGAGACGGTACCAAAGTCCCAGTTTCATTCGTTTATAAAAGATCTTTATTCAATAAAGGAAAAAACCCTTTGTTTGTTTATGGTTATGGATCTTATGGGAATTCTATAGACGCAGGTTTTAGTTCCTCAAGACTTTCTCTGTTGGATAGAGGATTTATTTTTGCAATTGCTCACATAAGGGGAGGTCAAGAGCTTGGACGATCATGGTACGAAGATGGCAAAATGTTTAAAAAGCTCAATACCTTTTATGATTTTATTGACGTAACAAAAGGCTTACTTGCTCAGGGATATGGTTCTAGTAAACGAGTTTATGCAGGTGGAGGCAGTGCGGGAGGCCTTTTGATGGGTGCAATAGTGAACATGGAGCCCAATCTATACAAAGGTATTATTTCAAATGTACCATTTGTAGACGTCATTACCACTATGTCAGATCCAAGTATACCCCTCACCACTGGAGAGTATGATGAATGGGGTAATCCGGAAAACAAAAAAGAATTTGAATACATGATGAAGTATTCCCCCTACGACAACATTGAAGAAAACGAATATCCAAGCATCTTGGTAACAGCTGGCCTCTGGGATTCACAAGTTCAATATTATGAACCCGCTAAGTATGTTGCAAAACTGCGTGATTTCAACACAGGTGAAAACCCTGTTTTGATGAAAGTTAATATGAGTGCTGGACATAGTGGCAATAGCGGAAGATTTGAAAGCCTTAAGGAAGTTGCCATGGAATACTCTTTTCTCTTAAGAGTTGACTCAAATTAATGGAAACAGATAGCACGGAAGCTAGAATCAATTCAAAGACTCTTTCGAGTCTTATGCTTATCATTTTATTTGTGAGTATGGGGCAATCCGTTTATTGGCAAACCATGCCAATAATAGGTCGCGAATTTAATTTCACCGAAATTGAAATAAATACCTTGGTTTCCATATCGGCAGCTATGTTCATTGTCTTCACTCCGTTTTGGGGACGATTAAGTGACAAGATCGGACGAAAGTCCGTACTGTTAATCGGACTCACGGGGTATGTTTTATCAAACTTAATTTTTCTTTATTCAGCATCACTTGGACT
>CEVN01062253.1_pt1 | contig 16878 bp, 5 predicted proteins | sample 427041 | NCBI WGS metagenome assembly CEVN01 (sample SAMEA2623463, study PRJEB7988) | marine metagenome | biome: marine biome (ENVO:00000447); feature: surface water layer (ENVO:00002042); material: "saline water (ENVO:00002010), including plankton (ENVO:xxxxxxxx)" | depth 5 m
GTTACTCTTTCTCCTGCAATCCAGTCACCTGTATAATCAACAATCTTAAGAATCTTAGGACCTATTTGCCAACCAGTGTTTGTAGAAACTTTACCTTCTGCAGTTGCTTGCTCTGGACTACTACCTTGATATACTTCTTCACCTTCTAAGAATCTTGATGTCTCTACAACTGCCTCTGCTGCTCCACCAAATACCTCAGTAAGTAATGTCTGACGACCACTACCTTGTGTCAAGAATGTGATGTAATCTCCACCTTGTGCTGCTTGTAAAGTCAAACCAAAACGTATTTGGTCAGATTCTAATCCTGCTGCCTCTCCTGCAATAGCATAGTAAGTCTGTCCTTCAACTAAAGATGTTAAACCCGCACTACTTGGTTTTGGTAATTCACCTTCTGTGCTTCCAACACTATCAGCACGGAATTGGACTTCTGCACCAGTTGTAATACCATGTGGGAAGTTAAACTGTAGATAGTTAAGGTCTAAGTTAACAACATAGTTAAATTCTGATTTTAGAGTTACAGTAGGCTCAGATGAATATCCTCCACCTGGGTTTTTGATAATAATCTCAGAAAGACGATTATTCTTAATAACTGCCTCAGCAGCAGCCCCTGTGCCTCCACCACCTTCGATTATAACAGCAGGAGTTGAAGTATATCCTGAACCTGGATTTGTAATCTTAATCTGTGCAAGTATAGATGTATTGAAGAGTTGTAAGTTTACAGGGAATGTAATTTCTGGTTTTAGAGTGTAGTCATGTGAATATCCGAAACCAAATTCATTATTCTTCAGTCTCTTAATCTTACCAATATTCTTACCAGTTAAGAATACAGATGCACCACTACCTTCAGATGGAATGATAACATTTACTGCACCACCAGAACCTGCAAGAGTGCTTCCTAAGATACCTGGGATAGCATCAATATCAATAGATGCAGTTGTATATCCTTTACCTGGGTCGGTAACTGCTGCAGCAGTAATTGTGCCAGACCCAACTTCATCATCTAATTGGACAGTGATAGCAGCTTTAGCACCTTCTCCATCTCCTGCAATAGGCACATCATAATATACACCTGGGGCATATTCTGTACCTCCATCAGTAACTACAATCTTTTCAATCTGTCTGAATGATGCAATATCACTAATAATAGGTAACTTCTGATAGAAACCACCTGGGCTAACAAGTTTAATACTATTGATAGGTCCTACTGCTCTTGTAGAGGTTGTAGAATAGAATGTATATGGATTATCAAACTCATCTGTTATAACTTCTGCAGCTGACCTTTCTGGCTCTTTTAATAATGGGAATTTGAATTGGAAATCAGTTACAACTTCTGATATGGTAAATGTGCCTTGGAATGGAGTTGTAATAACATCAATAAATGAGTTAGCACCAACAGGTGAATCTGCTCCCAATCTAGATGGGTCAAAGTAGTATGAAATATTAGTAACTTGACCTAAGGTAGAGAATTTAACAAATGGTGCACTAGACCCAGTAGCATCAATACCTGGGGTACCTACTCTTTCAATATTGTTAAATGAGTATTCTAGTTTATACTGGTTATCCTGAGAGAAAGATAGGTAGTATCCAAAGTTAGAGGGGTCTGAAACATCAAAGACGTATTGATGATTTCTAGTAAACTCTAAGGTTGGGTGCTTACCATATATGTTGACTCTAGCGATTGCATTATTAACAAATGCAGGGTCATCTAATGCAGTCTCTCTAATAGCAAATGTAAATTCTCTAGACCCTATTATTTGGTCAATGAAGAAACTACCATTAAACTGATTACCTTGGAATCCTTCTGTAAATAGAATGTCTCCTGCAGAGAAGTTATGTGCACTATTTGAAGTTGCATATACTGTTTCAGTCCTTGCTTCTGCTGTCCTGATAATATCTTTCTCTAATCTAGCAACAACACGTATTTTCTTAACACCCGCAAATCCAGATATCTCAACACTCTTCTCATCTTCAGCAAGAGTTATATTGTTACTGTTTAGTGAAACAACGTCCCCAGGTATGAATGTAGAGCCAGGCTGAATATCTACAATCTGCACAGAGTAATTATTACCCATGTCATATCCCATCAACCTTGTGTAAAGACTGATTGCTTCTCTAGTTTCTACGAATGTCCATGTAACACCACCATCAGTATCATCACCAGTTGTGTGTATAGGTGCAGTTGTGCCTGCAACACCACCACCACTGACTGCTACCTGATAAACATTTAACTTATACCATACACGTTGTCCAGTAGCATATAACAATCCAGGTACCCACTCAGGCATATCACCATCAAGATACTGAGGTCTAGGATATGGATGTTGTGTTAGGTCAACAGTAAATTTACCCGCATCATCTATAAATGCCCAGTTAATAACTCCATCACTTACAACACCAGTTGTATGGACAGGTGAAATAGTACCTGATGTGCCTGCACCTTGTGCTGCATAAATTCTCTTACCATTATAGACTCTATCTCCTGTGTTATATGCAACACCAGACTGCCATGGCTCTTCCTCTTCTAGAGTGTCAAAGTATGTGCCTGTAATCTGGTTTACATCATTAGCAGTTGTGCGGAATCTATCAGTATTATTAAAGTTACCATATATTTTACCAACCTTATATTTGTTACCATACCCAGGATTTAATAATGTGCCTTCTGGGACATCAACAATCGTGCCATATGCTGATGTAATTCCTGCTGAATTAAATTGTTGTAAAATGCTGCCTCTAGTTAATTTTACATCTTGATTAAATGTAAATTCTAAGACGTTATCAATCTTTTGATATAGAGCATCTCTTAAGTAGAATTTGTTAACAACGTTTGCAGTAACTTGTAATGCCCTACCTTGTGGAGATGGTATTGTAGATGTCTTCGTGCCATACTCTTCTTTAGTTGCAGTAAGTGTATAAGTTGCATTAGTCAGAGTTGATACTGTCTGAGACATATCAAGAATCTGAAGACCACCAGGTCCTACCTCCCATACACTGATTGCAGGGATGTTTACAGAAGCCCATAGAGTGTTAGCAGTTATGTCACTGAAGCTATATGTTGTATGGTTAGCTAAAGTAGTCAGTGTAATATCGCCAGACTTGCTGTGTAATCTATCAAACTTAATAAGAGCAACATCACTATCAGACATGGTGATAGGAATTTCTGCTGCAGGGACAGAGAATGTTGCAGAGTAAGGTGCTACATCGTCAATTACAATATCATCAACATGTCCAACATAGCAGTTAGCAGATGTTGGTGCAGTTACAGGTCCTCCAATGGTTAATGCATCTAGAGATACATCTGTAGTGCTCTGATATTCAACTGCTAAGTTACCATTAATATAAACTTCATATTTGTATAGACCTAATGATTCTTCACGTTTTTGGAATAAAACATGATTCCATGCTGCTCCACCAAATCCTGTCCAATAGGTTGCTGCAGTAGACCCTGCTACTTGGACATTATTCATATGAATATAAACTTTACCAAACCCAGGTGATGTTGAATCTCCATCTAATTCACAGAATACTTCTACACCAGTTGTAGGTACTACAGCAAATAGTATTGGTTTGTGATTGGTAGCATATGTTGTGGTATTCATAGCAAACCAACCTTGCGCAGACCACTCAACACTTACCTTGTTTAGATTGCTTATAGCAACAGGTGCTGCAGAGTTAATTTTCATTGACCCTGTGCCAAACTTATAGATGTTTGTATCTACAGATATCTCAGATTGGTTTACATAATTCCATGTGCCAGTATTAAGTTTAGTATGGTCAAAGGTTAAGTTATTCTCGTCATTAAAACGGAATGATGCCATCTGGTCAGGTATCTGACGGTCAACAGCAAGTATTGGGTCACCAGAACTATCTACAGAATGGAATTTAGACCTAAATCCAACATTTGCAGTATCATCAACCTTAGTCTCAGTAAGTATAGTGCCATTATACTTCATGTAAGTAATAATGGAATATCTGTTATTCTCAGACTCATCAATATCACTTACAAGAGTATAGTTACCAAACTTGTCAACACTTATACCCGCATGATACATGTTGCGGTATGTAGTGCCACTTAATTGTATTGTCTTTGCCCATTCCCATTGTGATTTTGCAGTTGCATATGCAAACTTATTAACTTGTATCTTATCGTATTTTGCAGTTGCATTGTTATAGACATTGAAGACTAAAACAATATCACCGTAGTCATCTTTGATGAATTGTGGGTCTCTAACATATCCACCGATAGCAGGCATCTGACGAATGTAGTCAATTTCAATATTTGCTCCATCATAATAGATTTCACCAAATAATAAGTCATCATTTTCATCATTAACACCGCAGAAGAAGAATCTATCATCAGATACCCACATAATCTGATGCATTGCCTCTGAGCCATCTTCAGATGCAATCTTACGTTTCTCTACTAAGTTACCATCTATGTCACACTGAATAACCCAAATATCATTAGGGTCAGGTGAGTTAGAATCGGTATAACCACCAATGTAAATACGATTCTCTTGGTCTAGACATATAGTAGTAATATAATCTCTTCTTGTGCTACCAGATATACCCGCTATTGCTTTCTGCCATTGTAAAATACCATCTGGCTCGTTAGCATTATTGAATCCAGACTCAAATTTTGCTAACCATATGTCTGGGTTGTAGACTGCGTTGTTGGGGTCATATGTTTGGCCTGTAACATAAATGACGTCGTTTTCTTGTGAGGAGTCTACCTTTAATTTTATAAATTCAGCTTTCTTCTGATTCTGGTTTTGTGGGATGTAATATCTCTCCCAAACTCTCTGTCCTAAGTCATCAAACTTAGCAAGGAAACCAGACTGGTCTGCATCTGTCTCAATGATAGTACCACAGATATATGTAAAACGCTCATCTGTAGTATGAATGTCATTGACAACAACTTTACCCTGTGCTTCAAGATACTCTGCTATCCAGTAACGAGTTTTCTTAAATTGCTGAGGATGTGAGATACGGATTTGTGGAGGATTAGCAGTATCATATCCATTACCAGAGTTGATAATATCAACAGTATTAACATTACCAGTGTTAAGTAAATTAATCTGTAACTGAGCATCTTGACCAGATGCAGTAATCAATTCAAATGTAGGAGGTATGTCAGCATTGTATCCTGTACCTGATTGTGTAACAGTTAATGATTCAATACCCGCAACAACTTTTACTTTGAATAGTTTATTGGTATTATCGATAACTGGTGTTGAGTTAACAATAATTTCATCTTCTACACGTAACTCATGACCGATATCAGTTGTAATAACACCATATGGACGGTCACCAATCATCTCCTTAACATACTGCATAACAGTATTACCTTTAACAGATTCGATAATTGCAGATGCACCAAATCCACCAGTGTCAGTATCATCAAAGAATACAGTATCATTAACCTGATAAGACTCACCTGGGTTCTCAATAACAAATCCGTCTATCTGTGCATCTTCAAACTGTGTAGTTGTCTCAACTTCAATGTCAACTCTAGATTCTGCAGATACTCTTGGGAAGTAATCATATATTTGTAGAGTTGCCTCTTCTGACATCTCAAGTATTTCTTGTTGCTCATTAGCATCAATAATACCGTCATTATTACTATCCTGTATTTCAAAGATAATAGGATATCCTTCTATCTCAGTTGTAAGGACATCTGCTTCTTGGTTAGGTTGACGGTCAACATCAATATCAACATTTACATATGGGTCTCTATATCTTACAACACCATCTGGAATATTCTCTTGTGTTGCAGTTTGAGCGAAATTCCAATTATCAGGAAGTGAGTTAAACTGAGGTCCTAAGATATAAGGGAATTCTGGCACACCAGTGTCTGATGCGTCAATAGTAATGAAATATGCATATGTGCCATCAGGATACTCAGGTGTTTTACAAAAACGCCCATTATAGTTGTCTAGGTCACCAGACTGGAAGTCATAGAAGTAATCAGCAACAAATGTACCTGCAGGGTAAGTAGAAAGTAGAGGTCCGTCAACTCTAGCAGGATTTGGGTTAGTTGCTTCATCATATACAACGTTTTCTTTTAATTTGTATGATGTGCGTAATCTTCTAATACCACTGTTTTGGTCAGTTGGGTCAATGTAACCATAAGGACCGTATATTGGGTTACCATCAAATGCCCAACCTATGATTGGAGAGTGTTGGAAATTAGATTCTAATTCTTGGAATTGTTGTGTAACAGGATTTAAGAATACGTTATCACCAACAACATATCTTAATTCTTTAGGGTCAGATAGGTGTGCATACTCACCACCAAACTGGTTGTTATATCCAGTAAATACATATCCTTTTGCATTGTCATATCTAGATGCTAATTCATACTCTAAATTTTTATTCCATTTAAAGACTTCTGGAGTAAATTCTGCAAGTTGACCAACTGCCTCTAATCTGATAGTTGTGTTACCCTGTGTGTATCCTATACCTCTGTTTGTAATAGTAATTCCCAATACACGCCCTTTATCTTCACCAACTGTGCCGATAGTTGCTTTTGCAATCGCACCAAATCCATCTCCGTTAATAATAACAGTAGGTGCAGTTGTATAACCACTACCTGAGTTAATAATAGCGATAGATACGATTCTACCATTGATAACAATCGCTTGTGCTAGTGCACCTTCACCAGAGTTAACTCTTACATTAGGAAGTGAAGTATAACCACTACCAAAGTTAGTGATATTAACAGACTGTATAACACCTCTAACATTAGCATTTGCCTCTGCTCCTGTACCTCCACCACCTGTAATAGAAACACTAGGTTGTGCTGTATATCCGCTACCACCTTGCTCAACTAGAATTCTAGTAACTCTACCACCAGTAATAACTGCTTGTGCAGTTGCACCACTACCATTACCACCAACAATCGATACAAGAGGTGATTCAGTGTAACCACTACCTCCTGCAGTAACATCAAATGATGTAAGACTACCATTAACGACAACTTCTGCTGCAGCACCTGTGCCTCCACCACCAGTAATTTCTACAGTTGGTTTTGACCCTGCATCGTATCCTTCACCTACATTATCAACAGTAATCTGAGTTAAAGGTCCGAATTGCACAAAATCGCCAGATTTGTAACCCCAGATAGATACACCGTTTATCCATGTACCTATAGGACTGTTAGCATTGATATCTTGACGCTCAGAGATAGTTTGGACGACTCTAGGGAATCTTAGTAACTTTCTTTGGTTTCCTGGGATTAGAGCAGACCCAGTAAACGGTCCTATCTTATAGTTGGGTAATCCTGACGCTGCAACATAAACGTATGAGTCATTAAAGAAGGCATTCTGTATATTAGTCGTGAATTCACTAACAACGTTGTTAATAGAGGTTACATCTGACTTACCTCTGTTTAAGTCAACAGATAATAGAATATTTCCCTCAGGTATAATTTCAGTAGGGACATTTAACTGATAAGAGAATGAAAAGTCATCTAAACGTGCAGTTACTGTAAATGTGCCATTATACACAACAGGGTTTGCACCATATATCGTAACTTGGTCAGAAACAAGTAAACCATGTGGATTACCGCAAACTACAGTTGCAGTCTGGTTATTAACACCACCTGGGGTGATTTCTGTAACTTGAATAAGTTTTTTAACGTTATATAACCAAGAAGTCAATCTTTCGTCAATAGCAGTTGACCCAAGATTAGCAACCTTTAATTTATCACCTTTTATGTAATATGACCCAGTATCGTTTAGTACTGTTGTACCTGCCTCAGCAATACCGAGAATTCTCATCTTACACTCGGTAGGTGTGCCAAAGTTAGTATATACAAAGATATCAGACTGGACAATCGTACCTGGGTCCCAATCTTCGACTATTCCATTTTTACTACGAGTACATTCGATAAACTGGTTAAGTGACTTCTCTTTATACTGGACTTGCTCTTCATCGTTAATTAATATAGTACCATTTCTCTCAGGCCACCCAATAGTTGAGTCAACCGTGATTATTTGACCATCTGTAGATAAAGGCTCAACTAGAGTCGTTTTATAAGGTATTTTAAATTGACCAGCTAAGGTTTCTTCAGATATTGCTAATTCGTAGATTGTATCAGTACCTTCAATAATAGTAATGACGTTTTCAATCAATGCATTCGCTTGTTTGATGTTTAAGTCAACTTCATCTGCATATTGGACTACTTGAGAGTCAATTAGGTTAGCAGGGTCACCAGATATCAACTCAGCACGTAAAACGGTGTCTACAACCCATGTAGCATGAGATGGTGAGATAATTTCATCTCTTGGATAGAATAGTGATACATTCTCACCAAAAAGAATTTTAAACAGATATTGGGTTGCTAATTCTGTACCTTTTGAAACATAGAAGTCACCAATATTCTTAATGACTTGTACTGGGTTTACTTTAGAAAAATCAATGTCTAAAGTAGGCAAATATTGTCTTCTAAACTTATCAAATACTTCTCTTATGAAAAGACTATCTAAATTAACAACCGATGCTCCTGCAGGGTGATTAGACTGTCTTAACTGCTCTTCTCTAGCATATACTTCGTTATGATAATTGTCGTATGTAACAGCACCAGAAACGCCTCTAGAGCAGTTTAAAAAGGCAGAAGGTGAATACCCACTACCAGGCTCTATTACGTCATATCCAGTAACTTCATCAAACCCAACATCTAGAGATGCTCTTGCTGCTTTAGGTGCAGCGATGAAGATTTTAGGGGGAAACTCTGTAGAATATCCACTACCAAAATTAGTAATGTTAATATCAGTAATTTCACCGTTGAATATAGTTGCTGCAGCAGTTGCACCAGTACCACCGATAGGTTCGCCAAATCCATCTTTTCTATCGTCAACAATATACACAGATGGTGCATCATTGTAACCACTACCACCTGTTAACATCTCAATGTTAGTAACTGACCCAGATGCAACAGTAACATCAAGCACCTGTGCACCAACAGGGTCTATAATAGCAACTCTAGGTACAGTTACATATCCTCTACCTCTATTGGTTATTTGTATCTCATATACTTGACCATCTTGGTTTATTCTTGCTTGTGCCTGTGCATTGATACCATCAGCAGGAGCAGGGTCGATATAAACAGTAGGAGGGTTAGAATAACCACTACCCATTGTTAATACTTGAATACTGTCTACATTTACTCTACCTTCGCTATCGATTGTGCAAGGACTGATTGTAGCACCTGATGGATTCTTAAATGTGATAGATGGGATAAAACCATACCCACTTCCACTGTCATCTATAGTAATAGTGTCAACTTGACCTGTTTCATCATTCACAGTCAACGAAACCTTTGCAGGAGTGCCATTAGGGTCTGTAGGAGTTGCTACAACAGGAATAGGAGGGTTATATGAAGTATATCCTTGTCCACCGTCAATTAGGTTGATATTTTTGATACCACCAATCAAAGACCTAACAGTTGCACCACTTCCATTAGTAGAAGTGATAGTTACTTTAGGATTAAAGTCTAAACGATATTTTGTGCCACCTGTTTTAGGAATAATCCTAGTAACTTCACCATTTGCGTTTACAGCAACAACAGCAGAAGCACCACTACCAAAAACAGGAGCAATATACTCAACAGACCTAATATCAATCTCATCTGCAGCACCAATCGGGTTTTTGAAGATTACAGTCGTGTCAAAAACAGTATAATCGGTATATGGCTCTTGTAACCTACCATTCTTGTTAATTATTAGACCAATATCAGATGTTGGGTTATAAGGAGCAGTATTTACTCGTAATGGGTAATTTTTTGTGCCCTGCCACTCTGTATAAGGAATATCATCAGCAGTAATTATATTTTGGTCTGCATATCCGACCAAATATGTAATTTGAGTAAATTCAGAGTCATCAGCACCACTTCTTGCTCTAGGTGGATTTGTAAAAATTATATTTGTGCCATCTACAGTATAATCAACCCCAGCTCTCAACATATCGTTATATGTGATGACTATAAGGTGCTCTGCACTAGGAGGTGCTACAGGAGTGCCTAAAAATGATAAAGGAAACTGAGTTTGGACTCCATCAAACGAAGTAAATGGATTTTCTAGTTGTTGCTTCTTTTTATTGAATTGTGGAAACGATACACCTGGGGTAATGATGGCATCAGGTCCTCGAGTCACAGACTCGTAGTAGATAACCTCATTATCAATCATTATCGAGCCATTATTCTCGACAAATCCATCAATACTCTCAATTTCTATCTTTGTATCAATCGTGCTAATATCACCAAGCAATAATGTAGAGCTTGACAACGTTTTTGACGTATAACTGTCAAGATTGAGGTAATTTAGCAGATTATTCAGAATGTCATAAGGACGTCCTGTTTTCTCTTGAGATTTGTAATACTCAAAGAGAAAATTTACAAGTTGTCTATCTTCCTGCCTGATAAACTCAGGAAGTTGATTTTCAACTCTATCCGATACGTTAATATTCTTTGTTTGCATTCTTCACCTAGAAACAAGAGGTATCTACAGGATACGTAAAGGTATCAGAGGGGTAGTCAATGATATTTAGACCACTTGTGTCACCTAAGTTATAACCGCTAAAGTTATTAGGGTCAAATGATGGAATCGGCACATTATTAGTCGTAAAGTCGATAGGATTGACTGTTGGGTTAAAGAAAGTTGGGTCTACACCTGGGGGAATCTCAATAGTTGGAGACATTGGCATAACAGAGATTGGAAGTTGCTCTGTACCGTCAGGTGTTTGCTGAATAGCGATAGGACCTACGCAAACTTGTCCAGTTTGATAGTCTACAGTCCCTACAGAAGCGTTTAAGATAACTTCTGTCTCATCTCTAGTGGTAACCAACATAAGATTGCCCATTCCATCGTCTCTGATGTTTACAGGGACTAAAACTTGTGTTGATTCGTTAGTAGAGAAGACTACACTGGAGGTTGATGCGTTAGATGCAGTGCCAGTTGTCAAATTAACCAATTCTTCGGTGTAATCTGTAGCATAAAATGTGCCAGACTTAACAACAGAGAAATTAGGTTTACACATTTCACCATCTGAGTCACCTGAGTAACTACTAGGGTCATATAATGGGTTTCCGAAGTTAAGACACTGTGTGAATACTTGTCCGAAGGCAAATTTGTCTAAATTCTGACCCAATGCAAGCTGTGTAACATTACCAGAGATTGCTGTATCAGAATTATCGACCATTGCACCGAATTTTGACCCTTCAATACGATTATTAAATCTGTCAGTTTGTCCATTTCGGTTATACTCATCGATTGACTGTAAAATTTTAGTAGCAAGTTGACTACCGCTCAATGAAGTAGCATTTCCATCATAATACGCATAAACTTTTGGTATAATGTAGAAACTGGTTGGGTCAATCACCTCAGGTTGGATAGATGCAACTGCAAATTTCCTTAAGTCCTTTTCAATCTTTACTTTTGTTGCTGCATTTAGTTTATTTCCTGTTTTTGGTCTAATTGCAACATAAACCTTACCATATACAGGAGGGTCTAGTTTCTCGCCACCGTAGGCGGTTACAGACGCTGCCTGTGGGTATATTTCAGTAACGATGTGCTCATAGTCAGACTCAGTTACAGCACGGTTTTGTGTAGAGTATGCTCTAGGTGCTCTAAACTTAATGCTCAATGATGTCTCAGCATCTTCACCTTGCTGAGCCTTCTCCATAGTTGTTGTCTTGATACTCTGTGGAGGTATCACACGACCATCAGAGTCAGTTATCTGCCCAATGAAAGCAAATCTGTCAGCACCGTTAGCTTCTATACCATAAGTGGTAACATAATTCATAGTGATGTATTCACCATCAATCAAACGACGCCCAATCACTCCATCACCAAAGATTGCCTTATATCTTTGGTCATCTGTTTCCTCAAGATAGTAAACACGAGAGTTTGCGTCAAGTGATGTAACGTTTCCTGCTAGATTGTAAGTATCTTTCTCTTCTGACTGAGCATTAGGTGATATATCAATAGTCAATAACTCAGTATCTACATTTTCTGCAGGAATGATGTATTCTTGATTCTTAGTATAATCAACTGTGTAATTATATGATAATAAGTTACCCTGATAGATGATAACATTAGAGAAGTCTGCTATACCAGTGCCTGTATCTACTGGTACTTGAATATCTCTAGTCAATGTAAAGGTAAATGTGTCTAGAGCGTTGTCTGCTACAAATACGTCTCCTTTATGCAATACACAAAACTCAGGAAATGTAATTCCATTCAATCCTGTTGTAGTCTGTGCCTTAATATGGACACATGCTTTAGGTGCTTTGACTGAGCGAGGTGTATAGTTTAGTTGTTTAGCAATTCTTACAACATTATCTCTAACAGTTGCAGATTCTAAAAACGCCTCATTCAATGACATGTTAGCATTGAATGCAGTGTAATATGTGTTATAGGCTAGAATGTCAATAAGATATGAGGCAGCACTACCTTCAAAATCATAATCAGTAAACTCTTTCCTAGTCCTTAGGTAAGACCTGATTGATTCTTTTATCTCAAAGAAGTCTAGAGAAGTTAATTGTGACGGTATAGCAGGCATGTTACGTCTTCTCTAATAAGAATTCTACGTTTTGGACTAACTCTTGTCCAACGATTACATAGTCCATTGATATTTCAATAGCATTTTCATCTGATGCATCATCCACTTTAACCTCAGTCACTTCAATACGAGGCTCAAGTCTTTCCATAACGTTAAAAATCTCTGTGCGAATAGCATCCGCAGCAAAGACATCCCATTGCTCAAATAAAAGTCCTTTGACTCTAGACCCTATCTCAGGTTGGAAAGGTCTTTCGCCAAAAGTTGTCAATAAAAGATTCCTTACAGATTGAGAGATTGCCCTCTCATTTTTCACAGCACCAAAATCTTTAGTAGAAGGGTTAGCATTCATTGAGACTGCTAAGTCCTTGAAACCTCTACTGACGTATTTTTCTGCTCTGAATCTGTAGCTCGGCATTTACATCCTTTTGTGGAATATTTATCGCTTGGGTAGTCAGTGATTAACCTATTACCCTGAGCAACAAACCACTCCGCTCGGTCTACTTTGACCACCATAATTCTCCAATTTTGTTGCTATTATCTATTTAGCGGGTTTTCCGAATTTTTTTCTTCATCAGTTTTATACATCCATTCGTCAGAATGCCCTACTGACCACTTATCGGATGTTTCTACTCGATAGTTTTGACTACAAACATTAAAATCTGGCATTTTAGTCTTCTCTGGTATCAAACTCATGTCTTTCCAGATGATTCTATTGTTAGGTTGAGCAGCAAATTGACCATTATCTAGTTGTATGATGTTAAATGACTTGTGCTCTGGGTCATATTCACTAAAATTAGTGTCTAGAGTCGAATTTTCACTATGACATGAGTCAATAGTAAACAAATATTCACCCGCATGCATCTTTTTGTCCTTTCCAAAGAAGGAGCAACGACCTAAAAGGGGTTTTTCGATGACTGTGATGTTGTAATCGAAGCAATCCCACAGTTGAAGGGTGTCTAAAGGAAGTAAATCGCCATAATCGGTCTTCCAGACGAATGCACTTAGTGGTAATTTGTCAAAAAGTGCTCCATACTCAGTCAGAAGCGTCTCAAAATACAAAGCTTTCGCTTCTACGCTCTTAACTGATATCCAAATCCCAGGAGTTAGGTCTCCATGACCCTTTTTTAGGTCATAGAGATACTCCTTTCTCACAAAAACCTCTCTTGGAGGTAAATTATGGACTAGAAAACTCACTTTCCTTGTCCGCGATATCTTTTTTTCGCTTTGTTTCTACTTGTTGCTGAATATTTCGTATGTTGACCTCGTCCTTGACGAGTTTTCTTTGGTCTGACATCTGTATTGTATACAGTGCCCATCATTCCTGATTTAGTTGCCATAATTTAAAGTTAATTTACTAAGATGCTAACACAGTTGGATGCCCAAATGCAATAACTGAGTAACATGGATAAGACCAGCCAGGTATTCCAACTCCTAGAGGGTCTAGTATGCGTGCCAATGGACGCTTGTGCGCAAAGACTGTAAGCGTTGTTGCATTACAGACTCTAATGTGCCCAATTCCACCATTGTCTTCTATAGTTAGGAGACTACATGGGATAGGAGTTGGTATTGGACAGACTCCTTTACCGCATGGACACATATAGATGATTATATTTGTGCACACGGCTATGTGTGGGGTGAATGCATCACCAAATACCATAACAGGAATCCTGTTTACTAACACCATTGCGCGGTCTGGCGTAATGGGGAAGATAGGTATCAGTGGTTGAGGTGGCCACCAACACGTTTTATTCTTAATTACTATAGAATAAGGTATAGGTGGACTACCACATGCCTGCACTGAGTGTACAGTAGAGGGTAGACAGAGACCATGACCACTATCGGGGAGTCCATTTAATGACGTAACAGGTTTTAGAAATCCAAATGCCATTAATCAAACTCCTCGTGAATCTTAGTCCCCGCAGTATATGGTCGTCCTTGAGGTACGGAATCGCTACACTCATCAAAGTAAGGATTACCGTTATTATTCAATGCTCTTCCTAGTGCAACCGTACTACCAGACAACCAATTCCTTACAGTCATATTACCATCATAAGGTCCTAAACGCATATTATTGTTTTCATCTACACGCTGAGGGTTAACCGCAATAGATATATCATTCACAAATGTTAATCCAACACCTTGACCACTGAAGTTACCACTCGTGCAACTTGTGCACCAAGGATTAGTGCGACCAAACGCAGATATCTCCCACCATCTCTGTCCTGCGATTCCGTTTCCGCTTGCGTTATATCCAGAATACACATCTAATGGTCCTGTAGTGTTACCGCTTCCGCGTGTATATGTATCCCAACACTCTGCACCTGGGTATGAGCCGCAATTTACATTCAGTGCGTTATACGATATGTTACCACCACTGCCTAAATTATTGGTTGTGCTAGAAGTTGTGCCTGTTACATTACCACCCATCCATAATTGTAACTGCTGCACCTCACTGAATCCTCCTGCGGAGTTATAGTCATACGTATTCTCATCTCCTCCTATGGGGATAAAGATAATATCTGCAGAGTTAGAGGGGTTACGGTAGCATCTACCGTCTACAGTGCCATCATTACAATTCCATACCTTAGCGTTACCGCTTGCATTACTCTTAGGTACTATCCTTCTAGGCATTAATATAGGTTTAGTTTGCTTCTTAAAGAAATTCATGAATGCTTCACCCTGCGCACCTGTAGTCTTACCCTTAATTTCTAGTGATACTTTGAATGACGCAGACTCTTGCTCCGATGCGCAATACTTATATGGCATATAACCATACGCTTTTTCAGTATCCGCAGCTGTCCTACTACCTTCTCTCTTTACTTTTTCAATATTAGGTAGATTATTAGTTAAGTTTTTCTCACTACCTACATCTAGGTATGCGCAAGGCATGTCAAACCACCTACTAATGTTGTATAGTTTAGGTTGACCAGTCCGTATACAGTTAGATTTACCAAATGCACCATACACATGTGAGTTATCTTCGTTATATGTGTCTACCTGTTTAGCAGTTTGGTATACTTGAGGCATAACTTGCTTCTCAAAAGCAGCAACACCTGGGTTTATTTGACTTACAACAGAAAATACTTCCTCATCTGGCATTGCTTTACTAACTATTGCATTTGCATCTATGCTAATACAGTCTTGTTTGATGTTAAAACAGTGACTGGTGGTGTCCTGAGACTCCTCAGCGACGCGAATGTAGCTATCGGGGACGTTTATCTCCTTCCCTTGTGTTATTTCAGTCAACGACCCTGAGATGCTAGTCCTATTATCACTATCTTCAGAGGCAATATCAGGCACATAGTCACCCACAGCGTTAAATGCGTCTGCCATTTCCCTTCCCATATTCTCAATAGAGGTAGCACCCTCGTCTACAGAAGGAGATTTAAACTTCATTTGCTCTGGGTCGCTAACAAATACCTCTGGTAGGTTAGCTTGGTTGTATCCTGCACCTCCATCTATGATGCGGATAGACCTAATAGACCCTAATGAGTCGACTCTAGTGATTTCTACTTGCGCTTCTCTGAAAACAACCTTCTCTTTATTCTTACTTGTGCCCTTTGCTTTCCTATCTTTGATGTCAAATACGCTATATGTGTTTTCTATGTGGTCTTGATTCTCATCTTTTGACGATGGAGCGGGAATTGCCTTATTCCAATCGGGATTCATCTTCGGTGAATGCTTCTTTACAAACTTAGAAGTGTCAGATGCGGAGAAATCATCCATGACACGCGGGTCTATTAACTTAAGTGAGGGATTTTTATACCCAACTCCGCCATTTATTATCTTAATTTTTGTAATTTCCCCCTTGTTATTCACTACTGCCTTCAATTTTGCCTCGTCTAGGGTGCGATGAGGTATCAAAGCGTTAGGGTCTAGCTCTATTTTGTAGTAAGATATGCGTTTTGGAAACTCATACACTCCACAAAAGGCAGCTTTATTGGGAATTCCGCGCCCTGCCATCACTAATGCGGTTGCTCCTGTCTCAGAAGTGATTTGTGCACCGTAAGAAAAGTCATTTCCGTTGCCAGAAAACTCCATCATACCACATTTGAGCTCATCTCCGAAGTAATATACAGCAGTTATGTCCCATCCATTCAGTTTTTGACCTCTTGCAAAGAAGTTTCCGTTGTTAGAAGTGTATCTAAACAGTAATCTTTTGGTCTTTGTGTCTATTTCAAAGAAGCATGCGTTAGTATCCTCGTCTCCATCATTGATTTTGATACGTGTTTCGTTAGTTAACCATGAATCTTGACGTATTTCATAGAAGTGTGAGTGGAATGAGAGACTAGGGACGCATGGTTGGTTGCTATTAGTAGG
>CEVN01154197.1_pt1 | contig 16793 bp, 11 predicted proteins | sample 427041 | NCBI WGS metagenome assembly CEVN01 (sample SAMEA2623463, study PRJEB7988) | marine metagenome | biome: marine biome (ENVO:00000447); feature: surface water layer (ENVO:00002042); material: "saline water (ENVO:00002010), including plankton (ENVO:xxxxxxxx)" | depth 5 m
CTAGAATTAATAGTGAAATACCTAATGGCAAAATATATTTAGATGGTTTTAAAAATATGAGAGAAGCTAGGCATATTAAAAATCAAATAAAGTGATATGCTACGATTGAAAATATTTTTAGGGATTTTAGGTTTTCTTTTTCTGATATATTTATATCGAAAGCGAAAATACTTTTTCAAAAGTATATATCAAACCATAAAAGCTAACCCTGTTGTAAGAAATAAGTTTATTCGTTATATTCTATCTATAATTGCTAGAATCTTTTTCAGGCGATAAAAAGGAGTCATTTTGAATACATTAAATAGAGTGTACATTTTTTTTATTTTTCTTATATCTATGATAATTTCACAGGAAGATTGCCAAGATGGTAGGTATATTGATGATATTTTTGATGTAAGTGTCCAGTATGGAGTTCAATATGGTCAAAATATATCGGAAAATATTCTTGGGTCTGAATTTAATCAAACTTTATATATGGATATTTACGAGCCTGTAGGTGATTCTTACGAAGACAGGCCTATTATTTTTTTTATGTTTGGAGGTTCCTTTGTGACTGGTTCTAGAGACTCAGGAAATATGGTAGCTCTCTGCAATAGCTATGCAAGTAAAGGGTATGTTGCTGTTGCCATAGACTACCGCATTACCCCAAGCTTAATACTAAATGCCTCATCCCAAAATGCGTATAAAGCAGTTATCAAAGGAATTCATGATCTTAAAGCTGCTATACGGTATTTTAGAATGAATGACCAGCAATCAAATGACTATAGAATAGACTCAGATAGAGTTTTTGTAGGTGGAGTGTCAGCTGGAGCTATAGCTTCTTTAAATGCTGCGTATATCAATAATGAAAGTGAAGCACTCTCTCTTGTCTCTCAAAGCTACCTTGACGAAGTTGGAGGGCTTGAGGGTTTAAGTGGAAACCCTGGTTACTCATCAGAAGTTCATGGAATCGTTAATTTGTGTGGAGCTGTGGGTGATTATAATTGGATAGAACAGGGTGATGTACCTATTGTAAGCATGCATGGAGATCAAGACGGTACAGTTCCATACTCCGATGATTTAGTTACGTTGTTTGGACTCGATGTTCAAGTCTATGGAAGTTATATCATAAATGAGACTATGAATAACTTGGATAATTACAGTGTATTATATACATATGAAGGGGGTGGACATGTACCTTTTAATTCGAATAATATGGATTTTGAATTTGAATATACCAGTGAATTTTTATACGATATAGCATGCTCAGGCCCTCAGACAGAAATTGGGGATATAAATGAAGATACTCTAATTAATATACTCGATGTTATTATCCTGGTTAATTTTGCATTAAATATAAGCGAACCATCAGAAAATCAGCTTTTTATATCAGACTTAAACGAAGATGATGTGCTCAATGTTTTAGACGTAATTATTCTTGTTAATATGATTTTAGGTAGATAGCAATATACATAAGTTGTATTTAAATATAGAACTTATATATTTTAATTAATACTATTTATAGCGTTTAAAATCCCCGTTCTTGTGTGATATTTATCACAGCATTTCTTAGATAATATTCATTGCTAACACAGTCAGGATTCTTATACGTAAATTTGATTGTTAAATAGATTATTTGAATGAAAAAAGAAACAATAAAGTATAATCATATAAAATTAGGTACTCTTGAAATCGAAAATTCGATTCAAAATAAAAATGAGTATAGTCGCACAACTATATATAATCGTGCTGGCACCATTCGCGAAATAAGAAACTATAAGAATAATAAGCTAGAAGGGGATTTTCAGACTTATTGGCCAAATGGAGAAGCACACTTAAAAGGTACCTATATTAATGGCTGTAGGTCGGGTCTATGGAAAGTTTACAACAATAAAGGTGAGCTTATTCAGGAAGAGACTCATAATAAAAAAAGCTAAGTTGATAATTTGCAATTTAATTATCGGTAATTATAGTTTAATCCAATAAATTAACCCCTATGAAAGATAACCCTAAAAAGAAGGCCGCTTTTAAATCGGTCCCCAAGAACATTAATTTTATTGAATTAGAGCATCAAATGCTAGATTGGTGGGCTAAAGATAAGACTTTTGAAAAATTAGTTGATAAGAATAAAGGTAATAAGCATTGGTCATTTATAGATGGCCCTATAACCGCTAATAACCCTATGGGTGTTCATCATGCATGGGGACGTACGCTCAAGGATGTATTTCAGCGTTTTCATGCACTTAAAGGTTATGATTTAAGATATCAGAACGGTTTCGACTGTCAAGGATTATGGGTAGAGGTAGAAGTTGAAAAAGAAATGGGTTTTGATACAAAGCGTGACATTGAAAAATATGGCCTAGAAAAATTTGTAAATATGTGCAAAGATCGAGTTAAAAAATATTCAGACATCCAGACTGAGCAATCTAAAAGACTCGGATATTGGATGGATTGGGATAACTCTTATTTTACAATGTCTGATGAAAACAATTATACCATCTGGGCGTTTCTAAAAAAGTTGTTTGAAAAAGGAAAGATATATAAAGGTTATGATGTAGTTCCATGGTCAGGTCGCTCAGGTACCTCATATTCTCAAATGGAAATTATAGAAGGAAGAAAGTTGGTAGCTCATACCTCAGTTTTTGTACGATTTCCATTAAAAAATAAAGAAAACGAATATTTGCTTGTATGGACTACAACACCTTGGACGTTAACCTCAAATGTTGCAGCAGCTGTTAATGTTGGATTGGAATATGTTAAGCTTAAAGCTTCAGATGGTTCGGTTTATTATTTTGCTAAAGATAATTTGAAGTTTAAAAGGCTAGATAAACAGTTCAAAGATAAAAAGATGTGGATAGATGGTGTGCCTAAATTAAAAACAATTGAACAGATTTTTAATGAGCGAGGCGGGTATGAAATTTTAGAAACAATCAAAGGTGAAGATATGTTGGGTTGGCAATATGTTGGGCCTTTTGACCATCTCCCAGCTCAAAAAAGTTTAGGAGGCCATCCAATCATAAATGAAGAACTAAAAAATGACAATATTAGCGCTATTGATTGCCACAGAGTTATTGATGGAGGAAAAGATGGTATAGGTAATGATATAGTTGTTGCAGGAGAAGGGACAGGGATTGTTCATATAGCAACAGGATGTGGTGCTATAGACAATAAGATCGGTAAAAAAGAGAACATAGTAGAGATAGCTCCGCTTGATGATGAAGCTAGGTATATTGATGGTTTCGATTTTTTAACTGGGAAACTGGCTACTGATGAAAAAACTAAAGATTTAATTTTAGAATATTTGAAAGAAAATCATATTCTTTTATATAAAGAGCAATATCCTCATATTTATCCACATTGCTGGAGATCTGGAGACGAACTTGTTTACAAAATGGTCGATGAGTGGTATATAAAAATGGATTGGAGAGAAGATATTAAGTCGGTTGTTTCTGATATTAAGTGGATTCCGGAATGGGGTCATGATAGAGAAATGGAATGGCTTGATAATATGGGTGACTGGATGATATCCAAAAAGAGATTTTGGGGTTTAGCGCTTCCAATATGGACTTTTGAAGATGGCAGTTATTATGTAGTAGGGTCAAAAGAAGAATTGAAAAGTCTTGCAGTTGAGGGTTGGGATGAATTTGAAGGAAATAGTCCACATAGGCCCTGGATTGATAAGGTGAAGATTAAGCATCCGGAATCAGGTCTTATTGGTAATCGAATTCCTGATGTTGGTAATCCTTGGCTAGACGCAGGTATCGTTCCATTTTCAACCTTAAAATATAATGAAGATAGGGAGTATTGGGATAAATGGTTTCCTGCAGATTTTGTTGTAGAGTGTTTTCCCGGTCAATTTAGAAATTGGTTTTATTCGCTACTTGCAATGTCTACGATGATGGAAAATAAAACTCCATTTAAAACATTATTAGGCCATGCTTTAGTAAAAGATGAAACAGGTAGAGACATGCATAAGTCATGGGGTAATGCAATTTGGTTTGACGATGCTGCAGAAAAGATGGGTGTTGATGTTATGCGATGGTTGTATGCATCTCAAAATCCAGAAAGAAATTTATTATTCGGCTACTCTATTGCAGATGATGTGCGTAAAAAAATTATAACATTATGGAACACTTACTCGTTTTTTATAACATATGCAAATCTTGATGGGTATGATCCAGAAAAAAATCAAGATATAGAAAAAAGTCTCACAAAGTTAGATAGATGGCTATTATCTAAGGTCGATCTCTTTTCAATTAGGGCAAATAGTTTATATAAAGATTTTAAAGTTTATTCATTAATGGATGAGGCTTCAGTTTTTTTAGATGAACTATCAAATTGGTATGTAAGGCGTAACCGTAGAAGGTTTTGGAAGTCAGAAAATGATGATGATAAAAATGCTGCATATTATACTTTACACACATGTTTGATTAAGTATTTGAAAATCATATCTCCAGTGATTCCGTTTTTATCAGATTATATGTATCAAAATTTAACAAATACATCCAAAAGTATTCATTTGTCGAGTTATCCTCTAAGTGATAAGAGTGAAGTTGATGAAGAGTTAATAACTGAAATAAATACACTGCTTGAGGTTGTTTCACTTGGTCGCTCTGCTAGAAATAAAGCAAATATAAAAATAAGGCAGCCACTTTTATCAGTAATTATATATTGCTCTGACACTAAATCTCAAAAATATTTATTAGAAAATAAAGAGGATATTTTGGAAGAATTAAATGTTAAAAAAATTGACTTTGCTTTAAAACAAAACGATTTAGTCCAAATTAATTATAAGCCAGACTTTCAAAAACTTGGAGAAAAATTTGGAAAGCAAATGAAAAATGTACTCCAAGCCATAAATAGTTTAGATAAAATCAAGCTACAGAAAATTATTCACGATAGAACAACAGATTATGATATTGGCGAAAATAAAGCCATTAGTTATGAAGATTTCATCGTTGAAGAAATTGCAAATGATGGTTTACAAGTTTCATCCAATTCTAGTTTTAAAGTTGCTGTCACAACCAATATAACGGAAGAATTGAAAAATGAGGGCATTGTCAGAGATTTAATACGGTCAGTTCAGAACTTTAGAAAGGAGTTAGATTTTAATGTTAGTGACCGAATTAATATTTCAGTCGAATCTAATGAAGAAATAGTACGAGCTATTCACAGTCATAAAAAGTATTTTTTAACTGAGGTATTAGGAGTTAATATTGATATGAATGGTGAAAAGCTTGATTTTGAAAAAGCTATTGAAATATCGAATCAAAAAGTTAAATTAGGATTATCTAAAGATTATAAGGGGTAGTTATTATGTCTAAAAATAAATGGTCTTCAAAAGATCTTGCGATTTTTAAAGCAACTATTTTAGAAAAAAAAGAAAAAGCTTTAGAAGATTTAGGAGATATGAAAGAGCGTACAGATAATTTAATTGATCAAAGTAGTGCGAATTCTATTTACTCATCTCACATGGCAGATGCTGGCTCTGATCACCAAGAAATGGAGAATGCTTACTACATGATGCAAAGAGAAGATTCTTTTATAAAGTATTTAGATAAGGCTCTTGGAATGATTGAAGATGGTACATTTGGTGTTTGTATTATTTGTAATAAATTAATCCCTAAAGAACGCTTGATGGAAGTGCCGCATAGCAACAAATGCGTTATCTGCAAAGAACGAAACAAACGTTAAGTTAGATATATATTATGAGCTCTTCTTTGTTGAGATTTTATAGTTTCTTTTATACCTCTATAATCCTTTTTTTGGTTGATCAACTATCAAAAAGCTATATAGCTAAAATTTTTTCTTTTCCTATTAGCATGGATGGCAGTGTATTTTCAAATAAAGATGGAATGCAAAGAATTTCAATTATTGATTGGAATTTTGGCTCTAATAAAATTGAGGAAAGTTTAGATGTTCATACTCCATTATTTTCTTTGAGCCGAACTGATAACCCTCATCTTGCTTTTGGTATTAATATTGGTGATAATTTTGATATTATTATCAATATATTTACAATCGCATTAACATGCTTAATCATATATTTTTTATACAAAAGTGCAAAAGAATACGCGGGCACATTTAAATGTATCTCATTCTCTATGATTCTTGGAGGAGCATTTGGTAATTTGTATGATAGGCTTACAGATGGGGCTGTTGTTGATTTTATAAATCTTAACCCAATGGGTTTTTTCCCTTTCACATTTAATTTAGCAGATTCATTTATAACTATTGGGATGATATTAATCTTGTTTTCTGATTTCTTCATATACCGAAAATCTAAAAATGAACTCCCAAATTCATAAAATAATCGTTGATCAAAAAGGTGTAAGAGTAGATGTATTTTTGTCTTCTAAGCTAGATTCTTTTTCTAGGACTAGAATTAAAAAAATGATTGCTAATGGACAAATTCTTATAAATAATAATATTGAAAAACCATCTTATCTACTTACTGGAGGTGAGCACATTCATTGCAATCTTAAAGATTCTAAAGAACCAATCGCACTTGTGCCACAAGATATAAAACTAGATATATTATTTGAGGATGATCACTTTATAGTTATAAACAAGCCTGCAGGAATGGTTGTGCACCCTGGAAATGGTAATAAGGAAAATACTTTAGCTAATGGATTATTGTTTTATTTGAAGCAATCACCAAATTTAGAGTCTGTACGTCCAGGTATAGTTCATCGTTTAGATAAGGATACTTCAGGAGTAATTGTTACGGCTAAAAATGATACAGCTCTTCAATCATTATCTGATATGTTTAAAGATAGAAGGGTATCTAAAACTTATGAAGCTATAGTTTGGGGTAAACTGAATGAATTTAAAGGAGAGATTCGAAATTACATAATTAGAGATAATAGGGACAAAACTTCATTTAAAGTTTCAGACAGATCAGGAAAAGAAGCAATTAGTTTTTTTGAGGTTATTGAAAGCTTAGGTCCATTAACCCATATTTCCTTGTCACCTAAAACTGGTAGGACTCATCAGCTAAGAGTCCATATGAAACATATAGGTCATCCTATCCTTGCTGATAGTAAATATTCTAGAGGTGAGAGTATGATCAAAGCATTTCATACAAGATACACACAAATATTAAAAAGATGTTACAAACTGTCCAGGCGAACAATGTTGCATGCTAAATCTATTTCGTTTATACATCCTTTTACTAAGAAAGAAATGTTTTTTTCTGTAGATTTACCTTCAGATATGAAAGGTGTTATAACACTATTAAAAAATGACATATAACTCAAATAATTACAATCAAATTTCTGAATTTATAGGCTATATTAGAAATATTCGAAAATATTCAGAGCATACAATTAGAAGTTATAATACAGATTTAATTCAGTTTTCCAAATATTTGTATAAATGTGATAAAAAATTATTGATCCTTGATGTAGAAAAACAAAATATTCAAGAGTTTTTATTCTCATTACATGCTAAAAAAAAATCAGATAAAACGATTGCTAGAAAGGTTGCAACATTAAAGTCGTTGTTTGGGTATATGGTCAAACATAATATTTTAGATAAGAATATTATGTCTAATATTAAAATTCCTAAAATTTCTAAAAAACTGCCTCATTTACTTACAAAGAACGAAATTGATAAACTTTTTGATATCGATTTAACGAATAATAAAATATTAATGGAAGTTTGTATTTTAGAATTATTTTATGCAACTGGAATGAGAATTTCTGAACTTACTAGAATTAAAATTTCTAATATTAATTTTGAAGATTATACTATAAAAGTTTTAGGAAAAGGAAATAAGGATAGATTTGTATTTTTAAGTATCAATTCAGTTTCAGTTCTCAAAAAATATTTATCTATATTTTGCGATACAAGCCAAACATATTTGTTTGGGTCTTTAATTAAAGGTAGGAAGTTAAGTCATCACATGAGCGAAAAGGCAATTTATAATATTACTAAAAAACATTTGAAAAGAATATCAAATGATGAGAAATTAACACCACATTCTTTAAGGCATAGTTTTGCAACTCATTTATTGGACTCAGGAGCGGATATTATGTCTGTAAAGGATTTTTTAGGGCATGAGAGTTTAACCTCTACTCAGGTTTATACTCATGTTCAATTAGAAAAAATGAAGAGAGATTATGAAAAATCGCATCCATTATCAAAATGAAATGAAAATATTAGGTTTAGATAAAATAGGATTAAGGCAAGATTTGAACTACTTTAGAAATCTATCTGTTGAAAGATTGGTTGAAGAAGGTATTTTAAATGGAGAGACTAAAGTTGGAATGAGAGGCGCTGTTATGGTTGATACGGGTATTTATACTGGACGTTCTCCTGACGATAAATATTTCGTAGAAGAATCTTCATCTAAAGATAATTTATGGTGGGGCCCTGTTAACAGGCCTATAAATGAAGATATTTTCAATACATTGCTTGATAAAGTTTTAGATTATTACAATTCTAGCGCGAATATAAAAACATATATGTTTGATGGTTTTGGTGGAGCAGATATAAAATATAGGCTACCTATTAGAGTTATTGCTAGAAGAGCATGGCAAGCACATTTTGCTAACAATATGTTTATTAGGCCAAAATTATCGGAGTTAGATAATTTTATGCCTGAATTTACCATTATTAATGCTTCAGATGTTGTTGCCGAAGATTTTGAGAAGTATGGCTTAAACTCATCCACGTTTATTATGTTTAACTTAGAAAGAAAAATTGCTATTATTGGGGGCACAGAATATGCTGGAGAAATGAAAAAAGGAATTTTTTCAGTTTTGCATTACTTGCTTCCAATGCAGAATATTTTATCAATGCATTGCTCATGCAATGTCGATGAAGCTGGGAAAAACTCTGCATTGTTCTTTGGCTTAAGTGGTACTGGAAAAACAACATTGTCAACTGATCCAAATCGCCCCTTAGTTGGAGATGATGAGCATGGTTGGTCAGATGATGGGGTTTTTAATTTTGAAGGTGGATGTTATGCAAAAGTTATTAGATTAAATGAAAGTGATGAGCCTGATATATATAATGCAATTCGTCATGGAGCATTATTAGAGAATGTTGTGTTTGATGAAAAGAATCATACCATAGATTTCAACGATGGTTCAAAAACTGAGAACACTAGAGTCTCTTATCCTCTTAATCATATAAAAAATTCTCTTTATGCTAAGGGTTTAGATAGTGTTACTGTTCATCCGAAAACTGTTATTTTTCTAACATGTGATGCTTACGGTATTCTTCCTCCTATAGCAAAGCTTAGTTCAGAGCAAGCAATGTATCATTTTATTACAGGTTATACAGCAAAAGTTGCTGGTACTGAAAGAGGGGTAAATGAGCCTCAGGCTGCTTTTTCTCCATGCTTTGGAGGGCCTTTCTTAACTCTACATCCTCTAAGATACGCAGAGCTTTTAAAAGAAAAATTAGAAAAACACGGATCCACAGTCTACTTAGTAAATACTGGATGGGTGGGAGGCTCTCCCTCATCTGGAGCAAATAGGATTAGTATAAAGGACACTCGAAATATTATTACATCAATTTTAAACGGATCAATTGAACAATCAGATTTTATAACAGAGGATTATTTTAATTTAAATATCCCAATTAGTCTTGATAATGTAAATCCAAAAATTTTAAATCCAGTTAATTCTTGGTCAGATAAAGAATTGTATATGAGTACTGCAAAAAAATTAGCTGATATGTTCAAAAACAATTTTAATCAATACGGCTCAAAGGTTGAGTATTTAAAACAGTTTGGGCCAAAAATATAAAAAAGAGAGATTAATGTGAGCGGAAAATATTTGTTTACATCAGAGTCTGTTACTGAAGGTCACCCAGATAAAGTTGCAGATTGTATTTCTGATGCAATTTTAGATGCAATTTTATATCAAGACCCTGATTCAAGGGTGGCTTGTGAAACCATGATTACGGGAGCAAAAGATAAGGAGTCTCTTAAAGTATTTATATCAGGAGAAATTACTTCTGATGCAATAGTTGATTATTCTAAAATTGCTAAAGAGACTTTATTAGAAATTGGTTATAAAGAAGAATGCGATGTTGATACGCTTATAAAACCGCAAAGTAAGCATATAGCTCAAGGAGTTGATTCAGATGACGCTCATGAGCAAGGTGCTGGTGATCAAGGTTTAATGTTTGGTTTTGCTTGTAATGAAACCAAAGAATTAATGCCATTGCCTATTACGCTATCTCATAAATTAGCAAAACGCCTTACTGATGTTAGAAAATCTAATATGCTTCCTTGGCTGAAGCCTGATGGGAAAAGCCAGGTGAGTGTTCAGTATGATGAAAATAACGTTCCTGTTTTAATTGATAAAGTAGTTATAGCAACTCAACATGATGATATGCTAGACACATTTAAAAATGAAGATGATGAAAGTAAATTTATTAAAAAAAACATTGTAGAGCACGTTATCAAGCCAGTTTTAGATGACTTTGGTCTAGACTATAATAATAATTTTTTGGTTAATGGTACAGGTAGATTTGTTGAAGGAGGCCCCGTTGCAGATGTCGGACTGACTGGTAGAAAAATAATTGTTGATACTTATGGTGGTTATGCTAAACATGGAGGAGGAGCTTTTTCAGGTAAAGATCCTTCAAAAGTTGATAGGTCTGCTGCATATATGGCAAGGTATATTGCAAAAAATATTGTTGCTTCAAAAATAGCTGATAGATGCGAAGTTCAGTTGTCTTACTGCATAGGTGTCGCAAACCCAACTTCTATTAATGTTGATACTTTTGGTACTGGGACAAAAACTAATAGTCAAATAATAGAAATTATCAATAGAAATTTTGATTTAAGGCCTGAAAAAATTATTGAGCATCTTAATCTTAAATTGCCAATATATAGAAGGTTAGCTGCATACGGACATCTTGGAAGAAGGGATTGTTCATGGGAAAAGACAGATAAAATAAACTTACTGTCTTAATAATTATAATAGAGGAATACAATGGAAAATAAGATAATGGATTATAAAGTTGCAGATATAAATCTTTCAGATTTAGGAAGGAAAGAAATTTTACTAGCAGAAAAAGAAATGCCTGGTTTAATTTCGCTTAGGGAAAAGTATGGAAACTCAAAACCTTTATCTGGCGCTAGGATAGCTGGATGTATTCATATGACAGTTCAAACTGCAGTTTTAATAGAAACTCTAACTGCGTTAGGTGCAGAGGTAAGATGGTCCTCTTGTAATATTTATTCAACTCAAGATAGCGCTGCAGCTGCTATTGCAAGTACAGGAATTCCAGTTTTTGCATGGAAAGGGGAGACAGAGGAAGAATATACTTGGTGCATAGAACAGACTTTAAATTTTAATGGAAAAGGTCCTAATATTTTATTGGATGATGGAGGCGATTTAACTTCCATTGTAATTAATGATTATCCTGACCTTTTAAAAGAAATCAAGGGTGTATCAGAGGAAACAACTACTGGAGTAAAAGCTTTAAATATTCTTTTTGAAAAAAATGAGTTGCCTTTTCCAGCCATTAACGTAAATGATTCTGTTACAAAGTCAAAATTTGATAACAAATATGGTTGCAGAGAATCATTAGCTGATGGAATTAAAAGAGGTACAGATATTATGTTGGCTGGTAAAAAGGTTGTAGTTTGTGGCTATGGTGATGTTGGAAAGGGATGCGCTCAATCCATGCAGGGGTATGGAGCTCGAGTCTATGTTACAGAAATTGATCCAATATGCGCTTTACAAGCTGCAATGGAAGGATTTAATGTTGTAACAATGGATGAGGCTTGTAAATATGGTGACATATTTGTTACAGCTACGGGTAATAAAGATGTTGTTAACAGAAATCATATGGAAAAAATGAAAAATAACGCTATACTCTGTAATATTGGACATTTTGACCATGAAATAGATGTGCACTATCTAGAGTCTAGCGATTCAATTAAAGAAGAGAATATTAAGCCTCAAGTAGATAAATTTACTCTATCAAGTGGCAATTCTATCATTCTTCTATCAAGAGGAAGATTAGTGAATTTAGGAAATGCTACGGGCCACTCTTCTTTTGTTATGTCTACTTCATTTACAAATCAGGTTCTCGCTCAGATTGAATTATGGACCAAGAAATATGAAATAGGTGTTCATATTTTACCAAAACAAATTGATGAAGAGGTCGCTCGACTACATCTTAGCCATTTAAATGTAAATCTTACTAAGCTAACAACAGAGCAAGAAGAGTATTCAAAAATTAATAAGAAAGGACCTTTTAAGCCTGATCACTATAAGTATTAATTAAATGAATAAAAATATAATATTTATTTTATTCATACTCTTTTTTTATTCATGTGAATTTCAAAAAATAGAGTCTCCCGAGACTCCATCTTGGTACCTACCAATTTCGGTCCCCCTAATAGATACAGAATATAGTTTTGAAGGGATTCTGCAGGATGGTGTAATTAATACAACTGCTGAAGATTTTGAGGATTGTGGTTCTGATGCTGATTGCTCTTTTATAGATGAAGATGGTTCTCAAAGTAATGGGTTTTACGATTTTGGTGAAATATTTATAGATGAAAATGGGAATGGTGTTTGGGATGATTATGGTCTATCTGATTCTCTAAGTAATATGATGCAAATTGAATTTATTAATGATATTGATTCAGTTGGATTAAATGTTGTAGAACAGCAGTTGGGTATGAGTTTTTTTAAATTAGATTTATCTGATATCTCAATAGAGCCACAAATCATTCAAGATGAAATTACATATGATTTATCAGATAACTTACCTAGTCCTTTAATTGATCCTACCGTTGTACCTATTTCTATTGAAATACCAGAATCTGATAACGATTTAATAAATAATATTTTGCAGTCTTGCGATAGCTTTATTCCTGACAATGAGCAGACTCTTTCACTACCTGTGGACCTAAGTTCTGTCCCTGACCCTATCACCACTGTATCCGATGAGTTTAATGAGCCAATTGTAGTTGAGGTTCCGTTAGATATAGATTTTGATGCGATTGATTTAGGAGATATAGGCGATATAAGTATTGAAAAAATTATTTTAAATGAATCTATGGAATGGGAGGTTGAATTTAGAAATGGTCTTCCTTTTATTGTAGATTTAAGTTTTAATATCTATAAAGGCCCAATATTAAATCAAGAATTGTTCACCACTTTACTTGTAGAAAATATAGCTCCTTATACTACAGTGACAGACAATATTAATTTTGAGTCATATGAATTGACATTAGATTCTTCACTTTTTGCAGAAATAGACTTTGTAGTTCATGAAGATCAGCTCCCCTCCGATGATTGTCCTTTAAATATTTGTATAGCTGATGCAATTAGTTTAGATGAGAATTCGGGAGAGATTATTGTAAATGAAGATAATTTTTCAATTTATGAATCTACAGAAATTTGTACTCCAAATTGTGACCCTTGTTTTGGAGAAGATGTGTTTGTTTGTGTTGCAGATGCGGTTGATGCATCGGGAAATATAGTTGGAGACCCTACTATATATCAAGGAGATGGTTCTGAGCTTGACTGTACGTTAGGTTGTGATTCTTGTATTGACTTTAGTTTAGCAGTTTGCGTTGCAGATGCAGTTGATGCATCAGGAAATATAGTTGGAGACCCTACTATATATCAAGGAGATGGTTCACAAGGTAATTGTGAGGCCGCGTGTAATCCTTGTTTAGATTTAACAACTTCAGTTTGCGTTGCAGATGCGGTTGATGCATCAGGAAATATAGTTGGAGATCCTACAACATACCAAGGTCCAGATTCGCAATTATCTTGCGAGTCTTCTTGTGCCCCTTGCTTGCAGCAGTTAACTTATGTTTGCCCACTTGATAGCGAAGTATATGACATTGAATCTGATTGCACTAATAGCTGTGGTATTGATTGTGTTATAGTAGATTCTTATGCATGTCTAACGGATGCTTTAGATGTTAACGGCAATGTTGATGCTAATTTAATTCAAATATATCCAACTTCAAATGAATGCCTATTATCTTGTGACCCTTGTTTTGTTGAACCAATTCATGCTTGTACAACAGATGCTTTAGATGATGATGGTAATGTTGATTCTGGCTTGATCCAAACGTATTCAACAGCTGGGGAATGTAGTGCATCTTGTGACCTTTGTTTTGTTGAACCAATTCATGCTTGTACAACGGATGCTATAGATGATGATGGTAATGTTTTAGATGAAGATTTGGATGGAGATGGTATTCCAGATGCTATAACAATTTACTCAACATCAGGTGAGTGTAGTGCATCTTGTGATCCATGCTATAATGCATCAATTTATGTTTGTACTACAGATAATGCTATAATTGATGGAGATGATTCAACAGTGCCAATTCAATATAGTTCTAGTTTAGAATGTGTTAGCTCTGGTTGTGAATCTTGCATCGAAGAGTCTTTATCAGGCTGGGAAATTCAAGATGATGAGATTACATTTAACCTTAATGGAGAATTGTTAATTGATACTCTAGTTGTTAATTTAGATATATCAAACACTCCTTCAAATGAACCAATTGAAGTTGCTTTCCCTGCATTTGACCAAGTTCAAGTAAGAGAGGCGCTAATTGATGACGGCTCCCAATTTGATGATTTTGGCGAAAATGGTATAGATGGGGATGGCGACTTTGGTGAAAATGATGGTATTTTACAAGAAGGAGAAACAGAATATTCAAATGAGTTTATTTTAAATGTTGATAATGGTTTTTTTGGAGGTGCTGATTTAGAGTTGATTTTTTCAAATATTTATGAAAATGGAGAAATATTTTCTCAAAATATATCAATTCCAGCGCAAACTTCTGTTTCTGAATCTTTCGATCTAAGTAACAAGGTGATTGGAAATAAAGAATTAAATACTAACCTTGAAAATATCCAAATTGATTATGATTTTTCAATTGCTAGTGGCCAGTATAATATCCCGTTACTTGATAATGTGCTAACAATACAAGAAACTGGTTACTCAGCAGAAGTCTCAAGTATAAAACTTAAATCGATATCAGCCATTACAGAAGAAATAGATTTTCCTCAAGTTCAAAGTGTCCCATTGCAGGGGTTGCCAGTGGGTTTTGATGATTTTAAACTATATGATATCTTTTTGGATATGAATATATATAATCAAATTACAATTAATACCGTTCAAGCTACGTTTGATTTAACAGGCAAAAAATGCCCTTCTGGAATCTCAACTGATAATTGTTTTGAAGATGAAAGTATTGAAAGTAAAAATTTCCCATTTGATGTTGCTTTGGATTCTCCAAACAGAAACCTAGAAAATCCATGTAACTATCAAGTTGGTGACATCGCAGTAACTAAAATTTCTATAAACAAAGATAGTCAAATTACAAGATATTTTTGTTCAGAAAATTCAGAGGAGCCATATGAAATTATCGAGTCTCCATTTGATGGGGAAGAAAATGTTAATCTATTAGATTTTATATACTTTGGACCTAATCAAATGAATTTGCAGGGTTCTGTTTTAATAGATGGTGAGGGTACATTAAGAGAAGATGATAATTTGTGGGGTGATTTCTCAATTATAGCACCATTGGCATTTGTTTTTGATGAAGATTGGGTTTTTATTCCTCAAGACTATACAACTATTGATGCTTTGGATGCAAGTTTATCTGAGCAAATAGAAGATGCTTTGGTAGAAGCAGAATTTAATGCAGAAATAACCAATAGTTCGCCTCTCGGAATTTCAATGTCTATGTTGGCATCTGATAGCACGGTGTTTCCATTGTATTTAGATGATTTATACAGCTTAGAAGAGCGATGTTCTAATAATTTATATTTGGATGAAAATTCATGTAATTATAGTGGCTTTACATGGCTTGATTATCAAGATTCACTATCCAGTATAGGTGTTGATAATATATCCTTTGAACCTATTGATATAAACGACGATCGTGCGTATTACGTTGAATTTTTTGCAGATGATATAAATGGTCAAGATTCTATTTTGTTTTGGGTTGGTAGAGTAATTGACATTTCATTTATCCCGCCATTAGAATCTGATGCTAATGGTTTCGTTACTACTCCAAGTGTTTCTTTCTCATCAGAAGTTTTAGATGCTAAAAGAGTATCATGGTTTACCGCTTCTGAAGATAGATTTATGGTTCCCATGATTACTCTAGCTGGTACAGGCGGAGAGCCAGCCTCATTACAAACTGATAATTTTTTAGGAGTTAAATCTTTTTTAACATTTGTTTTAGATACAGAAGGTTTATCAAGAAAGAGCGATAAATTGATTGGGAATCAAAAGTCAAATAATCATTCAAATAAATGAAGAAAACTATAACTCTTTTCATTATATGTATCGTTTTAGGCCAAAATTACCAAGATGCTAGAATGCTTGGTTTGGGAGGAGCATATTGTACCCTTTCAAGCGGATATAGAGCTGTGGGGGTGAACCCTGCTAATATTAATAATGGTACAAATTCAACAGTTAATATTTTTTCTAGTAAATCTTTAATAGTTAACAATTTTTTTAATTTAACGAGATACAATCAGTTAAATGGGGCTCATTTTGACAATCCTCTAACTGCAAATTATTATCCAAAAGAAAATATTCTGAATATTCTAGATGGTGAAGGATTAAGTTTTAGCCTAAATTCAATCAATTCAATCCCAGGTTTAAACTTTTCTAAAAATAATTATGCATTTACTTCTAATGCAATTCTTTATGGGGATATTGAGTTGCCTCAAGCATTTATAGATTTGATGTTTTTTGGTAACCCAATAGGTAAAGAGTTAAATATGTCCTTTAATCAAAATCTTTTAATTGGACTTGAAACAGGTTTTACTTACTGTCACAATCTTAATGAT
>CEVN01007046.1_pt1 | contig 16791 bp, 14 predicted proteins | sample 427041 | NCBI WGS metagenome assembly CEVN01 (sample SAMEA2623463, study PRJEB7988) | marine metagenome | biome: marine biome (ENVO:00000447); feature: surface water layer (ENVO:00002042); material: "saline water (ENVO:00002010), including plankton (ENVO:xxxxxxxx)" | depth 5 m
GCGTTCATCCTGAGCCAGGATCAAGCTCTTCGTTGTATAAAAAATTTAATAATTGACTGTAATTGGATGTAGTTAATTCTATCTTCAATATATCAATGAACTTTGTCTATCTTTTTTTAAAAAAGGAATGCAAAAGTAATAGTTTAAATTAGTTTGCAAGCATTTTTTATAAACTTTTTTTGTTTTTACATAAATAAAGATAATTTTCAAAAAAAGCGGGTGCAAATATATACTCTTTAAATTAGCCAAACAAAAAAATTAAATACAATTTTTAAAAACTCTAACCAAACTAAAAATAATATATAAATCATTGAAAATTAAGAAATTAAATTGACATAAAACAAAATGAATCCAAAATTTTTTCTTTTTAAAGAATTCAAAATTAATTAGATTTAAAATAAAAACACATATTTTTTACTAATTTCTAAGAAAAAAAGTTTTAAACCAAAATATTCAAAAAAACCCTTGTAAATTCTACACAAATTGTATATGAAATAATATATTTGTAAATTAAAATAAATAAATTAAATGAAAGCACTAGTAAGTATTATAATGGGAAGCACTTCTGATTATCCTGTAATGGAAAAAGCAGCAAACTTCTTTAATGAAATGGAAATTCCTTTTGAAATTAATGCACTTTCTGCTCACCGTACACCAGAAGAAGTTGAAAAATTTGCAAAAAATGCTGCTTCAAATGGAATAAAAGTAATTATTGCTGGTGCAGGAATGGCTGCACATTTGCCAGGTGTAATTGCTGCAATGACACCTATTCCTGTAATTGGAGTCCCAATAAAAGCATCTCTAGATGGACTTGATTCTCTTCTTGCAATAGTGCAGATGCCTCCTGGCATTCCTGTTGCAACTGTTGCAATAAATGGAGCATTAAATGCAGGCATTTTGGCTGCACAAATGATTGCTACTAATGACGATAAATTATTTGAAAAAACAGTTTCTTACAAAGAAAACTTAAAAGCAAAAATAGTAAAAGCTAACCAAGAATTATCTTCAAAAGATTTTAAATATAGAGTAAAATAGTAATCTTTAAGACTATTTTTTCAAAGTCCTTCTTGACATACTTAATTAATTTTTAAACTACAAAATTATTTAATAAGTATAAAATATTATAAAGCGTTCAGTAAGTTATTATTGATGTTATCAGTATGAAAAAAAAAAACATAACAGAAATGCTAGGGACAAGATATCCAATAATCATGGCCCCTATGTTTCTGGTTACAAATACTAAAATGATGATAGAAGCTTTAAATTCAGGCATTGCTGCTTGCATTCCTGCTTTAAACTTTAGAACAGACAGAAAACTAAGAGAGGGGATACAAAACATTAGAAAAAAAACAAAAAGTAACGGCTTAGGAGTCAACTTAATTGTAAATAAATCTAATGTAAAGATGATGCAACAATTACAAACTTGTATTGATTTAAAAGTAGATTTCATAATTACTTCACTAGGAAATCCCAAAAAGGTAATTGATTTATGCAAACCAATTGGAATAAAAATATTTTGTGATGTGATAGAAGAAAACTATGCTAAAAAAGTGCAAAATCTAGGTGCGGATGCTCTAGTAGCTGTAAATAAAAACGCAGGAGGGCATGCTGGTAATTTTGACTCAAAAGAACTTATAAAACGTATACAAAAACATTGCTCAATACCTATAATTGCTGCAGGTGGAGTTGGTGTTAAATCAGAAGTTAAAGAAAAGATAAAAGAAGGATATTCAGGGTTATCAATTGGGTCACCTTTTATCTCTTGTGAAGAAGCCGATATTTCATTAGAATACAAACAAGCATGTGTCAATTACGGAAAAGAAGATATTGTTTTTACAACCAAAATTTCTGGTACTCCTTGTACAGTGATTAACACTCCATATGTACAAAAAACAGGTACTAAACAAAATTTATTTGAAAAGATAATTAGCAAAAATAAAAAACTAAAAAAATGGATAAAAATGATCGTTTATTTTAAAGGGATGAAATCAATTGAGCATGCAGCATTTAGCAACACTTATAAAAAAGTATGGTGTGCAGGACCTAGTATTGAGCACACCTCAAAAATACTACCAGTTAAAGAGATTATAAGACGCCTAACTGTTTAATGAGTTTTTGAAAAAATAAAGTTTACCACATGAAAAATGAAAATTTTTATATGCTAGCCAAAACTATGTTTGGCTTAGAAGAAGTACTTGCTAAAGAACTCGAAGAATTAGGTGCTCAAAATGTAAAAATAAAAAACAGAGCTGTTAGCTTTAAAGGAGATAAAGGGTTTATGTATAAAGCAAATTTAAATATAAGAACAGCTCTTAGAATTCTAAAACCAATTGCACATTTTCAAGCAAAAAATGAGAAGGAACTATATACTAAAATATGTGAAATTGAATGGACAAAAATTTTTGATCTTAAAAACACATTTTCTACAAATGCCACTACTCACTCTGACATCTTTACGCATAGTAAATATGCTTCACTTCTAATGAAAGATGCAATTGCTGACACCTTTAGAAAAAAGTTTGGCAAACGACCTAATGTTGACCCTAAAACAGCTGATATAACTATAAACTTACATATTGCGAAACACACTTGTACAGTGTCACTTGATAGTTCAGGGGACTCTTTGCACAAGAGAGGCTACAAATCAGATGCAGTAACAGCACCTATGAATGAAGTATTAGCTGCGGGTCTTATATTATTAAGTGAGTGGAATAAAAAATCTAATTTTCATGATCCAATGTGTGGGAGTGGCACATTACTTATTGAAGCAGCATTAATAGCATATAATATCCCAGCAAATATTTTTCGAAACAAATTTGGGTTTGAGGGATGGAGAGATTTTGATCCAAAACTTTGGAAAATAATAAAAGAAAACTCCTTAAATAAAGAAAAATATTATGAGGGAAAAATTACTGGAAGTGATAATTTCCAAAAAGCTGTAAGAATAACTAGAGATAATATAAATAATGCATTAATGCATGAAAACATTAAAGTAAAAAATGCTAACTTCTTTGAAGACAAAATTTCTGAAAGTACTTTTGTTATCTTTAATCCTCCATATGGAGAAAGAATAGGTTTAGGAACAAATGACTTTTATGAAAAGATAGGCTCTACTCTTAAGCATTATTATCAAGGATGTACAGTTTGGCTAATTTCATCTGATTTAGAAAACATGAAATATATTGGATTAAAACCAAATAAAAAAATAAAATTAATGAATGGAGAACTTGAATGCAGTTTTAGAAAATTTAAAATTTATCAAGGTAGTAAAAAAAGATATAATAACAAAAAAACTCGCTGATTGCGAGTTTTTTTGATTTTGTTTATTTCTAGAACTCTTCTAACTCTTCAAGCGTAATTCTTTTTCCATCTTTAGTTGCAAATACAAAAGCATTTGAAAAACCTGCTTGTTTTGCTTTTGCAAGCTGAATATTGGCCTCAGCTAAAGTTAAATAAACTCCCGCGTAATATTTATACAAAGAACCCTCTTTTTCTCTATCAATATTACCTAATGTTAGTGTTTTGTTTAAATCATCTGCAGACAAAGATTGTCCAACCATTATTTGAACCGTAAATTTCAGATCAGAAACAATATCTTTAGAGAGAATTTGCATATTTTCTGTATCATCTTTGTTAGACATAATTGCAAGATTTAAACTAATTCGCTCCCCATTTTTATATGTAACAATAAATGCATCTTCAAAGCCTCTAGCCTTCATTTGAGCTTTATAATCAATTGCATCTTTGTAATCAGTAAATGAACCTGTCATATACCTAATTAAGCCATCTTTACCTGTGAAAGAAATCACATTATCAACACCAGCAAAAACTTCCTTTGATAATGGTTGCCCCTTACTATAAGCTCCAACTTGTACTCTATAAATAGTTTCATTAGTTAATGTTGCTTTCTGCGCATCCTTCTTGATAGTGTCTTGATCTATTACATCATTAGTATCAACTTCTTCAGCAGGAGCTAAAACAACTTCATCCTCATTTATTTCTGGTTCTGAAATCGATTGAACATAATTAGAAATTTCACCATTATTGTCAACCATAACATAAGTTTCTTCAAAACCTTGCTCTTCTAGAGCAAACATTCTGTTTGTAGCATCATTTACATTAGAATAAGATCCAACGGTATAGATTACAACATCATTTTCCATAGCAAAACTCTGAAGGTCATAAACGGACAATAAATTATTCATTTCATCCGCAGGAACACTACTATTGTAAGATGCAATTTGCACTCTATAAATAGGACCATCAATTTCTTTATCAAGATCTTTATCTTCATTAAACGCTTTGTTAAAAGCATTAGCCTTTGCTATTAAATAATCATTTATAGTTTTATAGTCATCTTCCAATATTTTATAGTTATTATAATGTGTCGCATATCTTCTACTAGCTGAAGCATAATCTGAATACATACTTCTAAATTCTTCTTCTTTCAATTGTATTCCTCTTTCGTTAACAACTGCTCCTCTTGGTGTATACTCTTCTTCATCAATGTAATTTGGAATCCCATCATAATCATTATCAAGTGGACAACCATTAGCATCTACTTCAACACCCTGAGGTGTCTTAGGACAAAAATCGTCTGAATCAGCAATTAAATCCCCATCCTCATCCTGAACATCAAAATTGTCAAAATTAACATCATTATAATAAGCCTCATTTGCATCAATATTTTTTTTAGGTTTTGGGGTAAATAAATCATAATGCAGTGTAAAATCAGTAATCATTAAATTATCATTATTCTCCTCTACTGTTTTATCAATATCAGCAATAGCTATAGCATAATTAAGACCAATGCTAACATCTATTCTTTCTGAAACATTCAATACAAATCCTAAACCAAATGGTATTAACAATGAAGATTCAGCTGCTTGCTCTTTATCTGTTTTAAAATTAATTCTTTCTACACCAAAAGATAAAAAGGGAGATAATCTTGATTTTTGCATTATACTTGAAAGAGTATAATCACATTGTAACCCTACTCCATCTAACTCAGAAGAAAAAGATCCTTCAGAGCCATCCTCAGATAGTGAAAACCTAGAAAAAAGTAATGACACATCAAAATCTTTACTCATATTTAATCGAATACCGGCATTAAATCCAATATTACCTCCTCCAATAATATTAGATTTGGGTCCTTGAACATCCCCCTGAAAACTATAGAATCCAGAACCTATTGAAAGCATTGGCTGAAATGGCATAGTTTCTTCTATTTCATAATAACCTTTCTGCGAATAGGCATCTACTGAAGCAAGTAGGAGTACAACAATACTAATCCTTTTAAAATATTCTTTCATATTAAGATTTATTTAAATTTTTCGTAAAAATACTAAAAAAATCAGAATGTAATCAGATATCTTAAAAATTAGGCTTTAGAGTATATTTTTTATAGAACTCTTCAATGATTTCTACAACCTCATATGGATTATCAACAATATTAAATAAATCTAAATCCTCAGGACTAATATTTTTCTCTAATTCTAACATAATTTCTTTAATCCAATCAATAATCCCTTTCCAATAAGAAGAACCAACTAAAATAATAGGAAACTTACCAATCTTACATGTTTGAATCAAAGTTATTGCTTCAAATAATTCATCTAAAGTACCTACTCCCCCTGGCAATACAACAAAACCTTGCGCATATTTTATAAACATTACTTTTCTCACAAAAAAGTAATCAAAATTCAATAACTTATCATGATCAATAAATTTATTATGTTCTTGCTCAAAGGGTAAAGCTATATTCAAACCAACTGATTTTCCTTGACCTCTTTTAGCTCCTTTGTTAGCAGCTTCCATTATTCCAGGACCGCCACCAGTAATTACTCCAAATCCCTTTTGAGTCAACAAATACCCTATTTCCTCAGCAATCTTGTAGTATCTATTTTGTGATTTTGTTCTAGCTGATCCAAATACAGAAACGCATGGACCTATTTTAGACATAGATTCAAATCCCTCTACAAACTCAGACATAATTTTAAAAATTTGCCAGGAATCAGCGGTTTTAATAGCATTCCAATTCTTTTCTTTAAAGGCTTTTCTTATTTTTCTTTCCTCCAAACTCATCTTTTTTATTTTAAATTAATATACTTTAAGATTAACTTAGTTCATTACTTAAGTATTTTGCAGTATAACTATCACTACACTTTACGATTTGTTCAGGTGTTCCGTTACAAATGACATCTCCTCCTTTTTGTCCTCCCTCCTTACCAAGATCAACAATGTAATCTGACACCTTTATTACATCTAAGTTATGCTCAATAACTAAAACTGTGTTTCCTTTATCTACAATTGTATTGATAACCTCTAACAATACCTTAACGTCCTCAAAATGAAGACCTGTTGTCGGTTCATCTAGTATATAAAAAGTATTTCCTGTACTCCGCTTAGACAACTCTGATGCCAATTTTATTCTTTGAGCTTCTCCACCAGAAAATGTTGTGGCTGATTGCCCTAAAGTTATGTATCCTAAACCGACATTTTGAAGTGTTTTTATTTTTTGATATATTGAAGGAACTTTTTTAAACAAATTAACTGCCTGATCAATGGTCAGATTTAAAACATCAGAAATGGACTTTCCTTTAAAACGAACATCTAATGTATCTCTGTTATAACGTTTTCCATTACACTCCTCGCAATGCACTTCAACATCTGGAAGAAAACTCATTTCAATAGTTCTTTTTCCACCTCCTCTACAACCTTCACATCTACCTCCAACTACATTAAAAGAAAATCGACCAACTTTATATCCTCTGATCTTTGATTCAGGAAGATTTGCAAAAAGACTTCTTATATCAGAAAAAACACCTGTGTATGTTGCTGCATTAGATCTGGGAGTTCTACCAATAGGCGATTGATCAACTGCTATAACTTTATCAATGTTTTCTATACCCTCAATAGAATCATAAGCAAGTGGTTGCTTTTCTCCTCTAAAGAAATGTTTATTAAGTATTGGGTAAAGAGTCTCATTAATTAATGTAGATTTTCCACTACCCGAAACACCAGTAATACAACAAAAAATTCCAAGAGGAATAGAAACATTAACACTCTTTAAATTATTTCCTTGAGCTCCTTTAATTGTTAGAAAACTGCCATTTCCTTTCCTTCTTTTCTTAGGAATATGAATTTTTCTTTGCCCTTTTAAATAAGCAGCTGTAAGATGATTATCATTTAATATAGTCTTATAATCTCCTTTAGAAACAACCTCTCCACCATGAACACCAGCACCAATTCCTAAATCAACAATAAAATCAGCTTGTTTGATCATATCTTTATCATGTTCAACAACAATAATAGAGTTTCCTATATCCCTTAATTTTTTTAATGATTCAATCAATTTCAAGTTATCTCTTTGATGCAATCCAATACTAGGTTCATCTAAAATATAAAGCACATTTGTAAGTTGTGTTCCAATTTGCGTTGCTAAACGAATTCTCTGCGCCTCTCCTCCACTCAAACTTTTTGAGCTTCTATTTAAAGTAAGATATGAAAGTCCAACATCTATTAAAAACTGCAATCTTTTTTTGAGTTCTTTAATAATTTGCTCAGCTATTATCAACTCATTTACTGTTAGTGATTTTTGAATTGAATCAAGCCATTGAGAAAACTTTAACATATCAACATTTGAAACCTCAGAAATACTTTTATCTGCAACTTTAAAGTTTGATGATTCAATATTCAATCGACTACCGCCACAACTTTTACAATCTATCTCAGACATATATTTTGCAGCCCATCTTTGAATTGATTTTGCTGGAGAATTTATCTGTTGATCTTTGATAAAATTGATAACTCCCTCAAAATTTAACTTATATAATTTTGAAATTCCAGCAGATTTTAAATTAACTCTTAAAGTATCTTCAATTCCATACATAATAGCTTTAACTCCAGCTTCTGGAATCTTATTGAATGGAGTATTTAGTGAAAAATTATATTTTTTTCCTATTAATTCAATCTGATTTAATACCCAATTTGATTTACGATTTGCAATAGGCGATATTGCTCCTTGATTAATACTTAAATTTTTATTGACAATAATCTTTGCTTTATCAACTATTTTATATTTACCTAAACCATTACAAGATTGACAAGCTCCTTTTGGAGAATTAAAGGAAAAGGAATTAGGTTCAGGATTTTTATATGCAATACCTGTTTGTAAGCACATTAATGACCTACTAAAATAGCGAACAAATTTACTTTCAATATCTGTTACCATCATCACTCCATCACCATCATTCATAGCTTGTGTGATTGATCTTAGTAATCTTTTTTTATTGTTCTTGTTGACCTTTAACCTATCAACAACAACCTCTATATCATGAGTTTTATATCTATCAAGTTTTAAAGATGGTCTAATTTCTATAATCTCCCCATTTATTCTAACTTTTAGATAACCCTTTTTAGAAAGCGAATGAAAAAGCTCAGCATAATGACCTTTTCTAGACCTAACAATTGGCGCCAAAATATTTATTGAGATCCCATTAAAATCTTTTAAAAGCAGGTCAATTATCTGATCATCAGTAAATTGAATCATCTTTTTTCCAGAATTATAAGAATATGCAATACCAACACGAGCATAAAGCAATCTTAAATAATCATAAATCTCAGTAATAGTACCAACTGTTGATCTTGGGCTTCTTAAGGTTGTTTTTTGTTCAATAGCTACTACAGGACTTAAACCTGTAATCTTATCAACTTCAGGACGCTCCATACTACCTAAGAACTGGCGAGCATATGCATTAAAACTTTCTAAATACCTTCTTTGTCCCTCAGCATGTATAGTATCAAAAGCTAAGGATGATTTACCACTGCCACTTTTACCAGTAAAAACAACAAGTTGATTTCTTGGTATTTGTAAATCAAAGTTCTTTAAGTTATGAACTCGAGCTCCATAAATAGAAATGACATCTTTTTGATTTTGCATTTAAAATGAATCAAATTCAACTTCAATATCATCAAATACCATTAAATCAGAATCATGCGGAATCTTTAAATGATACTTCTTTCTTGATTTGTTTGGTAGTGACGTTGCTCGCAGCCATGGATTAAACTGTTTCAACAATTTATAATTTACAGATTGTAATTTGGCAAATTTTGATAAATTAGCGATAGTAGAATCAATCTCAAATGTTAAATATTTAGGCATATTATATAAATCCTTATCACGGAAAATAAATCCATACCTCTTTGGGTTTTTCATTATTTCTTTGACCGCAATTATTCTAAAAACATATCGAGAGCTTTCCGAATTCAAATATAAATTATAGTAATTATTAGAATATTGATTATTTATTTTTCTTTTTGCCCCATTTTTACCCATATTATATGATGCAGCAGCCATTGTCCAGCTACCAAATTTTTTGTAGGAATCTTGCAAATACTCACAAGCTACAACAGTTGCCTTTTCAAGATGATATCTTTCATCTATTGAATTATTTACTTCTAAACCGTATTCACGACCAGTTTGTTTCATAATTTGCCAAAAGCCAGCTGCTCCTGAGGGAGAAATCACATTTTCCAATCCACTTTCAATAACAGCTAAATATTTAAAATCATCAGGAATATTATATTTTTTAAGTATAGGTTCAATAATAGGAAAATACTTATTGGCTTTCTTAAAATATAGCATTGTATTTGATTGCCAATATGTATTGACCAAAAGTTCTTTATCAATACGTTCCCAAATCTCAGATGAATGTATGGGAATCTCTTCACCAGCAAAATTTAAGCCCTTAGGTTGTACAATTGCAAAAATTCCATATTGTCTATTGAACTGACCCTGATGTAATTTATCTTCAGACCTTATATTAGTTGAGTAAATAAATAATTGAGTTAAGACTAAAAATATAATAATACCAAAAAAATAATACAGCTTATTTTTCATTATTAAAACTGTGTTTTAAAATCCTTAAAACGTTTAGCATTCATATCTTTATTTGAAACTAATGGATTAGTTTCTCCCCAATTAATATTTAATTGTGTATCGTTCCAAAGTATAGATTCTTCTGATTTCTTATTATATACTTCTGTACATTTGTAAGAGAAAATGGTATCATCTTCAAGAGCAACAAAACCATGAGCAAAACCTGCAGGGATCCAAAATACCTTATTGTTTTTTTCTGAAAGTTCAATAGAAAAATACTGTCCATAAGTTATAGAATCTTTTCTAATATCAACAGCAACATCAATAACAGAACCTTTAATTACACGCACTAATTTACCTTGAGCGAAAGGTGGGTTTTGAAAATGCAATCCTCTTAAGACTCCTTTTTGTGATAATGACTGATTGTCTTGAACAAAATTTAGATCTAAACCAATATCTTGGAAAGCTTTTTGACTCCAACTCTCAAAAAAATAACCCCTCTCATCTTCAAAAATATTGGGCTTAATTACTAGCAATCCTTGTATTGGTGTTTCTAAAATCTGCATGAAAAATTTTGATTATTTCTAAATGCCAAATATAAAAAAATACTTACTAATATTTTAATGAAAAATAAACAATAATTGTAGCTTTGCAAACAAAACATATAACATGAAAAAAATTAATTTATTAATCATAAGTGTTTCATTAATTTTAAGTGCTTGCACTTATAAAAACACTTATAAAACACCAGAAACAGAAATGGAAAAAGTAAGCTATAGCTTAGGAGTAAACATGGCTGCAAGCGTAAAATCTCAAGGATTAGATACTATTGATGCTAATGCAGTTGCAAAAGCTTTTGAGGATGTTTTTCAAGAAAATGATCTTGATATATCTGAAGAAGAAAGCATGAAAATTTTACAAGAATATTTTGGTAAATTACAAGCAGAAAAAAGTGCAAAAGCTAATGAAGCTGGAGCAGCTTATTTAGCTGAGAATAAAATAAAAGAGGGAGTAATCACTACAGAAAGTGGATTACAATATGAAATTTTAGTTTCAGGAAATGGAGCAAAACCAACTACTAACGATCAAGTGACTGTTCATTATCATGGAATGCTAACGGATGGAACTGTGTTTGACAGCTCAATAGAAAGAGGTTCTCCAGCAACATTTGGAGTAACGCAAGTAATTAAAGGATGGACTGAAGCGTTACAATTAATGAGTGTGGGTGACAAATGGAAATTAACTATTCCGGCCAATTTAGCTTATGGTGATCAAGGTGCAGGAGGTATGATAGGTCCTGGTGCAACTCTTATATTTGAAGTAGAACTTTTAGCAATTAATAAATAAATTCTGTTAACGCATATTTTTAAAGCTAAAACTGATTTTAAAACTTTACTTCTTGCGGAAATAGATTTGTATTGGAACACCTGAGAAATCAAAATTCTCACGTAATTGGTTCTCAATATATCTTTTGTATGGCTCTTTAATATATTGTGGAAGATTTGCAAAAAATACAAAGCTTGGAGTATTTGTTGGTAACTGAGTACAATACTTTATACGAATATACTTTCCTTTAATAGCTGGAGGTGGGACACGATGTATTAATGGCAACATAACATTATTAAGCACTGAAGTAGATATTTTCTGCGCACGGTCTTTGTGAATCTTAATTGCAATCTCTAATGATTTTAATAATCTTTTCCGCTCTAATGCTGAAACAAATAAAATTGGCACATCTGTAAAGGGTGCAATTTTTTTTCTAATCTGATCTTCAATCTTTTTAGCAGTTTCCGTTGATTTATCAAGCAAATCCCACTTATTTACTAAAATTAAAATACCTTTCTTATTTCTATCCGCTATATGAAATATTCTTTGGTCTTGAGCTTCAAATCCTCTTTCTGCATCAATAATATGTATACAAATATCGGAATGCTCAATAGCACGAACTGAACGCATTACGGAATAAAACTCCAAATCTTCGCTCACATTCTTCTTCTTTCTTAATCCAGCTGTATCAACTAAAGTAAAATCAAAACCAAATTGAGTAAATTTAGTATTTAAAGAATCTCTAGTTGTACCAGCAATATCAGTAACAATATTCTGTTCTTTGCCAATTAAAGAATTTATAAATGATGACTTACCAACATTAGGTCTTCCTATTACTGCAAATTTTGGAGTTTCATTTTTATCAAATTGATTATCAGCTTCAAAATTTTTTAATATCTCATCTAGCAATTCTCCAGTTCCACTTCCACTGATGGAAGAAACAGGTATATAATCGCCAAGGCCTAAGTTATAAAACTCTATTGAGTCTTGTAATAATTTTGTATTATCTACTTTATTAACTGCTAGAACTACTTTTTTATTTGATTTTCTAAGTAGATTCACAACCTCCTGATCTAAGTCAGTAATACCAGTTTTAGCATCTACTAAAAACAAAATTACATTTGCTTCATCAATAGCCAGCTCGACTTGTTTTCGGATTTCTGTTTCAAATATATCTTCTGATCCCTCAACGTAACCGCCAGTATCAATAACTGAAAACTCACGCCCATTCCACTCTGCTTTACCATAATGTCTGTCACGAGTTACACCACTCACCTCGTCAGTTATTGCTTGTCTGCTTTCTGTAAAACGATTAAAAAGAGTAGATTTACCAACATTTGGTCTACCTACTATTGCAACTATATTACTCATTAATATCCAAATTTTTTCAATTCTTTTTTATTATTTCTCCAATTCTTTTTTAGTTTCACAGGAGTTTCCAGAAAAACCTTTTTTTCTAGCATTTTCTCTATATCTTTTCTTGCCTCTGAGCCAATACGCTTTAATCCCATTCCTTTATGCCCTATTATTATACCTTTTTGACTCTCACGCATAACATAAATGACAGCTCTAATCTTAGTTATCTCCTTTTCTTCAAAAAACTCTTCTACATCAACTTCTACTGAATAAGGGATTTCTTTTTTATAATGTTTTAAGATTTTCTCTCGAATAATCTCTTCAACAAAAAATCTTTCAGACTTATCAGTAATTGCATCTTTATCATAATATGGAGAACAAATCGGCAATAGCTCTACCAACTTTCTCTTTATAATATCTAAATTAAAATTATTTAAAGCTGATATTGGTAATATTGAGGCGTTAGGAAGCTGCAAACTCCATTTTTCAATTTCTTTTTCAACAAAATCTTGTTCAGATAAATCAATCTTGTTAATCAGTAATAATATAGGAACCTCTGCATTTTCTAATCGCTCGACAAACCCTTTATTTTTTAAACCTTTATCACCTACTTCAATCATATAAATAATCACATCAGCATCCTCAAAAGCGGAATACACAAAATCCATCATACTTTCTTGTAATTCATATTCTGGATTAATAATACCAGGTGTATCAGAAAAAACAATCTGATAATTCTTTTCGTTCAAAATACCTAGAATTCTATGTCGAGTAGTTTGTGCCTTTTGCGTAATAATTGACAGTTTTTGACCAATTAAAGCATTCATTAATGTAGACTTACCTACATTTGGATTTCCTATAATATTTACGAAGCCTGCTTTGTGATCCATTCTGCAAAGTAACAAAAAAAGGGTAATCAATTGATCATCCTTAAATATTACACTAAGATTAGTTTTAAAATTTTCTAGAAGCACCAAACATTGGAATCACTCCTTCACATTCTGGATTCATTAACAACTGGAAATCCCATGTGCTGGCTCCAGCGCCATTTTTAGCAGTAACTCTATTAACTTTCCTAAAATATCTAATTCCAGGGCCTCCAAGAAGATTAGGCTCTTCAGCACTAAACGCTCCAAATATCCATCCCTCAAATACAAGAGCGAACCTCCTACCAGTTCTATAAGTAGCACCTAAACTAATAACTGGTCTTTCTCCTGTATCTACATCATCTGAAAGAGTATAACCCATACCAAATGTAAAATTATTTTCTTTATTACCATATGATAATACTGTATATGGCATATTAATTAAAGACCCTTCAGAACTTCCTACTGATATGTTAAATAAATCTCCTACATAAAACCATCCCAATGCTGCTTGTAAATACTTATCTACACTAAAAGAAAATTTTGTATTAATTGTAGATGGAAATCCAAAAGGTGTGGTTCCACCACCAATTGATAAATTATCAGTAATTCCAAACTGAGCTTGCCAAAAAACCCAAAAAGAATGAGAATAATAACCTTCACCTTCCTCTAAGCCAAAAGCAGAAGGAGCAAAGAAATATCTTGAATCATGCAAATTTGGAAACCAATATTCAGCTCCTTTTAAATTTTCATCTGTTACTGTATGAATCTGAGCTACCATAACTTTTGGCAGATATATTTCTTCACCATTCAAGTCATTTATATAAATATTACCAGATTCATCTTTGATAAATGTTCCAATTATTACAGTCCCATCTCTAAATTCGTAGATATACTTCTTTCCTATTACATTATTTTGAGCGATAACATTAATAGATGTTACTAAGCCAAATAATATTGTTGCAATAATTTTTTTCATTCTCTTAATTTTTTTGTCACAAAAATAGAAACCGAAAATTTTATTATTATGCATAGCATAACATTCTGCTAAATGCTTGATTTATAGAAGTTCTAATTGCTCTACAGCTTGATCCCATTCTAATTCTAATTGTTGCTTTTTTTGTTGATTTTTTTCATACTGATTAAAAAAACCTTCTTTTTGAGATAATTCTTTGAATCTCTTAGGATCTGTTAATTGTAAATCTAGATCCTTCTGAAATTTTTCTAAAGATTCAATCTTTTTCTCCAATTTACTTATTTTATTTTTTAGTCTTTTGATTTCTTTTTGTTTAAGCTTTTTTTTATTAAAAAACAATTGCTGCTTAGATTTATCTTGCTTGATATCTTTCTGGTTTAACTGTGAACTTTCTAATTGTTTAAAGTTTTCTAAATCTTTCTCTGACAAAAAAGTATCAATATCTCCAATATATTCTTTAATAGTCTGATTCTTAAACTCATACACTTTTTGTGTTAAACCCTGTAAAAACTCCCTGTCATGTGATACAACAATTAAACTCCCATCATACTCTAACAATGCTTTTTTTAATAACTCCTTTGATGTAATATCTAAATGATTAGTAGGCTCATCCATAATAAGTAAATTATAAGGTTCTAACAATAATTTACATAAAGAAACTCTGGCTCTTTCTCCTCCTGAAAGAACCTTTATTTTTTTTGTTACCTCATCTTTACTAAATAAAAAAGATCCTAATATAGAACGAACTTTTTCAATAGTATCATCATTTGATGCGTTTTCAATAGTTTCCAAAACTGTAAGATTCTCATCTAAAAAATCAGCTTGATTTTGAGCATAATAACCCATACTAACTTGATATCCCAAATTTATCTTACCATCATAATTGATTTCATTCGCAATCATTTTAGCTAAAGTTGATTTTCCTTCACCATTCTTTCCAACAAATGCAATCTTATCGCCTCTAACAATTTCTAAATTAATCTTATTAAGAACTTGTAAATCTGAATAACTCTTTGACGCATCTTCTATAGTTAAACTCATCTTTCCAGAATGAGGTGCAGGAGGAAAACGAAAGCGCATACGAGCAATATCCTCTTCCTCTACCTGAATAATTTCAAGTTTTTCTAACTTCTTTATTAAAGTCTGAGCAAATGCTGCTTTGTTTTTCTTTGCCCGAAATTTATTAATTAAAACTTTGGTTTCCTCAATAAATTTATCCTGATTCTTCTTTGCCTGAACTTGTTTTTCAATTCGATCTTTACGCAAATTCAAATATTTAGTATAAGAGGCCTTATAATCATTAATTCTTGAAAACGCAATCTCAATAGTTCTATTCGTTGAAGAATCTAAAAATACTCTATCATGAGAAACCAACACAACTCCTCCATTATAATTACTAAGCCACCTTTCTAGCCAAATAATAGATTCTAAATCTAAATGATTAGTTGGCTCATCTAATAATATAAAGTCAGGCTTCTTAAGTAAAATTTTGGCCAACTCAATTCGCATTCTCCAACCACCGCTAAACTCGGTTGTTTGCCTATCAAAATCATACTTTGCAAATCCCAAACCTTTAAGCACTTGATTAATTTCATTAGCTATATCATGTCCTCCTCCCATTCTAAATCTCTCCTCTAAAGAATTAAAATCAGAAATAAGATCAAGATATCCCTTGCTTTCATAATCAGTACGTTCTGAAAGTTGCTGAGTAACATAATTCATCTTTTTTTCTATATCATTAAGATACTCAAAAGCGGTTTGTGCTTCTTCTAAAACAGTACGACCATCCACAAAATCTAAATCCTGCATTAAATAACCTATAACTAAGCCATTAGGTACAGAAACATTACCATGGTTTGGACTTTGTTCCTTAGCTAATACTTTTAATAAAGTTGACTTACCTGCGCCATTCTTGCCAATAAGTCCTATTTTATCTCCTTTATTTATCATAAAAGAGATATCCTTAAAAATATCTTGACCACCAAAATAGAGAGACAAATTATTTACAGAAATCATGGCGGTAAAAATAATATTTTATTGTACTTAAAATAATTTCTCAAGAATGATTGGAGATATAATTTATAGAAGTATATTTGCAACTAATATCGCGGGGTGGAGCAGTTGGTAGCTCGTTGGGCTCATAACCCAAAGGTCGCAGGTTCGAGTCCTGCCCCCGCTACTCAGATAAAAGGCCCCAATTATGGGGCCTTTTACTTTAAAAATTATTGAAGAATTAGTTTCTTATTAATTACTCCTTGATTAGTCTTAATCTCTAAGAAATAGATTCCCTTAGCATTATCTTCTAAATCTATTTGTTTAGTATACTCACCAATAAACTGTTCTAAGTTCTCAGTATAGATAACTTCACCAACTACATTCACCACTCG
>CEVN01080861.1_pt1 | contig 16776 bp, 22 predicted proteins | sample 427041 | NCBI WGS metagenome assembly CEVN01 (sample SAMEA2623463, study PRJEB7988) | marine metagenome | biome: marine biome (ENVO:00000447); feature: surface water layer (ENVO:00002042); material: "saline water (ENVO:00002010), including plankton (ENVO:xxxxxxxx)" | depth 5 m
GATGACGAGGTCTATGCCTTAGATCTCGATCCGAGGAAGGTTCGCTTTGATTTGCTGGAGGGCTGGGATCGCGAACAGGATGCTTATGAGGACGTTGCCGCCTTGGCTTACGTCTCCGGTCCGATGTACGAGAGGCATGTGGATAACGGTGGACAAGAAATCACCGTTCCATTGGGTGATTTGAAATTTGGTGCCAGGGTCTGGCGCGGTCGTAATCGCACGGCGTCTCGTCAACGGGCCTACATCGGGATTCGCCACGACGGCAGCATTGATTTTGGTTATGGCGAGCTCACCGATGAGCGCAGCCGCATATACGACACTTTTATCGGCGGATTACACAGTCTCTACAACGATCTTGAGGCGCCTCCTGCCTCGTACAAAGGGGCCTATAGCAAGAGCATGGGTCAGCGCATTCGTTATTACTTACCCCGTATCCGCATGGTGATGGGGTTACGGGATGACGGTCGTTTGGAGGTCTTGATGAGTCGTGATGGCCTCACCTTGGAGCAGACCAAGGAGTTGGCTCGTCGGCGCTCTTATCTTGCCGCTTATATGCCAGACCATGCCTCGAAGAGTCGATTCATTATCCCTGCGGTAAAAGGGTTTACAGAGGAGGACGCCAACTGGATCAGCGGAGGAGCGACCAGTTTTGTGCATGTTCCCTACATGCTTCGCATGAGTGTCCGTCAGACGCCTTTGCGAGGGAGCCTGATTGCAGGACTCACCCCAAAGCTCAGTGAAGACAAGGGTTGTGAGGGAGCATTCGACTGCTTGCAGATGTTCGGCACGCATCTCGCCGACAGGGCATTAGCGGGATTAAATCGGGTCATGGAGCAGGGGGTTGAACCTCTGGCTCGAATGATCTGGGCCCCCTCTTCAAAACCCAAACCAAGTTTGGACTCGCAGACTGATCAGCCTAAGAATCTCGACCGTTCTCCGTTGCGGGAACCTCCCATCACCGCCGACCCTCTTGTGTTGCGCGGTGAACCAGAGGCGATCGATATGGGTCGCCCCTTCGATGACATCGATCGCCCCGATCGCTTGGACAACAAATCCAGCTTGAAATCGTTGCCACCAGACTTGCCTCCACCGGAGCTGTTGGAGGAATCTATTGATCAACCAGAATCGCCAACGCAGGAGCTAGGCCCTGATCAGGGCAGTGACAGCGACTCCAAATCTGTGAACGAATTGATGGGTGCACCTCCACCGCCTGATTTACCTCCCCTACCGCCCATGGACCCATTGCCAATGCCATCGACACCTGAAGATTCAATGTCTGTGTCACCTCCGCCTCCGATTGAGCGAACTGCAACAGACCCTTTCGACTAAGTCAAAGAAAGTTGGTTACGGCAAGTTAATGAAATCCCTGAAAATTTGCTTGGCTCGCTGAGGACATTGGTCAATGCAGTAGTCAACAATTGCGACAACCATGCCTTGGCTGAATTCATCAGAATTGAAATCAACTTCTCTCTCAAGTTCTGACATTGCAATACCAGATTGCACAGAAGCCTGCATGAGACCTCTCTCCAATGATCGTTCAAAAGTTTCGTTTCGACAGTAGAAGCTTCCGGCAAGCTTTCCAGCTTTAGCCGAAAAATTCTCTGCCGAGAAGCTGCCCTGAGCCTTGAGTGATTCAGGTGGGTTCAAGACCGACAGACTGACCAATAGGGTTGAGACTGAACCCAGATGCCTCGCGAAGTGCTTCATAACGTTGTGTGTTTTCACAAATCATATGAAAATTTTTTAGGAATTAACTGGTTGTTAGACTTTTTTTAAATAGACAAGCCTTATTTTTGGCACAAGGCTTTCAACAAGATTCGACCCTTTCATGCGGAAAAGTTTTTTGACAGCTGGTGTAAAGTATGTGGCTATCAATTGAGGAGTCCTCACGTGCCTCGAAACTTGAATAAAACTGCGTCACCATGGCTGGTCAAACGCACTGCATTTATTTCACTGGTCGTTGGTGCTTTTGTTCCGATAATGTCAGGTGAAGCGATGGCTCAGCAAAAATATTTCACACAAAATTGTCAATTCACCAATGCAGCAATGATGGGGAAAGGTGGATATCGCGTAGACTATACCATTCGAGTAAATACGAAAAAGGGGCCAAGGAATTTTTATGCCGCACGTTACAGTGATGGCAGTGGCTTGTTCTGTATCTCTAAGCCTGGCGGACAGAATCCCTCTAAGGTTCCAGTCGCATTTCAAGGCAGCTTCTTTAATACTGTCACTCAAAAGGGGCCAAAGTCTGTCTTGGTTGAAATTCGCGATTCGCAAGGCCGTGCTGCCACGATTAAGCTTTACAAGTTAAAATTTAAAAATCCTAATCGACCAAAGGTCAAGATTGTTAAAACATGGATTGATAGCTCTAGATAGACCTGAGGCGCAGAAGACTTTTGTTTGTGGATTTACCTTGATTCTCTTGTCTTGATATTGAACAGGCCTGTCGTGGATGACTGTAGTCGAGATGAAAGCTTGTTGGTCATCTGACCATGATCCGATCAGGCCTGATCGGAGTGATAACTTTGCAGAATTAAACAAAGCAAAGGCATCAATATTTGTCCTTTACCAGTACGACTATTTTGAAAATTCTGCTCAAATAATCATCACTTTCATTCCTAAGAAGGCAGATCAGAGGGTTGAGCATGACAAAGACTCGCACAGCCTTCAACATTACAGCTTGACTTGAGCAACTTATCAACGGGACCTTTAGCCATGGCTGAAGACGTTGCCGATTGGATCGATCTGCAGCAGAAAGAACAATGCTGGTTGACAGCAAAAGTGATCATGACCTCACCATGGGAGATGGAGGCTTGTTTTCGATCTGATCAACAAGCCAACACTTCATTAAGATAATATTTGTGTGTTGAAGTGAACAGTTGATGATCATCAATTTGTTGTTTTTTTAGGTTGACTCCTGCGTATCGTCCCCCCTTTCAATTTGGAATCGTGCCTGTTTATGCACCGGCAAAGGATAATCTGATGGCGAGGTAGGCGAGACCCAAAAAGAGGGGCTGACTGGCACAAATCACATGTCGGATCGATCATCTATATTTCTCGAGCTCAAAACCCTTGGCAGCAGATGTTGTCAACTCTGGAGGCCTGATTTGATGCGGATTCTTGTGATGGGCGGCACCCGTTTTGTGGGCAAGCCGTTGGTGGCTCGTCTGCAGGCCCAAGGTCATGAGCTCACCTTGTTCACCCGTGGCAAAAACCTTGTGCCTGATGGTGTGCAACATCTCAGAGGTGATCGCAGCACTGATGAAGGCTTGGCTGCACTGAAGGGGCAAACGTTTGAAGTCATTGTCGATAGTTCCGGTCGCAAATTGGACGACAGCCGTCGGGTGGTGGAAAGCACCGGTGCTCCAAGCCACCGGTTTGTCTATGTGAGTTCAGCTGGGGTCTATGCCAACTCAGAGCAATGGCCTTTGGATGAAGATGCGCCCACCGATCCCAACAGTCGCCATGCCGGCAAGGCTGATACAGAAGCGTGGCTGCGTAAGCAGGGGATTCCCTTCACCAGCTTTAGGCCGACTTACATCTATGGGCCTGGCAATTACAACCCAATCGAACGTTGGTTCTTTGACCGGATCATGCATGATCGCCCCGTGCCGATGCCCGGAGATGGCAGCACGATCACGCAACTAGGACATGTGGACGATCTTGCCGACGCGATGGCGCGTTGTATTGATGTTGAGGCCTCAACGAATCGCATCTACAACTGCTCTGGTCGACGGGGCATCAGCTTTAAGGGGTTGATCCATGCTGCCGCAATCGCCTGTGGCAAATCTGCTGATGCTGTTGAGCTGCGTCCTTTTGATCCCAGTGGGCTTGATCCCAAAGCCCGCAAGGCCTTCCCACTGAGGCTGAACCATTTCTTGACCGACATCAGCCGCCTTGAGCGTGAGCTGGCCTGGCAGCCGCGTTTTGATTTAGCGGCTGGCTTGGCGGACAGCTACAGCAATGATTACGTCTTGAACCCAACGGTGGAGCCAGATTTCAGTTCCGATGCAACGCTGATTGGGGTTTGAGGTATCCAACCGCTGAGGTCAGGGCCAGCAGCAGTGATGGCCAGAACATCCACCAACCGATCAGCACCAGCTGTCGATAGCCGAACCAAGTAGGCGGCCAGAGCAGCAGAAGCAACGAGATGAATTGCAGGATGGTTTTTGCCTTGCCGGCGCCAGAGGCGGGTGCCCCATCACTGGCCTCGGCGCGCCATCCCGAAATCAGCAGTTCACGAGCGAGCAAAAGCCACACAGCCCAAACAGGCAAAGCATCTGTGCTGGCGAGCCAGAGCAAGGGGGCTGCAATCAGCACCTTGTCCGTAAGCGGATCCAAGCGTGCCCCCCAGCTGCTCCCCCCTCCGGCAAGGCGCGCCAACCATCCATCTGCCGCATCGCTAAGACCGGCAAGAAGGAGAAACCACCAGGCAGCAGCAAACCAGCTGAACTGCAGGGCCAAGATCAATGGCAAGCCAACGACGGCACGTCCCACAGTGAGTGTGTTGGCAAGAGTGCGAAGAATCAGCGGGGGTGATGCAGCCAATCGTTATCAGATCACATCCACCTCCTCGCCAGGCAGGACGGTGAGATTGAAAGGGAACTGAAGAGGGAAATTCTGCTTGTTTTGGGTGAGCAGCAAGGTTTTGATGTCATCGGATCCACGAATCATGAAAACCATGTTGAAGTTGAATTTGGATCTTGAGATGCTTGATCACATCATTTTTAATCAGATTGACCATTCGCATAGTCACCTTATCGCTTTAAATCAACAACAAAGCTGTTAAAATAGATAGCATAAGCCTTGTATAGATGCGTCATCTCGTTGCACCGAAACCACTTCACTGCGAAATCCATTGAGTTAGCAATTAGTGTTCTTCTGAAGCCACATTTGAGCACTAAGAAGCATGCATAACCCTTTCTAGGCAGATCTCTTTTGCCGCTCAATTTAGGCATCGAGTGGTCTTGAATGAAGGGGGCAACAAGTCACAAGAATTTGCGCGCTCATTCAGGCACTTTTTTTGGGATGAATCATCAATTTCGTCTCGCAGCCTCGCTGGGTTGGATGGACTCAATCAATCTTGAGTGGGGTGCAGGTCGGTTCGTTCCACCCGTGAGCGGCCATACCACTTGCGTTCCATCTCCCCAGTCGACCAATCGCAACGCAGAATGCGTAGAGCGAGAACAAGCCCATGGTCCTGCAGCTGACGGTGGCGGATGTGATGACCCAACCGGTTTTGAGCGTCACGCCTGAGACTGCACTTCAGGACGCCGTTCAGTTGATCAGCGATCACCACGTCAGTGGCCTGCCCGTTGTCGATCAGAGTGGAGCGCTGGTCGGCGAACTCACCGAGCAAGATTTGATGGTTCGCGAGAGCGGGGTCGATGCTGGGCCCTACGTGATGTTGCTGGACAGCGTCATTTATTTGCGCAATCCTCTCAATTGGGACAAGCAGGTGCATCAGGTGTTGGGCACGAGCGTTTCAGACCTGATGCGAAAGGACACGCACAGTTGTTCATTGAGCTTGCCCTTACCAAAGGCTGCCTCATTGCTGCATGACAAGGGAACCCAACGCTTGTTTGTTCTCGATGGAGAACGCAAACCGATCGGTGTGCTGACGCGTGGAGATATTGTGCGAGCCCTTGCTTCTCACCAGGAGAGCTGATCAACGATCAGCTGCCTTTGCGAATGGCGATAGCAATGGGCTTGATCGCTCGGAATTCGACGTAATCACCCACATTCAGGTTCTCCACTGGATCACCGCTGATGTCGTGACGCACGTCTAGGTTGTGGACACCACCGAAGGGACCGCGCAGGCTGATCTCGTGATCAGTCTTGGAAATCTTCACCACTTCAGCGGTGCCGGTGGCCATCGCAACCTTGGCGCCTTGGCGTACTGGCCCGAAATCTTCCGACAGGATCAGATCTTCCCGTTGCAAGCTAAGACGCTTGATCGGGCTTTTACGGAGGTCGACCACAAGACCATCGAGCAGATCGACTGTGATGGTCTCGCCCACACGCAGACCAACTGCGGTTAAATCGACTCCGCTGGTGATCAACATGGTGTGGCCGTAGGGGCTTTTCAGCTCAAGCACCTTGTCGGCCGGCATCAAGCGAATCACCTCTCCCTGCACCTGGCTGATCTCGAACGATTGCAGAAGCTCAGCCTTGATGCTGGCACTCGTGTCAACGACGCGGCCAACAAGTGGTTGGGGTGTGTTGGTTCCGCGCACGCCGTCGGCCACCTTGATGCGATTGACATCCACGGCAACCGGTTGGATCAGACGGAAGTCCACCAAATCTCCCGATTTCAGTTGGGGGAAGAGATCGTCTGTGCTGTCGGTGATCACATCCAAATTGTGAATCCCTCCCAGGGGGCCCATCAGGCTGATGCTGCGGTCTTTGCGCGACAGCTTGACAATGCGGGCAGTGCCTGAGGCGAGAGCAACTCGCATGCCCTTTTTCAAAGGGCCCATCGTTGTGGGCATGATGATGTCTTCACGACTGAAGCTCAGCTCGTCTTCGCTGCTGCGCTCTAGATCCACCACCAGCCCGTCGAGCACCGATAGATCCACTCCATCTCCAGGCTTGATCGCAAGGGGGGCCAGGTCGATGCCGACCGTGATGATTTCTTTGTGCCCCTCTGGATCGACAATCTCGAGAACCTTTTGCTGCGGCATCACCGTGGTGACCGTGCCGCGAATGTGGGTGACCTCAAATCCAGCCAACTGCTCCGGAGAAAAACCTGCCCGCACTGGTTCCAGTGACGCCAGAGCTGAAAAAGCAATCGCACCGCTGGTCAGCAGGACGCGACGGAGTCCGGAGAGGCGAGACATCGGATTGTGGACAGTCATTTCGACGGCTCGACGCTAGCTCCTTTCAGATAGGTCAAAATGCTGCTGGATGCCTGTTCCGGAAGCCCATGTCTGTCCGCCCGATTCTGCTGGCCTCTCTCTTGGGAAGCGCGGTTGTCGGTTCTGTGGCAATCGGTGCTGTCGCTGCAGCCCCTGCTCAGGCGGAAACCTCAATTCGGATCAGCCTGAAAAACCGCTATCTCACCTTGTTGGATGACGGCAAGGTGATCGCGACATACCCAGTAGCCATTGGTGCGCCTGAATCCCCCACCCCTGCTGGTGATTACTCCGTCACCAAAATGGATCCTGCGCCGACTTATCACAAGGGAGCCAAGATTATTGCTCCTGGGCCCAAGAATCCGGTGGGGGTGCGCTACATGGCTTATGTACAGATTGGTGCCGGTGAATATGCAATTCACGGCACAGCTTGGCCAAATTGGGTCAAGCTGCGCTCGGCAGTCAGCCTTGGCTGCATTCGGATGTTGAACGATGATGTGATCCAGGTGTACAACCGGGTCAAAGTCGGCACTCCCGTAATCGTTACCAAGAATTGAACCCTATTTCTCCTTCCCAACCGATGTTCAAGGTTCTTTTGACGTGTGTTGTTCTCAGCCTGAATCCCGTCGGGGTTTCAGCCAATCCGATGCAGGAAACCAAGGAAAATGATTTTCTTGATCTGGTTGACGGCCAAGGAAATATTCTCATCCAGGGTCAAGGAGTTGATGATGTTAACGCCAAAGCAAAGGCTCAGGGACTTCGTTTTCCAGCCCTAGGTTATTGGTCCCCAGAAGGCCACTGTTTTATCAAGCCAGTGCAAGGTGATTGCAATGGAGTGTTTAAGCGTTAATCAAACCATAACGAGTTATAAGCTCCCATTCAAATATTTTGCCGCAAGAATCGATTTGCGCAGATCTTTGAGACTAGCATGATCACACTTTCAACTCTCGTGGATCACGATGGCAACTTGAAGCATATCTAGACAGATAATCCATTTATTTCTTGGCACACAGGATCTGGTCAATGGAATGAACTTAGACCAAATCTTGATTGTCCTGCACTCTCTTATGCAGACAGGGTGAGCAACAAACAACTTTAAAACTGAAAAGCAAGTCGAAACCAATGCGATTAAGCGGTAAAAAAAGAATCTCGCCTACAACGAACAAGTAGCGCTTCCTTAAAGGCAATCAACAAGACAAACTATCATCAAGGAAACAGGACATGAAAGCATCTATCTCTTCACAAGACGTCAAAGACCAAATCAGTCATGGCGTCATAATTAATTGCTGTTTATTGAGAACATGCATGATTTGATCATTTCATTCTTAGTTCTCGAAAGCTGGGCACCGAGCCCGATTTTGAGCGCGTGATGCCAAGGATCAGGGCTCCAATCACGGCAAGATTTCTAACCAGGCCAGCGTCTACGGGAAAGGCATGAAAAATCAGAGTCGTGGGAACAAGAAAAATCAGCAGGAACGTTGCCCCAAGCCTACTATCTGTCTGGAACACAAAGAGAGTCGAACCAGCGATCAAAAACCCGATCGCGCAAATCAAAAGGAAGCTCGCCAAAGGTTCAGCAATCCCTTTGGAAGAGATGTAGCCAACTGTGGCAGCGAATTGCGTGAGTTTGCTTGGCACGGCGTTGACGAAAAGAGCGGCAATGAAGACCCGACCAAGGATGTCCCAAACTCTTGCAGAGGTCATGAAGAGATTTAAATCAAAATCGAATTTATAGCACTGATTGCAAAAAAAATAGAAGTAGCCTTCCGATCTGAAGTCAGAGGAATGAAATGATAAGAGTACAGATCGCAATCATTGCATGAGTACATTTAAGCAAGAGTCACGGATAATTTAAGCATTGAGAATGAGGATTTAGATGAGCCTTGAAACTCATTGGCTATTTGATTTGCCTTAAATCAATCCAAGGAGCTGCAAGTATTTAACTTATACCCTCAAATTTATTGATTTAAATTAAATAAATTGAATTAAAGCCGCAAAGATAGGCAACTTCGGCAAACCAAATGATGATTGATATTTATTTTCTGTCGTATTTTGTCTGGCTGCTTTGATCAAAGCATGTCGCAAATCTCTTGTGTTAAAACTTCATAGCAGGCCCATTCTGTTTCGTCCATGACACTCGCTTGTTGGCCAACAGTTTGAATGTTGGTGGACACAATGGCTAGAGTCGTCACTGAAAAGACAAGCGTTGTTGCTGTCGCTAATGTCGTCAGCATGGTAGTAATTTCTTTCATCGAACTGAGAGAAGGAATGTGATCGAAACTGAATTGTCTCGACATTGATAAGATCACATCTAGATTGGTGACCTGTTCTAGCTTTATCGAGTGGAGCTCTAGAGGTGCTTTGGTGAATAACTGGTGAATCGCCCTTGTCCCTGCTGACGTTGCATCTCCTGGTTTTCGCTGAAGACAAGCAAGCAGATGCCATTAGTGTTGATTGCTTGGATCGCAAGGTTCATGCTTGGAGAGAGTCAATATGTCCATTTGCTATAGAGACTGCGAATGAGCCAATGGTCGTCATCCGAACCATGTTCACTGAGGCGTTGAAGCAGAAGACGATGTCATCACATATTTGTCAACGCATAAGAAATTAAATGTCAATCATTAGCTTTTCGTGCTTACAACGCTAGGGGATAAGAAGCTAGCAAAGCATACTTCTATCATCGTTTATCTTGAGATTTGGCCATAGCATTCTAATTGCATGTCTGATCATCCTCCTCGTTCACGCTGCTGGGTCTGGATTAAGGGTAATCCTTTAAAAAACGAATCGCATTGGATGTCGGGTTGGCTGGGCACACTGTCCCAGTTAGGTGGGATCAAGATTGAACATCCAAATTTTGTTGCTTGCCGTGTGCCTGAATGGCGGGTCTCCTTTGAGGAACCCTCAGACCTCAAGCTTCCCCCAGCCATTCCTGAGGGAGCAACTTGGAAGTTCTTCCCAGTGGAATAAGCTTGACTGAAATGAATTCACGTGTGCTCAGACCGGCAGGAGTTTGCATTGCACCTTGCATCTTGAACAAGCTGATGATGCAGTCAATGCAAACACGTCATCAGCTGTGACCATACTTTTAGATTTTTTTTGGCTAGACAACTTCTAGTTCAATGCATTGCCTGCTAAAAAGCTCGAGACAAGCGAGGCACAGGCCAAGATTTGCCCCATTTGGCTGAACAGATGTCTTTTGATCAAGACTTCGCGTATCAAAAGCCACACACGAGCTTTGTTCCTAGCATCAAATCAATAGTTTTTATTGATGATGGCTTCCACTCCTCGCGAGCGGTTGAACTTTTTGTTGTCCATGTGTTGGGAAGAGAATGGTGAGCTGTTAAAGGAAGAGCGTGTTCATCTTCTGGATGCACTCAAGGAACATGTACCAAGTGAGTTATGTCGTTCCAAGCTTGAACCTGTTTTTGACAGCAAGTCTTCTTAATCGCGATTCTTCGTCATCTGCAAGATTAATGTAATCATTATATAGATTCATTATTTATTTTCAATTTGTACAGTCCGATTATCAACTAAAAGCCATCCTGTTGTGTTGTTGAGAGTGGTCTTTACCCACCAGGCAGTTACAGAGGGAGATTCGTGGCATGGAGAGCAAAAACCTGAGTAAACGTTGCTGTTATGCTCAAAGAAAAAATCTCCTTCCGCTCTATATTGAAGGACATTGATCACATCACCTGTTTCTAGACGGAGTAAAATAGGTTTTTTCTGGGAATAATATAATTTTTTTGAAATATACTTTGTCCTGCCATGATTAATGACTTCGAGCTTGTATGGCTTAATCAAGGTTCTTTTGTTGGGTATTAATGTTTGATAGACAGAATGTTTGATGTGGATTGTACTACCTTTCTTGATGACAAAACCGGTCACGTCTTGCGAGCTTGGGTCGGGTTTTTGTTTGACTTGCAGATCGGTGATGGCTGTGATGAACGGTTGCGTCTCCCCAGGGGCTAGTTCTGATACAAAGTATGGATCAATTTGAGCTTTTGCTGCGGAAGGAAAGGGCAAGGAAAGGCAGGATGTTGAAGCAAAAACAAAGACTGCTTGTTTTGCAAAGCGATACTTTCGCTGCCATTGTTTCTCGAGAAGGCCTAATGGCCTTTGGAGATGATCAAGTCGATCGATATGGTTTTGCATGCATAGATTTTAATCACCTCTAATCATGCCAACGAATTTTTAGATCATATTGGTTTGTATTGTTTGTTTTTGATTGTCATGTAATCACGCCATAAATCGCAAGTCTTTTCACTGTCGCCGATTGAATTCTGGTTCCGCATCCTGACTTGAGTCTGCAGCTGTCCAACAATGGAGATTGGAGAGGAAGAGTTCGGTTCTTTGCAGGCCTCTTTATGGATTGGACCATTGATGAAATGCTTGTTCCTTTGAGGCTCTTGCTCGAAGAGCGTTGTCGTGGTTGTTTTTTAATATGATCCAAGCTGAGTAGAAGGCTTGATTCGAGATGAGACTAGGCTTGACGGCCTCTGCCTGTTTGAGGTTCTGCAATCGTCTTGGTTCTACCTTGGCCCATTCAAGATATGTTCATTTGTTTATGCGGCCTATTGATAGGCTAATTGGATACAAATTGCTCTCAAGAGAGCTAGCGAATTATTGATAACGGAGCTTATCCTACCGATTAAATGTACGAAATCTTCGCGATCAAGCGTGCTTAATTCTATAAAGATCGCATTCATCCGGTCCACCAAAATAGCCAAACATGGAAGCCTTTCATTCTTTACTTACTGCTGATAGCAGCTCAGGTTTTTTCTTGTGCCATCGTTAAATTAAGAGCAATTTTCAAGCCAATCGACTTACATCATCCCATGTTTATCGATTTCAAATCTTTAAATATTGTAGGTTCTATTTTTCTCCTGTAGGACAACTTCGCCTGCGACGAATCGCAGTCAGACGCCACGGGTTGGGGAATAGATGGCTCGTTTTTAGGTTGCTGCTTGTCTCATATTCACTCGAGATGCCGCGTATCGATTCACAGATTGCAGCAAACACTCGGTTACACAAATGCTCTTGAGGTCAATTTTGGGATGAGAACGGACCGTGTTGTTGGACAGAGTTGCAAGATGGAGATTCCTAGGCCTTCTCGATGGACATTATCCCGGCGATTGATCTGCTCGACGGAGTTTGCGTGCGGTTGCATCAAGGGGATTACGACCAAGTGACGCGTTTTAGTGATGATCCAGTTGCGCAGGCGCTCCGTTGGCAGCAGCAGGGAGCGACGCGATTGCATTTGGTCGATTTGGATGGTGCCAAGCGTGGTGAACCGGTGAATGACCGTGCCGTTCGCTCGATCACATCCGCTCTTGACATTCCGGTTCAACTTGGCGGAGGCGTGCGCTCTTTAAAGCGAGCGGAAGATCTGTTGGCCTGCGGTCTCGATCGCGTCATTCTCGGCACTGTGGCCATTGAGCAGCCGGACCTAGTCAGTGAATTGGCCGCACGTCATCCAGGCCGCATTGTTGTGGGAATCGACGCTAAAGATGGACGTGTCGCCACCCGGGGGTGGATCGAGCAGAGCGATGTGCTCGCCACTGATCTGGCTCGTCGGTTTAGCTCTGTTGGAATTGCTGCGATCATCACGACGGATATCGCGACGGATGGCACGCTCGCTGGACCAAACATCGATGCGTTGAGATCCATGGCTCATGCCAGTGATGTCCCGGTGATCGCCTCTGGGGGCATCGGTTGCATGGCAGATCTACTAGCGCTTCTTGCGCTAGAGCCTTTGGGTGTTTGTGGCGTGATCGTTGGACGTGCCTTGTATGACGGTCAAATAGATCTGACCGAAGCAATTCAGGCAATCGGAGATGGACGGCTCCAAGATCCCTTGATCGGCTCGAGTGAATTGGCGTAAGCGCAGCCCGCCGACACGTCTTAAAGTGACAAGGTCGAGCCCAGTTTTGTGGTATCGAGCCCTCATGATCAAGATTCCAAAGGTCCTCTAACCGAGGAGCTGATGGACGTTTTTGAGCGCTGCCGAACCTTGGGAATGCGTTTGAGTCGACAGCGGCGCATGGTGCTTGATTTGTTATGGACCGAAAGAAGTCATCTCAGTGCTCGTGACATTTTCGAGAAGTTGAATTCAAGAGGGCGCAGCATTGGTCATACCTCCGTTTATCAGAACCTAGAAGCATTGCAATCAGCAGGTGTGATCGAATGTCTAGATCGGGCCAATGGGCGACTTTATGGATACCGAAGTGATCCCCACAGTCATCTCACCTGTTTAGATACCGGCACCATCGAAGACATCGATGTGGAATTGCCGGAAGACTTGCTCCAACAAATCGAACATCGCACTGGTTTTCGGATCGAGTCCTACACATTGCAGCTGAATGGTCGCCGCACCCTGGAGCTTTGAGCAGGGTCTCGTTACCTTGATGAACAGATTTCCTGGCTCCGCACCTTGGCAGTTTCCATTCCGGTGCGGGTTTTGTTGCTTGCTCCCAAGCTTTTGGGGGAATCACTGGCGTTGCAGCTCACCTCAGAAGAGCCTGAACTTGACGTCATCCTCAGTGTTGAAAACCTCTCTGGTCATCCAGCACTCGTGATCTGGTCGCTGGATTCGATCACAAGTTTGTCTGCGATTCGCCGTCAGGCTCATGACCTTCAACAGCAATGGCAGCCGGCTCCCTTGCTGTTGTTATTGCCGTCTGATCTGCCGTTCAATCGGGACCAGCTTCTGGCCTTACCAGCTGCAGGCCTTTTACAAAACATCGACACCACCACTCTGCTGGAAGCGATCAAGACCTTGATCGGTGGCGGTCGCGTCGTTCGGTTGGAGGCGGATGGCGCGCCATCGACCTCGACCGCTCCCGAGAGTCAACCCATGGGGTTGGGGCAATGGTTATTGGTCAGTGGGCTTCAGCAAATCAGCAATGATCTCAATGTGATTGAGTCTTTGCTGGCACCTCCTCCGGAGCAGCCCTTGTTAAGGCTGATGCTGGAGGGGCGTTGTCGAGAACTACGCAGTGCCCGATCTCTGTTGCTTTGGTTGTGGGGACCATTGCAGATGGCCGTCGAGGACGCGGTCCCGCTTCCTCGACGCAGAGTTCATACCGGTCATGACCCAGAGCGATTACACGATGATGGCGGCAGCACAGCGATCACCCTGCGAGAACGCAATGCTGTTGCGGTCTGGTCTGCGATCCGAGAGCGGCTTGATCAATCCGTTCAAGCTGGTCTCAGCAACGCCACCGGTCGTTTACTAGCGATCGAGGGGTTGAATCCGGAGCGTCGCCGCGAGTTGTTAACGGCTTTGCTGTTACAGCTCGATCAAGTGCTGCTTCAGTTGCGCTCTGGTGCTGGTGATCTTGCTCTGCCTCAGCACTGGCAATCACTTCAGCTTGAACTAAGACGGCAAGCCCTCACGGTGATGGCTGGAACGTATGTGCAATTGCCTCGCAACGGGGCATTGGAGCCGGTCGCCGAACAATTGCTTCATCATGCTGATCTCAGCGGTGGAGATGACGAACTACCCGATCCCCTCAGCATGTTGCATCCACTATTGGCGGATCAGCCGGTGCTCGTGAATGGTCAACTGCTGCCTTCTGATGATCCTCGCGCGCTATTGCAGCTTGAAACGCTGGTGAGCAATTGGCTGGTGCGGACGGCCGAATTGATTGGGGCTGAACTGTTGGATGCTTGCGGCGAATGGCCTGAGTTACGCCGTTACTTGTTACGGGATTCCTTGTTATCCACCAGAGAATTAGATCGGTTACGCAATCAACTCAATACACAATTACGTTGGACAGATTGGATTGAACGGCCCATACAACTGTACGAAAGTCGTCGCACATTCTATCAATTGCGCCAGGGCCGCATTGAGCCTCTGCAGCTGACTGAGCCCCGTGATCAGGAGCTTAATCAATTGGGTTGGTGGCAGAGGCAAGTCGCACTTTTGCTGGAGACTCGTGATGCACTTGCACCTCAAGTACAAGCATTCGTTCGTCGGCTTGGCGATTTAATGGTTGTGGTTCTAACGCGGGTGATTGGTCGGGCGATTGGCTTGATTGGCCGAGGCATTGCTCAGGGGATGGGGCGTAGCTTAGGGCGGGGATGACATCGACTTGCTTGGACCACCGTTTCGTCAAATGATCAACTTATTTTCGAGTCTATTTTGTAATGGCTTGAGGCTATTTTTTCGATAAGACGTCCACTGTTTCAGGCCCATATGATTTTACCCCTATACATTTCACCCCTAGACTGGGTGGCTTTTATTTTTCATGCATGCATCGTGAACTGAGCTTTAACAATTGAGACTGCTTGTTTTTACGCATGCATATTGTTTTAGGTTGCTCCTTTGTCGGCTTGATTGAATTTTCCACTTGCCTGACAAGCAATTGGGCGTGCAGGGATTAGCCAATCTAATCAATGCCGTCATGCTAGCTATTTCGAGTGTTAACGCAGTGCTGATTTCAACGCATGATCTTTTGACTCGCGGTGGACGAGTGTTACTTCAATTGAACTCTATTTCTGACAAGAAATCGCCATGGATGAACGAGTTCATTTGGCTGCATCGAACCGGTTGCGTCGTTAGGAGTCATCAATCTTGAGTCGAACAAGCTGCTGATTGAATTTGTTCTGGACGGAAGGCCACAATGAAGGTCTGGCAATCCTCTGCAATGGCCTTTTTGGCACAAGTTCTGGTCTGCTGCAGCTTGGCTTTGCTGCTGCTGGTCAGTCCTGCTTTCGCGACTCGTGACACCAATAGCTATGACGGCAATATTTATGCCCTCTATGCCGGGAATGGCTCCCTGGTGCCGCCCGCTTCAACCCTGGCGGAATCGTTGGATGCTGGCCGCACAGCAGTGATGGTTTTTTATCTAGATGACAGTGCCGATTGCAAACGCTTCGCACCGGTCGTGTCTGAATTGCAACGGATTTGGGCCAGAAGCATCGATCTGATGCCTTTGACCATCGATCCTCTGCTCGGGCGTTCGGCCAATGGCGCTTCCGATCCAGCCACCTATTGGAATGGCCGCATCCCCCAGGTGGTTGTGATCGGCCCAGATGGTCGCGTGCTGTTGGATCAAGATGGTCAGGTGCCCCTTGACAAGATCAACGCAGTCGTCAGTGAAGCCACCGGTTTCCCGGCTCCTGATGATCGGGCGATCAACCCTGGAGGCAACTTCAACGAAGTGAACATCGAAGTCACATCCGATTAGTCGGCTTACGCTGCGCCCTTATGTTCCCGGTCATCTGGCCGGTGATTCGGTGTGGTTTTGCTGAGTGCCCTGCTCGCTCTAGGCCTTGTTGTGGCTTGGATTGAGCTGCGCCATCGCTTGCGTCCCGCCTCTCCGCTGAGCATGACTCCGCTGGCCTGGGATGTGAACAGAACAGGGTCCACCGTTCGTGTGGAAGGTCTGCTTGAGATCAGCAATCCCCATCGACGCATGGAGGTCTTTGTTCCTGAATTGTCGGTTCAACCGGTTTTGCTGGGTCAAGCGGATCCTGGTTCGATCGACGTCAGCACGCGTATCGAGGCCAATCATCCTGATGAAGAAACCCGTGCAGACGGGTACTGGGCGGCTTATATCGTCAAAGGACGCCGCAGGACGCAGGCTCGGGTTTCGATCACTCTGAGAGACACCACGGGTGCCGACCCTCTTGATTGCGTCGACACGGTTTGGGTGGATGTGCATTGGTGGAATTACGGACCGTTCGGGCGCATTCCGCGGAGGCAGGGTGTGCTGGTCCCCTTGAAGCGTCCGCAACCTCTGACCTCTGATCAGGCCGTGTTCCGTGCCGGTGATGGCTGCCGAGTTCTGCCGTTACGAACTCATCTCTTAGGACCTCTCGATGACCCGATTGAGGTGTTGCGCACCTATGCCTCCCCATTGCTGCAACCCGGGGATGTGCTCACCATCGGAGAGACTCCCGTTGCCGTCATCCAAAG
>CEVN01126672.1_pt1 | contig 16766 bp, 12 predicted proteins | sample 427041 | NCBI WGS metagenome assembly CEVN01 (sample SAMEA2623463, study PRJEB7988) | marine metagenome | biome: marine biome (ENVO:00000447); feature: surface water layer (ENVO:00002042); material: "saline water (ENVO:00002010), including plankton (ENVO:xxxxxxxx)" | depth 5 m
CATATAGAGATAGTATCATCAAATGTAAATCTTAATTCTAGAGTTATTAATATTTCTATTGTCAATAATGGGTCATTATCAGTTCAAAATTTAGATTTAAATCTATCCTCATTAAGCGATATGATTACCATTACTAACTCAGAATCAATCAATAATTTATCAGCAGGCCAGTCTGATAATATAAGTTTTAGCTTTTCTGAAACTGATTATTTTGTACCTGGTACAACTTTATCATTACCCATCCAAATAACAAGTACTAGTGGATATGATAGACAAGAATTTGTAAATGCAACATTTGGAAGTGTCTCTGTAAATGATCCGCTTGGACCAGATGAATATGGTTACTATATCTATGATTCAGGAGATACTGGATATGACTTAGCACCTGAATATGATTGGATTGAAATTGCTGAAGGAGTTGGAAACAATCTAGACCTAGATGATGATGGAGATGGAAATGGCTCAGAAAGAACAACCATTATAAATTTACCTTTTCCATTTACTTTCTATGGAGAAACATATGGTGAGATAACTGTTAGTGCGGATGGTTGGATTAGTTTTGGAAGAAATGAAATCCCATCATTTAGAAATTATTCCATTCCTGGAGCTGGAGGCCCATCTCCAATGATTGCTGCATTCTGGGATGATTTAAAAACCGGATCTAGCGGAGATGTTTATTCTTATATATCAGATGACTATGTTATAATTCAATGGGACTACATGAGAACCTATAACAATAATGATAGAGAGACCTTTGAAATTATTCTTTACAATAATGAAGAAAATCCGACTTTAACCGGTGATAATGAGATAAAAATACAATATTATGATTTTAATAATACTTCAAGCGGATATTATCCTGTGGCAGGCACTCCAACTCATGGTTGTTATTCAACAATTGGAATAGAAAATCATCTTGGCGATCAAGGCTTGCAGTATACCTTCAACAATCAGTATGCTGATGCAGCTATGCCATTATCTGACGGAGACGCTTTATTCATAACAACTGGAAGAGCTACTTATACTGCAGGAGACTTAAATCAAGATGGTTCAATTAATGTTCTTGATGTTGTAACACTGGTCAACATAGTATTAAATGTAATTGAACCTACTCCAATACAAGAGATAGCGTCTGACATTAATGATGATGGGCTGCTTAATGTTTTAGATGTTGTACTAATTGTAAATCTAGCTTTAGGAAGTTAATTTTTCAACAAATCTGTAATTTCTTTAGATTGGGGCTCAGTTTTGGGCCCCCACATTCCAACTAAATCACCATTCTTATTGATTAAATACTTGCTAAAATTCCAAGTTGGCACCTGATTGTTCCATCCATTTTCTGATTCATTTGAAAGCCAACTATAAATTGGATGAATATTATTTCCCTTAACTGAAATCTTTTCGAAAATATCAAATTTTATCCCAAAATTAACCTCACAAAAGTTTTTAATCTGCTCATTTGAACCTGGCTCTTGTCCCATAAATTCATTTGAAGGAAAAGCTAAAATGTGTAGTTCATCTTTATATTTTTCATACAACTCTTGTAATCCTTTATATTGAGGGGTGTATCCACATTTGGATGCCACATTAACAATAAGAATATTTTTATCCTTAAAATTTGACATTTTTATTTGATCCCCATCTACTGATGTAGCTTCAAGATTATAAAATGAGGTTATAGCTTTTTTATTGGTGTCATTTTTTTTATTTACATTCACGCAACTATACAGAAATGAACCTGCCCCAATTAATAAAATAATTGCTAATAATAAAATTTTAATTGACATATGATTTATCTCCTGCTTTTTTTAATATTCCATTGAACAACATAATTATTGACTGTGAAGTAATGAAATCATTTAAATAATCTGAAAGCGATCCTCCTGAGTCCATATAAAGTGAATATGAAACTTTACTTAAGTTTTCAGATAAATTATCTATTCTCCAAAGCCCTGCACCATGCTCAACGTAAACAGCATCATTATTTTCATTTAAAATTTTGTATAAAGTATCTGATGAATTTATTTCACGATTTTCTAATAACGTCCAATTCAATTCAAAATCAGATATTTTTTTAATTTTAAAAAAATAATGCCTAGCACTAACAAAAGGAATAGGGATAGGGAATTTGTTGTAAGCATAAATTTCGCCATTTTTTTCACCTATTATATATGACGTCATTGTATTGTTCTCCATAACTTCAGGATAATTTCCAATATTCATTACTACATCAATTGCCTTGTAAGGGTCTATTTCTACAATCTTTTCTACTTTCAAGGCATTTAAGCTCATTTGAGGAATATCCATTTCAAATACATTGATTTTATCTTTTCTTTGCTCAATTAAAATCCAATTCTTCTCTTCTTTTAAATGGTTTAAAATCTGTTCATTTGAAATGTTTTTTAACGGTAACAAATACGAACAAGAAAATAAAAGCAAGCCTAAATTTTTTAGATTTATGATATAATTAATCATTGAAAATTTCTCTTATTTTTTGACTTCTAAAATCAAATATAGCATCTAAGTCTGTTTTAATATATAATGAGTGAGTTAATTTGCCAATTATCCCAAATGGAACTGCATAAATAACAATATCTTTTATTAAAGTTTCCTCGTCATTTAATCTTTCAAAAAGGTGAGTATGGTGCCACATTGAATATGGTCCTTTCAATTGTTGATCTACAAACATATGTGATGGCTTATAATCGGTTATCAATGTCCTCCATCTTAAAGGAAAACCAAAAATATTGACTGTGTAATCTATTAAAGCACCTTCTTTCATTTCTATTGGGCTTGGTGTTAAAATTTTAAATTTCATTTTACTTGGAGTAATGATTGAAAGGTTTTCAGGTTTTGAAAAAAACTGAAAAACATCCTCAATGTTTTTAGAAATTTTTTGCTCTCTTTTAAGGGTGTAAAGTTTCAAAACTAGTTTTTACTCCTAATATTAACTGCGGGGTCTCCTTTCCATATTTCACGGCTTCCTACTTTTGTATTTTTCTTTAATACTGACCTTGCAGCGATAACACTTTTATCTCCAATTTCACATCCTGGCCATATCAACGTTTTAGCCCCTATTGTACATTTTTTACCAATAACAACTTTTTCTAATTTCAATTTCCCACTTTCGACTGTATGACAATTAATACTAGCACTGCCTCCTATAACTGTGTTATCTCCAATCTCTAAAAGCCAAGGATCATTTATATTAATGCTATTAATCTGAACATTTTTACCTATCTTTGTTCCTATAAGCCTAAAATATAAAATATTTAGGAAGGTTGGAGTGATAAAATCTAAGAACGATAAATTAACTAATTTCAAAAATGCCCCACATATTCCCCATTTTATTGTTTCAATTGAATTTAAATTATATATACCTGGTTTAGTTTTTATTGGTAAGAACCTAACGATTAACCCAACTAAAATAATTAAAGAAATTCCAAATATAAAGAAACTTAATGATAATGAAATCCCATATATCAAAAATCTGAAATTAATATTGAGTAGCCCAGATTGATCTATGACATAATTAAAAAATAAAAAAGATGGAAAAAGACTTAATCCATAAACTATACATGCGATAAAAATGAAAATAATTGTTAGAATTGGCTGTAATATTGGAAAAAGTCTGCTCATCTAGAGATCGTGATTTTTATATTAAATCATTAACCTAAAATTACCATTTTTTTAAAAGAGATTAAAGCTAAATTATTAAAAATTTAATTAAAAATATTTTGGAAAAAAGAAGTTTTATGACGATAATTATACATGGTGAAAAATAAAAATCTTCAAGATCACTTTCTTGTAACTATGCCTAGCTTTTCAGAAAGCGTGTTTGATAAAGGAATTATATATATTTGTGAGCACAATACTGATGGAGCTATGGGTATAATGATTAATAAGCCAATTCCAAATATTGAGACTCTATTATCCCAGCTAGATATTAAAGACTTGACCCCTAAACCAAACGTTTATCTGGGTGGTCCTGTTGATATTAATAAGGGTTTTGTAATACACGAAAAGGGGTATAAAACTAAGGGAACTCAAATAGTTTCAAATAAAATCTCCCTAACTTCAAACCTAGATATTATTAATGATATTTTAGAAGGCAACGGTCCTAATAATTATCGTTTTGCTTTAGGATATTCTGGATGGGGACCTGGTCAACTAGAAGAAGAGCTGAAGCGAGGAGACTGGTTAGTACTTCCTGCTCATAAACAAATAATGTTTGGCACTCCAGATGATATGATGTGGGGCAAAGCTTGTAAAAAGCTTGGCATTGATTTGAACAATTTAGCTGGTCCAGCTGGTATCAGCTAAACAATACTCATAATAACATATTTATAACGTTAACTTAAATGAATCGAGAAGTATACCTGGACACATGTTTCCTCCAATAGATCGAGAGCTATACGAACCTACTGATGGAATAAATTCCAATTGAGAGCCAACTGATTCCAGATTTTGTCCAAAAAAATTATAAATACTATCGTCAAACCTCATATTTTCAATAGGGGCTACAAATTCACCATTTTCAACCCAAAAACATGCATAGCGAGTCATTCCAGTAACCCTTCCTCCAAGGTTATCACTCCAGTTTAAATAGTGAAGATTACTAAGATATAATCCCTTATCTAAACTTTTTAAAATATTTCTCTCATCTAAATCTCCAGCTGCCATTTGCGGTGATCTTAAATACTCCCCATCATCTGCATAGTTACTATCAACACCATATTCTTTCGCTGTTCTTGAACTTATCAATGTGTTCCTAAGTATGCCATTATCTATAATATTTAAAACTTTTGGAGACACCTCTCCAACTCCATTAAATCGAGGTACAAAGCCACTCGAGAAATTTTCTTCAAGTGAAAAACAACTTGAAAGCCTATCTTTGTTTTTAAGTTTTATCAATGCACTCTGCCCCTGCTGTATAGATGATTCACTGACTCCATTCCATGAAAACATATCAATTAGATCAGATACCCCTGCAGGAGCAATATAGGTTCTGTAGTTTCCAGGTTCAATTTTAACAGAATCTCTTTCTAATAGCTTTAACTTCTCTATTGAGCTTTCCATATAAGACTCATAGCGCGATTGATCCCAATTATTGCCTGCAAATGTTCCTTTTACCATTCTCTCTTCTTTAGTTATTAAAGAAAAATCAAATGAGAATGTATCAGTTTCAAACCAGTGCATTAAACCCATTGAATTAGAACAGCCTCTAAAAATATTTCCTGATGCCCATATTCCTGCAAGATCAACATTTTTAATGATTGGAGTAATTGCATCAACAACGTTATTAGAAGAGAGAAGTTCTCCATGATTTTTTTCAGATAATGAATCAGATAATGATGGCATAACTAAAAATGGATCTTCTGGAAGCTGAGTAACTTCTAATTTTAATCTATCTAACTCGTCTTCCGCTAATTTTAAATCATTTTCTAAATCTCTACTAAGGGTAATAGAACCATGACATATTCTATTATCATTTATCAATGAGAGTGATAATCTTGAATCTAAAACCTCGCCAATCTGCCGTACTTTTGACTGGTTAAATCTACAAAAATCACTGTTTTCACCTGATATAGATAGCATTAGAACTTCATCTTTATTTAAGGATGAAAAAAGCTTATCAGATATTTTTTTAAATGCATTCTCCATTACTAAACTCCTCCAAAAACTTCTATATTTTCAAATAAACAAGTCGGAGTAGCGTGCCCTACTCTAATAACTTGATTCGGTTCTCCTTTGCCGCAATTCGGAGTTCCAAAAACTTCAAAAGTCGACTCATTGCCAACCATTTTTAAACTATTCCAAAATGGAGTTGTAACTCCTCTATAATTTGGGTTTTTTATGGTTTTAGTCAGCTTTCCATTTTCAATTAACTTGCCATATTCTGTACCAAATTGAAACTTATTACGATAATCATCAATTGACCATGATTTATTAGTTTCAACATAAACACCTTTTTCAACACTCGAAATCATTTCATCAAAACTTGAGTTCCCTGGCTCTAAATTTAGGTTAGCCATTCTATCGATCGGGGCTCTATTCCAGGATGATGCTCTGAAGTTAGCTACAGCTGGAGTATTTGAACGAGCTTGACTCTCCATACCTCCTAATCCACGAATTAATGTTCCATCTTTTATAAGATATTCTTTGTTAGCCTTCATCCCTCCATCATCAAACATATATGAAGCCATTTCATTAGAAATTGTAGGGTCAAATGTTACATTCATTATATCTGAACCATATTTTAACTTTCCAAAATCTTCTAACCTTACAAAGCTCCAACCTGCATAATTTCTTTCATCTCCAAGTATCCTATCAATTTCTAACGCATGACCAATACTTTCATGAATTTGAAGAACCATTTGACTGGGAGCTATAACTATATCCATATTACCTGTGGGGCACTCTTCTGCACTTAAAAGCTCTATAGCTTCCGACAATACTTTTTCACAATTTGCCATTACCACATCTTCGTCAAGTGCCTCCATACCCATTTGATGTCCCATTCTGCCCATCGATCTAGTTTGAAATACATCACCATCTTTTACATTTACTGCTTGATCTGTAATTAAAATTAAAAATTTCTGATTTGCATTGCTTCCGTTCGTACAAACATAATTAAACTCTGTTTCAACCATCATAGCCATAGATGAGGCTGACACAACTTTATCATTACTTGTTAAAAATTTATTTGATTTTAGAAGCATTTCGTTAATCTGGCCAGGAGATAATGAGGATGCTTTTTTAATAAAAGGAGAATTATATGTGCCTACAGCTTTAGGACGAACACTTGGGTCAAAATTGAAAATATTGTTTTTAGATCCAGCATTTGCATTATCTAAGGCACTTTTAGCTGCCCGATTTATACCTGAATCGCTCATATCTGATGTAGCAGAATAACCAAATTGACCATTTGACAGCACTTCAACCATTACACCATGAGAACTACTTCGAGTATTAGATTGTGGGTTCATATCCCTTATATATCTAAATGTTTTATTCTCACATACTTCTCGTAATCCAATCCAGTCTGCAGATATATCAATTGAGTTAAGTATTGTATTTAAATCTTTCATTTTTTTCTCCGAATATTAATAAAAATATATACATAAAATACATATTTAGACTATTTGTTTTTAATATTTCTAGAATTACTAATAAATCGCTAAGTTAGAGCTATTCAAAAAAACATTTTACAGAGGTATTTATGAAAAATAGTTATAGAAAATTATACTTTTTAATATTTAGCGTTATGTTAATTAGCGTAGCATATGGTTTTACCTTTGCTCAGCCTGAAGAGTTTAAAGACCCGATGCTTAAAGACACTGATACGGATGGAGGGATTGGATTTGAAAAAATTGCAACATCATTAGGATGGGAAACGAACACCAATATTGACATGGGTGATTCAAATGCAAAAAAGGGAGGAACCCTAACTATGCTTGGTGGTGCAACATTCCCAAAAACATATAGGGCTATTGGAAAAGATACGCGTCAACAAATCAATAGTTTGATGGAAAGCATGCAATATGACCCCTTGCTATCGTACGATTATGAAAATTTAGAGTGGGAGCCTAACTTGGCAACTCATTGGAAAATGGAATCAGACTCAATAACTTACAGATTTAGACTTGACCCCAATGCACGATGGTCTGATGGAAGAGAAGTTACCTCTAAGGATGTGGTGGCTTACTATAATTTACTGGTTGATCCCGGACACAAGGACCCTAATGTAAGCAAATGGTATGAGGAGTACTTCGAAGTGCCAATTGCAGAATCTAAATATATTGTAAAAATAGTAGCGAAGAAAAAGGATTGGAGGGTATTTAGATATGCTGCAGGATTCACGCCATGGCCAAGTTTTTATTTAGATGAAATTGATGGTGCAGGTTATATAGAAAAATATAACTATTCTTTTATGCCAGTTTCTGGTCCCTATCAATTTAACCCTTCAAAGTCAAAAAAGGGAACTGATGGATATCTTGTTTTTGAAAAAAGAGAAGACTATTGGGCAAAGGATTACGATAGAGTTAAAAATTTCAATAATTTTGATGAAATAAAATTTATTTTCATCGAAGATGAAAATCAGCAAGCAGTAAGCTTTTTAAATGGGGATTATGATATTTATTTAAGTGGACGAGCTCAGTGGTGGGTTGAAAAATTTACAGCGACAGAATCAAAAGAAATTGATTTAGGATGGGTTCAAAAGTTAAAAGTATTTAATTCACTACCTAAAGGACCTTCTGGTATTGTATTTAATACACGTATTGAGCCATGGGATGATGTAAATGTTAGAAAAGCATTTGCTCATCTTTTTGATGTAAAAAAATTAAACAAACGATTATTTTTTGGGGAATACTCTCAACTAAACACATTTTTCTTTGGAACTCCATATGCAAACCCTGACAACCCTTACACCAGCTTTAATCCAAATAAAGCTCTTAATCTATTAAAAAAAGCAGGTTGGACGGTAAAATCTGGTGATACTAGATTAACAAATGCATCTGGAGAGCCTTTTGAGTTTAAATTCTTAATATCAACTGGAGAGGATAGGATATATTCTTCTTTTCAACAAGATTTAGCCAACATAGGTATTACAATGGAATTTGATCAAATGGATGCTTCTGGTGCGTTTGCGAAAACAATGAAAAAACAATTTGAAGTAACATCTCAAGGTTGGACTGCAGGTTTTTTCCCAAGTATGGAAGGAATGATGCACAGTAAATACGCAGATGATATAGAGGTTACGAATATTACATCCATGAATATTCCTGAATTAGATGAGCTAATCGATCAATATAATCAAGAATGGGATGCTCAAAAAAGAATCCCTATTGCGCATAAGATTGATGAAATAGCAGTAAAATCATACCATTATGCAATGGGTTGGACATCTCCATATGGAGCGAGATTATTATTCTGGAATAAATTTGGGATACCTGAAACTGGAATTAGTTATGTAGGGGATTGGAGGAGTCCTATAGGTATGTGGTGGATTGAACCTGATAAGGAAAAAAACCTTCAAAAAGCAAAAGAGGGGCAAACTAGTCTAGACTCTCCAAACATTGGCTATAAATCTCCTGATGGAGATTGGATAGAAATTGATCACTGGAATAAAAAGCCTTAAACAAAGTACTAAGTTATAATGATTTCTTATATAATTCGCAGATTACTCCTTATTATTCCTACTTTTTTTGGAACAACTTTCCTTGTTTTTTGGATTCTCAACATCGCTCCTGATGGACCATTTGATCAGGAGATAAAAAAACTTAAGGCTGCAAATATGCAAAGCGGAGAAACTTCTGGTGGAGGGATGGATGACAAGCCTCCAGGAGAAATTGATGAAGAAGTTTTAAAGAAATTAAAAAGAGAATACGGATTAGATAAATCTATTCTACATAGATATTTAATTTGGTTAGGAGTAGCCAAGAAAGAAGTTAAATATGTCGAAGATAAAAAGTTAAATGAACCTTATGCTCATTTAATTGAAAATACTGGTGAAATAGATAAAGCATCTGGAACTGAAATCTCACTTAAACAGTATATATTTCCAGCTCTAATTGATGGTGAAATTGTTGTTTATGAGAGTAGTCCAGGAGTTGATGCGAACCTGGAAGGATATGAGCGTTATGACCAAATTGACTTTGAAACCATTGGTTTTATAAAGAAAATCAGAATATTCCAGCCTTATTTATATACAATCAAAAATATAGGAACTGAAAAATACCCTATTCTATTGCAAAAATATATATTGCCAGCTGTTGTTGATAAAAATGGCAACCCTGCAGCTGAAGGTGAATTAGTAGTTAAAGAGAGCGTAGAATGTACAGATATATCACACAAAGACTATAAAACTATACCATCTATTGAAGAACTTTTCAGTCAAGATGAATCATTTTGGAAAGATTCAAAGTGGGTAGCTAGCAGAACAAAAAAAGACCCTAATATTGTAAACATAATTCTAAATGATAAAAGTGAACTAGTTAAAAGTAAAGAATTTAACGCTGTATGGAAAAAATCAACTTGGCAAGCTAAGAGAAATAGCGATATAACAAATTTTGAAACATGGTTAAAGCAAAATGAGGATGAATATACTGACAAAGTAGCTGCAAGAAAAGATCAAGAAAATATACGAAAAAACTCGAACTTTAAAATTGATTCTAACCTTAGTTTAAATTTTAAAAATTCTAATGCTTCCAAAACCTTTTACTCTAAAGCAAAGGATCTATCTTTTGATAATTGGTTAAAATATAAAGATAAAAATATTTACATAAGAACAGTCTACCTCAACAAAGAAAAGGCAGAGAAAGATTTTAGAGACTTAGTAGAAATATCTTACAATGCACGCGAAGGAATATTAACTGGATATTTAGGTGAATCAAATCAAGGAGAAGATGTTTCTGGCCTAATATGGGACAGAATTCATATATCAGCTTTTTTTGGTATTACAGGTTTTATTCTATCTTATTTGGTTTGTATTCCTTTAGGAATAATGAAGGCTTTAAGACATGGGTCTAAATTTGACATTTCTTCTAGTTTTTTTGTTTTCATCGGATATTCCATTCCTAACTATGCCTTTGGAGTACTTGTGATATGGATTTTCGCTACCTCTAATGTTTTTGCAGAACCTCTATTGCCAAGCAAAGGCTGGAGGCCTCTGAACTGGGAAGAGTTGTCAATTTGGGGTAAGATGTTTGAACAGCTAAGACATGCGCTTTTACCAACCTTGTGTTATATGCTTGGTTCATTTGCAACTCTTACTGTTTTAATGAAAAATTCATTGATGGAGAACATGAGTCAAGATTATGTAAGAACAGCTTTTGCAAAGGGGCTTACTGAAAAAACTGTAATTTTCAAACATGCAGTTAGAAATTCTCTTATCCCATTAGCTACAGGTATAGGAGGTTTAATAGGAATATTCCTTGCAGGTTCTTATTTAATTGAAAAAGTTTTTGGTATTGATGGAATTGGAATGTTAGGATTTAAAGCAATTCAAGATCGTGACTTTGGTATATTTTTAGGATTTTTAGTTATTGGGACTATCGTTAGGTTGTTAGGTAATTTAATATCTGATATTTGCTACGCTGTAATTGACCCTAGGATTAGATTCAAATGATTAAAAATATAAAAAAATATATAATTCCTATAGCTTGCATTTTGTCTTTTTTTATAATTCTCGCAAATTCAATACTATTTAATATTTTTATAAAAATTTTTCCAATTATATTATTTATCACACCATTTTTTTTCATTCAGACCATATTAAATTATTTTAGACCAAAAAAGAAAAAAGTAAGTCTTCATAGCGAATCAATATTTCAAAAAAGATTAAAAAGATTTAAATCAATAAAACGTGGTTACTATTCATTATATATATTATTAGTTTTTTACATTATTTCGTTAATTGGACCCCTATGGATGAATGACAAGCCATTGATGATTGCTTTTAAAAATGGAAAGTATGATATTGGTGAAAAATATGAAGACATAAATAAAAATGGTCGTTTTGATCAAGGGATTGATAGTTTTTTAGATGAAAAAAAATATTATTTTCCTGCAGTTAAAGAATTCCTCGGCTTGAACTCAGATTATCCTGCTAAAGATTTCAATCAAAAAATAGATGGGTCATTAATGGTAGATTACAGATTATTGAATGAAACACTAAGTATGGAGGATTCTGATAACTACATAATTATGCCTTTGTATGATTTTAGCCCTAATAGATTGTATGAAAATCTTGATGATAAATATATAGACGCTAACAACAATGGTTATTATGACTATGGTTGCGGTACTCTTTTAGAGCTAAAGCTTGAAAGTAAAAATAGAGATAATATTAAACAGCTATCTAATATTCAGGTTTTAGATGATAAAAGAATATCAAGCAATTTTACATATTTTAATGAATCTGCAAATAACTTAAATGATGGATGTGATTTGCCATCGAACAATTTACATTTATACAAACTTAGTAAAAGAGTTGAACCATTGCCTTTATTGAATGATAGTAAAAGTCCAATTGACCAAGATGGCAATGGAATTCCAGATTCTACATATATAGAATCTTTTGCCTTATTTTATAATACTGAAAAAGATATATCAGGATTTGGATTTAATATCGAAGGTGCCAAAATTCATAGTATTAAAGGGGTAGATTCTAAAAAAAATAATTTTGAAATTTTATCATGCACAGAAAATAATTTACCTCAAATTTTTGAATGTGGAACTGATGATATTTCTATTAAGGGCACTGATAAATATAAAGAGGAAGATAAGGAAGATTACTGTTTTATAGGAGATTGTACATGCAATACAAATATAATCGATGGATTTAAATTAAAACAAAATGTTAAAAATTTATGTTCAAATAATTATACTAAAACAGAACTTGATAGAGCTCGCTTATACCAAAATAAAAATTGGACAAAAGATTATACAATAAATGAAGAAGCTTGGATTGCAGTACAGCAATTAAAACCTTCAAATACAAAAATAAATTCAGCTAATAATATAAATAAATCGTCATCTATCATAGGCTACTCATTTAAGGAATCTCTTATTCCATCACAAAAAGAGCTTTTAACATATGATTCGAATAAAAACAATAAATGGGATGAAGATAGTCCACCTTCAACACCTGGAGGAAATCATATTTTTGGAATAGATACTAGTGGTAGAGATGTATTTACTAGATTAATTGATGGTTATAAAATAAGTATCACATTTGCTATTATAGTCTCCACTTTAGGTTACATTATTGGAATAATTGTCGGCGCATTATTAGGATACTATGGCGGAAGATGGGATTTATTTGGAGTTCGACTTATCGAAATATTTAGCTCTGTTCCATTTCTATTTGTTTTAATGATTCTTGCTGGATTCATGAAGCCTTCTTTATTAATATTAGCGATACTTTCCGTTATATTAAAAGGCTGGATAGGAATCACAATGTATATAAGGGGAGAGTTTTTTAGAGAAAAACCAAAAGATTATGTATCTGCTGCCGTATCCATGGGCCAATCTAATTGGAAAATCATGTTTAAGCACATACTGCCTAATTCATTAACACCTATTATAACATTTGCACCTTTTTCTATTATTGCTGATATTGGTACACTAGTTAGTTTGGACTTTTTAGGCTATGGATTAGACCCAAAAATATCAAGTTGGGGACAATTATTGAGGCAAGGATCTGAAAATTTACAGGAATATCATCTTTTAATATTCCCAGTAATTGCTCTAACATTAACAATTTTTATGATAACTTTTATAAGTGAAGCAATCAGAGAGGCATTTGATCCTAGAGTCTACTCAAGGTTAAAATAATGGATAAATTAATTGAAATAAAAAACTTAAAAACCTTTTTTCATACAGAAGCAGGTACGGTAAAAGCTGTAAACAATGTTTCTTTTGATATATTTAAGGGCGAAGTTCTTGGAATTGTTGGAGAATCTGGAAGTGGGAAATCTGTTACTTCCTTATCAATTAACCGCTTAATTCCAAACCCTCCTGGAGAAATAGTTGATGGCTCTATTTTATACAATGGCACTAACCTGCTTGATTTAAGTTATGAAGAAATGAGAGAGTATCGTGGCAAAGATATAGCTATGATATTTCAAGAGCCTATGACATCTTTAAATCCTGTTATTCGAATTGAACGACAGATGAATGAAATTTTAATCAAACATGAAGGCTTATCTAAAGAACAGGCAACAATCAGGAGTATTGAAATGCTGAAATCTGTTGGAATTCCCGAGCCTGAAAGAAGAATAAGAGACTACCCTCACCAATTTTCAGGAGGAATGAGGCAACGAATTATGATTGCAATGGCTCTGCAATGCAACCCCGCTTTACTGATTGCTGACGAACCAACCACTGCACTAGACGTAACCATACAAGCTCAAATACTTGATCTAATGATGGATTTAAAGGATAAGAGAAAAGATGCGGCGATACTACTCATAACTCACGATTTAGCGGTTGTTGCAGAAACTTGTGATAGAGTTATTGTGATGTATGGCGGTGTAATTCAAGAAATTGCAACCGTTGAAGAGTTATTTAAAAATCCCCTACATCCATATACAAAAGCTCTAATGGACTCTATACCTCATATGGAGCGTAAAACTAAAAGACTTAAAGCATTAAAAGGAATGGTACCTTCAATTTTAGATATGCCAATTGGATGTAAATTTTGCACACGTTGTGATTTTGTTGAGGATAAATGTAAGGAAACTGAGCCAGAATTAATTGAGATGAAAGATGGCCATTTTGTTAGATGTAAACCAGATATAATTAATGATTAAAGATAAAACCATATTAAAGGTAAGAGATTTATCTGTAGACTTCCCCATATCTGGAGGAATTTTTCAAAGAACAATAGGAGCAGTTCACGCAGTAAAAAATGTTAGTTTTGATTTAATTGAAGGGGAAACTCTAGGTATTGTAGGAGAGTCTGGTAGTGGGAAATCTACTCTTGGTAAGGCTATATTAAATGTATTAAAACTAACTGCTCCAGATGTTAAAATAAATGGAGAAATCTCAATTGACAGAGAAGGAGATTTTACTGAATTGCTAGCTTTATCAAAGAAAGATATGAAATCTTTTAGAACAGATATTCAAATGATTTTTCAAGATCCATACTCTTCTCTAAATCCAAGAATGCTTGTAAGAGATATAATTCAAGAACCTTTAGACATCAATACTAGTCTTAGCAAAAATGAAAAGAAAGAAAAAGTTGATTGGTTGTTAAATAAAGTTGGTTTAACTCCAGAACAATCAGGAAGATATCCTCATGAGTTTTCTGGAGGCCAGCGTCAAAGAATAGGCATTGCAAGATCCCTTGCAACTGATCCCAGAATTATAATTGCAGATGAACCTGTCTCAGCACTTGATGTATCTATTCAAGCTCAGATTATTAATTTAATGATGGATTTACAAGAAGAGTTTAATCTTTCAATTATATTTATTGCTCATGATTTATCAGTTGTTAAGCATATATCAAGTCGTGTTGGAGTAATGTATCTTGGCAATTTAGTTGAGATAAACAATACAAGTGAGATTTTCTCTAATCCTCAAGATGAATATACTAAAACTCTTTTAAAAGCTATACCTGAACCTAATCCAGAAGGCCGAGAAGAAAGAAAGGCTCAGCGTAAAAAAATATAATTATTTAATTAATAGTAATTTAATTTGTTGCTGGCTTTCTCTAGAGATAAGTTTTCCAAAATAAGTTCCAGAACTAACATTTATTCCATTTTGGTTTGTTCCATCCCAAGTCACACTATACAATCCTTCACCTCTATCTTCATTAACTAATTCTTTAACTAATTTCCCATTTATATCATAAATAGACAAATTAACATTACCACTTTCAGTTAAATTAAAATCAATTGTTGTAATTGGATTGAAGGGATTTGGATAATTTTGACTGAGCGTTATTTGCGATGGCAACTCATTGTTTAAATTATTAACACTTAATCTTTCTAGCGTATATAATTCATTATTCTTCCAAACAGGAATGTCTCCTTCAAGATCAATAATTTCTCCAGTAGATGCTTTAAATAATTTTATTGAAGGGATATCTCCGTTCTCACAATAACCTGAAGAATATAGTTCTCCGTCATTACCCATAACTGGAATATCAGTATATTCTCCATTCCATTGCCTTGAACCAACTAAAATATTATCGTTATACGCTAGCAACCAGTCATCATTATTTATACTTTCAGGTAATGATATTCCACCAACAAAATAGAAAGCTTGCTGGGTTGATTGGTTAAACTGAAAGTCAGATTGACTTAGGTTATTAGAATCATTAGCTAATCTCCCATTCCCAATATTAAATGAAAAATTAATCGCTTCATCAACCTTCATCCAGTATCCTTTACCGCCTTTAAATTCACTCAAACTACCTACCCAACCCAGAACTGGATTTGGACTTGCTGCAACACCTTCTCCAATTATCCCAGTTATATTTGAAACAAAATCACCTTGTAAAGCATCTCCTAATGCTACTTCTTGATCTGATGGGAAAGATATTAAATTTGCACCAAAATGGAGATTATAATCTAGACTAGGATCAACATATGATGCGTCCTCTATTAAAAGATCAGCCCCTGTATCGAGTTTTATCCAGTAACCTGATGAAGGATTAATTTCACTTAAACTACCTACCCAACCCAGAACTGGATTTGGACTTGCTGCAACACCTTCTCCAATTACGCCTGTCACAATACCTTCAACAGAGGACATCATATTCGATAACGAAGCATCCTCAGGTAGTGCATAAAAGCTTACTAAATTTGCACCAAAATGCAAATCTAAAGTGTATGAGATAGTGCTAACTAACACACCATTAAATTCATCTATATAGTAAAAACCGTTATTAGACCAAGCTAAACTATCTTGAGAGATTACATTCACATCATAAATTTCACCCGCAGAGGCATCAAAAACTTTAAAATCTGGAGTAATTCCGGTAGTTAAATAACCCTCAGTATAGTCAGCTCCATCATCTCCCATAGCAGGAATATCTGTAAAAGATCCTCCCCATAATCTTGAACCAACACATACATCTCCATTAAACGCGGCAATCCAGTCCTCTCCAATTTCAAGAGGTTCACCTTCGAATGTTGCATCAACTACAAAATAAAAAGCTTGAAGAGTTGATTGGTTAAATTCAAACCCAGCTGGAGCTATAGCTAAACATGACCCATCATCTATAGTGGCTTCAGGATTATAGTTCTCTGCAT
>CEVN01004066.1_pt1 | contig 16718 bp, 19 predicted proteins | sample 427041 | NCBI WGS metagenome assembly CEVN01 (sample SAMEA2623463, study PRJEB7988) | marine metagenome | biome: marine biome (ENVO:00000447); feature: surface water layer (ENVO:00002042); material: "saline water (ENVO:00002010), including plankton (ENVO:xxxxxxxx)" | depth 5 m
GTGCGATAGTCGCGGCGCCACGTCGGAGAGTGGGAGATCGTTTAATGACTTTGCCGATATCCGCATAGCTGGACAGAAACCAGGAGAAAGAGATGTTTACTACTGGGCTCGACTCAATGGCGCCCTAGCTTCGTCCACTCAGGGACTAATTGCGTTGGCGGATCTGTTGCCTAGCGGTATGCGGGTGAGCCTCAATGCAGGCTTTCGTGGATCAAGCCTGGATCATTCTGTGCGGCTCTTAACCCAGGAGAAAAGTGCTTGGGTGCTGATCTGTATTCGGTCTGCAGGTATTGCGAACAGCATCGGTCACGGTAGCGCCGCGATTTATTCCCAAGCTGGGACTTTATTGGCTGTGGCAAGTCAGTCTTTTGCAATATCGTCGATTACCGGTCCTCTCGACCGCTGAGCCAGGCCCGGGGAGGTGCGCATGACTGCATATGTGGTATTCCAAGGCGAAGTCACAGACGCAGAACTATACGAAAAGTACAAATCCCTGGCGGCGGACTCCGTCCAGAAGTACGGAGGCTCATATCTAGTGAGAGGTGGAAGCTGGCTGGCTATGGAAGGGGAGGCTCCACCGGCGAGAAACGTCATCATTCGATTCCCGTCGATGGAAGTTGCGAAAGCTTGGTACAGCAGCGCCGAATACGCGGCAGCGCGCCCTCTCCGGCAACAAGCCAGTGAGGGTTCGCTTTACATCATCGAGGCATGAACAGTCACAGCTTCAGCCTCGGCCTACCAGGGGCATACCGTTCGCCATTATGGTCATTTGCAGAATGTTGGTGTCTGCCGGCAACTCCGCCATTACGGCAACAGCCTCTCCGACATCTTCAACATTCATAGTCGCTTCAGCGGCCGTTTCTCCATTGGCTTGCATTACTCCGACACTCATCTGCGCTGTAAGCGGCGTTGCCGCGTTACCTATATCGATCTGTCCAACAGTTATCCCGAAATCGCGGCCTTCGAGCGAAAGGGCTTTAGTAAGACCAGTGATCGCATGTTTAGTGGCCGTGTAGGGGGCAGAAAATGGGCGTGGAGTTTGAGCCGAGACTGACCCGTTATTGATTATGCGACCGCCTGCTGGCGTCTGACTTTTCATCTGTCGAAATGCCGCCCTCGCACAGAGCCAAGAACCCGTGAGGTTGATATCGACCACCGATTGCCACTGCTCTACGGATAGCTCCTCTATGGGAATCGGTGGGGCACCAATTCCAGCGTTATTGAAGAGAAGGTCTACGCGCCCGAAGGTGTCAACGGCGAATTGAAATAGCCGATCGACGTCATGAGGGTCCGAGACATCAGCGATGATGGCTTCAACCCCACCATCAATACGCTCGGCGACTTCTGCGAGAGGCCCTGGTCGTCTGCCACAAATAGCAATTTCCCAACCGCGTTCCCTTAGAGCGAGCGCAGCAGCAGATCCCACGCCTGTGCCGCCACCGGTAATAATCGCGACTTTTTCGTTGAAGGTGGAGGTCAAGATATCGCCTTACTTTTGTTTCTGTAGTCGAGCCCATTCATCACGCAGTCCCACGGTGCGATGAAAATGGCCCTCTAATTCGGAGTCTGCAGCGAAATAACCGAGTCGCTCGAACTGAACAACCTCATTAGGTGTGGCATCGCAAAGCGATTGTTCCAGCTTGCAATCACGGAGTACCTCAACAGAGTCTTGGTGTAAGTCATCAAGTGGATTACCTGTGGTTTCGCCTGGAACCTTTTCCTTGAACAACCGGTCATACAGGGCAACTGAGCCGTCTATTGCGTGTCCGGCGTCTACCCAATGGATAGTTGATTTGACCTTACGGCCGTCTGGTGCTGAGCCACCCGCAGTCTGCGGGTCGTATGTGCAGTGAACCTCGACTGGGTTGCCCTCCTCGTCGCAAATGGCTCCAGTGCAGGTGACTAGGTAGCCGCCGCGTAATCGAACTTCGGTGCCCGGCGAAAGTCTGAAATATTTTGGAGGTGGTTCCATCCGAAAGTCGTCTTGTTCAATCCACAGTTCGCGACTGAAGGGCACCTCTCGTGTTCCGTCGGCGTCATTCTCCGGATTGTTTACCAAAGTTCGCAATTCGACGACAGGCTGCCCATTCTCGTCCTCAGGCCAGTTCGTAATTACAAGTTTGAGGGGACGCAAAACCGCCATTCGACGCTGAGCCGTCTGGTTGAGTTCGGTGCGCACAAAAGACTCTAGGAGTTCGATGTCATGCCGCGAATTGGTCCGAGACACGCCGATAAACATACAAAATTCGCGTATTGCACTCGCTGGATATCCGCGGCGCCGAAGAGCGCGTAATGTTGGGAGGCGAGGGTCGTCCCACCCAGTGACATGCCCATCTTCGACGAGCTGCTTAAGGCGTCGTTTAGACGTAACTGTGTACGTAAGTTCCAATCTTGCAAATTCTGTTTGATATGGGGCCTCGCCCTTCAGAGGCAGTTGCTGCAAATACCATTCGTACAAAGCACGGTTGTCAGAAAACTCAAGACTGCACAGCGAGTGTGTCACCCCTTCAATTGCGTCACCTTGGCCATGTGCCCAGTCGTAGCTTGGGTATATCTTCCACGTATCTTCGGTTCGATAGTGATGTGCGTCCCGGATCCTGTACATCACGGGATCCCTGAGTTGCATGTTCTCGTTCTGCATGTCGATTTTTGCCCGAAGAACGCGTGATCCTTCCGAATGCATGCCGTCCCTCATTTCTCGAAACAGCTCAAGATTTTCATTGGGGCCCCTGCTTCTGTAGGGACTTTCGACACCCGGGCGTCCAAACCCGCCGCGTTGGTCAGCTATTTGCTCAGCGGACTGATCATCAACATACGCAAGGCCCTTTGAGATTAGGAGCTCGGCCCACTCATACAGCTGCTGAAAGTAATCCGAAGCGTAATTAATGGAGTCCGGGTGATATCCCAGCCACCGGACGTCCTCAACAATTGCGTCGACGTACCGTTGGTCTTCAGTGGTGGGGTTTGTGTCGTCGAATCGCAGCATGCACACGCCGCCGTTTTCTTGTGCAATTGAAAAGTCAAGCACAATCGCCTTTGCGTGGCCGATGTGCAGATAACCGTTAGGTTCGGGCGGGAAGCGTGTTTGGATGCCGCGGGTAAATCGGCCAGCGGTGAGGTCCTCGGCAACTTGTTCTCGTACGAAATCAGACCGCTTAGGGTCGTGAGCCTCACTTGGGTTAAGCGAATTTTGGGTCAACTCGGTCACCACTCGTCTCGAAAACTGAACCCAAGTTATCGGTAATCTTGCTCCGTGGAGGGATCTAAATTGCCTAAATGAGCCGGCGGCCAACGCCCAGGCACCACGCCAGACTCAATCAGGTATTGAGCGACAGCTTCAAGAGCGAGAAGCGAATTCGTTACCGTCGTTTTATCCAAGGCCGAGCAAAGTTCGAGGCACCCTTTGTCGGTGTCTGCTTCGATTAGCTTCCTCTGGGAGCGCCCGACGTCGGTGTAACGCATCGAAGAGTCCAGCCAACCACGTTTGTTCAAGTAAATAGCCTCGTCTTCCCATTCCTCTTGGGTCCATCCTCTAATTTTTTGGATCACTTCAGGGCTTCCTCTTCCATCGGCAACCATGAGCAAATGGCAGCCCAACCCAGAGATATCTGCGGTGCGGAGCGCCTGATTGTGTGCATCGAATCGGTACTCTCTCAACAACGTGCTTGCGTGCCACAATCCCAGTAGTGGGCTGTCGGGCCACGGCTCGTTCGCCCATGCGCAAAACAGCGGCCTTCCCTCGGTGTTTAACCTCGGAAGAGTGCCTGCCAGGGCGTCTACTAAAGGGTCCAGCGAGGTTGGAAAGCTGAAGCTGTCGAATATGCGAGTAAGTGCGGCTTCGAGGAACTCAAGGTGCTTGCCTCGCGTCTCCTGGGGATCGAGAATACTCCAGCAGTTAGGTACCGCTCGTTCCACCATTCGTGGAGCGAAATTATAGAAAGTGTCAGTGACTTCTGCGGCTGAGGCCGCGCCTAACGGTGCGGACCGATATGCGAAGTAAGCGTGCCACCATCCCCTGTAGCCCAAGTTGGTGAACTGAGTAATTTCTTGAGCGTAATAGCCACAGGAATGGAGTGGCTCAGCTGCTCGAGCGAAGCGTCGTACTAAGGCTTCATCATCAATTGACACAGCGGTTTAATCTTGAGTGGCTTGCTTGCGGAGGCCACGCCTAAAGTCAGCTGGCATTGATACCCGGTCTACTTGCAGCTGTTCATTATACGTCTCCCAGATTTGACCATTCTTTGCTTCCATTGACAGCAGAATGACCGCGCCCTCGGCCCCGCCACCCTCGATGTGGGACTCGTCACCAGTGTGAGTCGAATAAGTGCCTGCAACGCGCCGGTCAGTGGGTTCTGAAGGGTCGTCAATCGCAAAAATCTGGTGTTCGCCTTCTAAAACTAATGTCTGGACGGGCCCTATATGGCGGTGTGGAATGCATTTCACACCGGCCTCAAACTTCATTAGTAATTGGACGAAGCGATCATCGGGGTCAACATCTAAGACGTTGTAGTAGAGACCAGGAAAACCTGGAAACTGAATCCAGTTGACGTTTGAAGAGAGCGTTTGTGATTCCATAGCGATCCAACCTTTTAACCTAAGGGGCTATTCCCTACCTTATTCTTTGTTGGGCGGGCTGGGTTCTTTCGGCAAACCCAAAACCCGTTCAGCAAGGATGTTCTTTTGAATCTCATCGGTTCCGCCGGCAATGGATTGAGCGGGCGTTGAGATCAAAACCTCCGCAAGCAGCTGGTGGGGTGAAACGCTATTACCACTTAGCATTCCGGTCGCCCCTAGGATCGTGGAGTGGGCGGCAGAGCTCCTTTGGGCGGTGACACTCATATTAAGTTTTGCTACAGAACCCTCAGGACCTGGTGCGCGACCCGCTGAACGTGCAGCGCTTGCTCGTTGGGTAGTCCACGACGAAGTTCGCTGTAGTGACTCAATTTCAGCGACCATTTGGCGCACTCGAGGGATTTGACTCTTGCCAAAAAGCCGAGCCTGTGGCTCCACAAGACGCGGCCGGCCAGCACGTTGCGGATACCAGCTGTAGGTAGCGAAATATTCGTCTGCCTCAGACTTCGCTGCAAGCACCAATGGGGTGGTGCTTGATGGGAATTTCGGTCGCGGAGTGGCCACGGCACTGCGTTCGTGAGCCAGAGTGGTCAGTGCGACACGCCACCCCTCACCCTGCGAGGCAATTAGATTGTCATGCGGGAGACGCGCTTCGTTGAAGAAGACTTCGTTGAAGGACGAGTGTCCATTCATTTGGTGCAATGGTCGAACTTCAATTGAGGCCTGTTTCATTGGGATTAAGAAACACGAGATTCCCTGGTGTTTCGAGCCGCTGAAATCCGTGCGGGCGAGCAAGATGCCGTAGTCGGCCTTTTGAGCGCCGGAGTTCCAAACCTTTTGGCCGGAGATCACCCATTCGTCGCCGTCCCGCTCGGCGCGCGTCGAAAGGCTCGCTAAATCAGACCCAGCTCCGGGCTCGCTAAATAGTTGGCACCACTTGTGTTGACCGGTCAAGATCGGAAGCAGAAACTGCTGCAACTGAGTATCTGTTCCCCACTCCAACAAAGTGGGCGCTACAAGATACATGCTCACACCGGAGGCCATGCCGACTGCCTGTGCTTCGTAGAGAACTTCTCTGCTTATCCTTTCGCTGGATGCAGGAAGCTCTCGCCCAAACCATTGTTTGGGCCAAGACGGCGTACCCCAGCCACTTTGAGCCAACTGTGTTCGCCAAGATACAAGATCGCCGGATGGGTCCCAGTGGTCCTCAACCCATTGACGCATTTCACCTGCGACGATGTTGGAACCTTCCATTTTACCAACCGTTAAAATGGACGAATTCGGCGGTTGGCTTTCTCCTGCCGGATTTAAAGCTTGTACCTACCGTGTGAGCGACTGGACTTAATGCAACCTGTTGGATGCTCGCGAATGGTATTCCGAGAATGTCCGCGACTTCTTCTTCACGTTGAAGATGAACCGTCGTCCAACAGGTGCCAAGCCCACGATTCCGAGCCGCAAGCATAAAACTCCATGCTGCCTGGATGACCGAACCCCATTTGACCGCCTGCGTCATGGCGTCGGCGCCCTCGAGTCGTCCCGAGATACACGGGACGAAAATCGCGGGTACCTCGGGAAAAGTTTCAGCGAGGTGGCGAGCTGAGCCCATCATGTTGAGCCAGGACGCTTGGTCACCCTTCTCTCCTTGCCTCGATGCGGAGGCGTTGAGGTAATCGTCTGTAACCATCTTTGTCCAGACCTCTTGGTAGATAGTTCCAACTTCACGGCACTGGTCTCTGTCAGTCGAGACCACGAAGTGCCAGTCTTGTCTGAGGGACCCAGTCGGAGCCTGTAAGGCGATATTTAAACACTCCTTCAGAATCTCAGGGCTGACTTCCTTCTCTAAATTGAGGCGACGCCGCACCGACCGCGTTGTGGTTAAAACCTCATCAGCGCTGAGCTCAAGGGTCATAGTGTTATTTCCTTCTGTCTTACGAGACGACTTGTACTTGGGCGGTGCCAATCACGCCAGTTCGCCCGTCTTCGGCGACTATTGCGAGATCGAGTTCGACTGTCCGCTCATCCTCATCTATATCGGTAACTGCTCCGGTCATAGTGATCTTGGAATCAACGAGGAGCGACCCTCGAAACACGGTGTCAATTTCCAAAATCGTGCTCCCTGGAGCCCAACGATGAATCATTGACGCCAACAGCCCCTGACTCATTATTCCTGGAACGATGGCTGCAGGAAATCCTTCTTTTTTTGCGGCTTCATGGTCGACGAAGCGCTCAAAGACGTGTTTGGCCGCGTGACAAAAGGCAGTCACTGCAGCCATGGAGACATCTGGTGACTCCTCAGGTAGGTCGTCTCCAATTTCTAACTCTTCGAAATTGGTTATCTGCATTATGCTCACTCAGCCTTTTTGATCATTTTCCAGTCCACTGTGGAGACCAGTTGGTCTGCGTCATTGCGGAACTCCATCCTCTGAACTATGAAGATCATGGTTCCGCTGCGGCCTGTTTTTTCGAAAATATCAGCGATGGTGGTTGTTGCCGTTAACGTTTCTCCCGGGCGAATTGGGGCGTGAACCTCCACGCGTTTGCCGCCGTCGATTCCGAATCCACCTCCGATTTGAGGGAACTCTTTTGGAAACACTCTTCCGGACATGCAATGGGTTGTAAACCCGGGGTGTGCTTGAAAGTCACTATGACTTGGATCAACGAAACGCGGATCTGTCTCACCACATGCTTTAGCCCAGGCAACCATGCTCTCTGCTGACATCTCAAAGGTTGTCCAGTCAAATTCAACACCAACCCATTGTTCGCGCACTGCTGATAGCTCGGGTCTCGTGTTCTCATTATCCATTGGTTGGGCCACTCCGCTTTCACTTTCTAGCTACCGACTGTCAGATCGAAAGGTAACACTCGACGACAAATTTCGTTGGATCAGGTAATGATTACCTCTATGCGTAGCGGAATTGATGGCGGTTACCAAGAACGTATTGCTCAGGCCTGGGCCGGCCGAATTAGCGGTTGTATGTTGGGAAAGCCGGTCGAAATGATGTCGATGCGCAAAGGGCCGGCGAACCTTGCGGATTACCTTGACCGGGTCAAGGCTTGGCCGTTGCGGGAGTACATACCATTCGCGCCTGAAGTTGATGACCACGTAGAGCATCCTGAGGCTTGTAGAGAGATGATGTGTGCGGCGGTACCGGACGATGACATTAACTACACGGTAATTTCGCTTCTTCTGTTGGAGGAATACGGACCTCACTTCACCACTGCTGATGTTGGTCGGGCCTGGCTTCGATATCTGCCGGGAGCGATGGTGTTTACCGCTGAACGCGAGGCTTACGCAAAGCTTTTAGCATCCGCGGGTATGCGCTTTCCCTCCGGTGCTGAGCCAACGATGGACCTTGAGGAGTGCAGCGATAACCCCTACAACGATTGGATTGGTGCCCAGATACGCGCAGACTTGTATGGATGGGTAAATCCCGGTAACCCAGACCAGGCTGCGAGCATGGCAGCCCGCGACGCCTCGTTAAGTCACCGTGGTGAGGGTGTCTATGGCGCCATAGCTATCGCAGTAATTGGGGCGTTGATAGGCGGTGGAATGGAGATCCATAAAGCACTAGAGGCAGCAGTTGCTTTCCTTCCCGCTGACTCTGAATGTGCGAAGGCCTTAATGCTTGGGCTGTCGGAGGTTTCGAGTCCAAACGCAAATCGAATCCACGACGTGTACGAGGGAATGTCCCCAGTGCACACAGTCAATAATTTGGCGTTGGTTGCCTGGGGCTTGGCTCGAGGGGCAGAAGATTTCGGTATTGCGGTGGGGGATACAGTCGCCGCTGGTTGGGATACCGATTGCAATGGCGCGACCGTGGGAGGGCTATGGGGCCTGGCGGGAGGAGAAGTTCCCAAAGAATGGACAGCACCGTGGGGTGGTCGAGTTCAGACAAGTTTGAGCGGTCTTGCTGAGGTTCAGCTGTCCGACTTAGTAAGCCGCACAGCGGGGATAGTCGCCTAATTGCCGGCGTCTGGCCGCATCGATATCGGACTGAAATTGCCTCCGTATAGGGCGTCGACCAGAGTTTCCATGTCGAGTATCTGCTGGTTTGGGAAATCGGTAGCGCAGAATCCGATTCGACTTACTACATGGCTGTCGCTGCCTCCAAAGCCGCGGTAACCAAGTTGTTCCGCCATATTGAGCGACAATTCGTCCTCTCCTGGAATTGATCCACCGTTGAGTACTTCAACCGTATCAATGCCGTCCACGACACCACGATCCTCGTAATGGGCAAATAACCCGACGCGTTTTCGACCTGGATGACAAGGTGCTGCGAAGGCACCTGTCTTGCGGCTTTCGTCGAGTACAGCCTCTATAGGTAGGCGGACATCGGTAAAATCTATGGCGGCTAACAGGTCTTCGTTCACGCCGAAGACCAGTACATGGCCGTAATCAGTCTCAACTTCGCTGGCCTTCATGATGGCTAGGCCATACTCGTCTTCTAATTCGCGATAGTCAGAGTCTGCGTCGAACTGTCGGTGCTCCGTTAGGACGAACCCATCAAGGGGTAGCTGCTTTTTCTGGATCCACTTGCAATAATTCTCTACCTTTGCTCGTCCGTCGTCAGATTTGATTGAGTGTGTGTGGAGATCTAGGCGCATTTGGCTGAAGTCAATCGAGTAGAAACACCGGCACAGCGAAACGTTCGTCATCGTCGCGCTCTTGGTCAACAAACGCGGCTCTGACCTGGGCTCCGACGGTCACATCATCAGGGGAGCAATCAGTGATTACTGTCAGAATGCGAGGTCCTTCTTCAAGAGTGACGTACGCCATGACATATGGGCAGGCTTCTGCGAAACCCTTAGCTTGATTTTGCTCGGTGACGGTGAAGGTGTAAACCTCGCCCCTACCACTTGCGACAAAGTGCTCGAGGTTGTCACTCTCCAAACAGTGAGCACAAATACCGCGCGGGCGGTGTTGTACAAGACTGCATTTGCGGCAGCGTTGAAGGACAAGCTCACCTCTCCCAGCGCCCTCCCAAAAGCCCCGAGATTCCCAGCTTGCATAGGGCAATGGGTGCTTTATTTGGCTCATCTATCCACTCCAAGGATCAAGGTTGCTCCGCTGTGTTTGTCGCCTATGGTGCCGCCAGTACCGTGAGCAAGGGCTAATTCGGGGTCACCTACCTGACGTGCACCACATTCTTGACGCAGCTGCTTGACTGCTTCTATCACCAGGAAAATACCGCGCATGCCCGGGTGATTAGATGAAAGCCCGCCCCCATCTGGATTAACCGGGAGCGCCCCTTCGAGGCTTATTCCTCCGTCGGAAACGAAATGGCCTCCTTCGCCTGGCTCGCAAAATCCAAGATTTTCGAGGGTCGCCAGCACGGTAATAGTGAAGGAGTCGTAGATCATCGCCAAGTCGATGTCCGACCGCTCAACCTTCGCCATATTGAACGCACTCCCACCGGACTGCTTCGCTGCGATCGTAAGAAGGTCGCTGCGACCGACACCTTGATGTTGTACGGCTTCTCCACACCCAAGAATGCGAATCGGTGGCTTTGCAAGGTCTCGGGCCCTTTCGGTGGACGTAAGCACTATCGCACCTCCACCGTCACTAATAATGCAGCAATCCAGTAGGTGCAACGGTCGGGAGATCATGCGACTTCCTAAAACGTCTTCGGTGCTAATGGGCGAGCGCATCTTTGCGTGGGGGTTAAGAGAAGCGTGTTTCCTCATCGTTACGGCTATCTCGGCGAGTTGTTCGCTGGAGGTTCCATAGGTGTCCATATGTAAATTCGCGTACATGGCATAGCTACCGACTGTGGTCATGCCATATGGGCTAGAGAAAGCGGAGTCTGGGTTACGTGATCCGCCAGAGCCCCCAGTTCCGATTGCCATCGAATTTGAAGCAGCCGTTGAGCCATACAGAACCAAGGCAACGCTGCAGAGCCCGGCGTGAATCGCCGCGGCAGCATGAGTTACGTGTGCGACGAATGAGGAGCCGCCGATGTTGGTGCCATCCGTGTAATCCGGGCGAAGATCCAGGTATTCCGCTAAATCCACGATTCCCATTAAGCCCATGGACATCGAGGCACCAAACAATCCATCTACATCTGAGCGTTTCAAGCCGGCGTCGTCGAGCGCACCCTTTGCGCATTCTGCCATGATCTGAAACTCTGTTTTATTTGGCGAAAACCGACTCGGGTGTTCGTAGACACCAGCAATAGCGGCGCTCGCAGGAAAGGTGGCTTGGCTCACGAGGAGCTCCTCGTTTCTTCAGCTAACCGACTGATTAGGGAAGCAAATGCATCCGGTTGCTCTATCGGTGCGTGATTCGCAGCGCCGGCAATGATTTCAATTTGGCAATTGATGAGGGTCTGGGCAAGTGCTTTGCTTTCCTCGGTCGATATGGGGTCAGCGTGCTCGCCGATTACGACGGTCGTTTCAACAGAAAGGTTGGTGAGGTCGACCGATTGGTTCCAAGCTAGTTGCGCTCGGCGGGCTCCAAGCGTCGCGCGCGGATCTGTCTTAACCCACTGAGCGAAGGCTTCTCGAAGAACCGATTCTTCGGGCTCTGGAGCGTATCCGTCGGTACTGAAATTTCGGCGTGCTTTCCCGGCAGTAATAGATTCCAGTTCGCTTATTTCGGCGCTTAGGTCTACGAAAAGCCCGACCGCTCCGACGCATATGAGCGATGAAATCTCTAGCCGACCTCGGAGAGCAATCTCGAGGCCGACTGCGGCGCCAAGGCCCTCGCCAACGATCATTAACGATGGCACCTGCCAGTCGAGCATGAGCTCTTCGGCATGTTCTGCAAATGCCGCCATTGAGGACAAGCTGTCAATCGAGCCACTTCGGCCGTGCCCAGGGAAGTCCAAGCTGACGGGAGAATGGGATCCATCTAGGTGGTCCATTACCTTGCGGAAACAGTTGCCGTTGCCGCCAGCGTCGTGAAGAAACAGAATCGTTTGCCCATCAGTTATTGGCGGCGGGCAGCCGGGAAGAGTGGTGTCTCCCCGGTGATGAACCAAGATCGCTATATCACCGATTTCGAAATACTTGTCGGGCACGCATCGAACCGTATCGGAATCGACTTAGGCAAGGAGGTCCAATCCAGAAAGTTCTCGAATCGGAGTCATTTTCCCCTTCGGCTTCCTCCTGACCGAATTCAATGAAGTGAAACGGGACATCAGTGGCATGCGCCTGTAAGCGCACTGGCATTGGTCTCTTTTATTGCTCAGCGCTCGCCTTTATACCCTCTAACGTGGCTTCGATCGTCCCCTGAACTGCCGCCTTTCGAGCGGCGAGCCCGTCGCTGTCCAGCTTTGCCAGGGATGGGGGCAATTCCATTACGTCCCATATTTCTGTTAAGTCGGTACCCGAAGGCCCTTCAGAAAGCCGGAATGTCCAGCGCACGAAAGGTCCGTCATCGGGCGCTGCGACGAACTCAAAGCATTCGCCCGGGTCAGCCACTGTTACCTCAACTGGAACAGACCACTCAAAGTTCTTAATTCTGTTGGTCCCCAAAAAGCGCGATCCGAGCTCACCTGGGGCGCCGCTAATCCACTCGCCACCGATATTCTCGGTGCTCCATTCACCCATCCTCGCAAGGTCGCTTACCAGGGCGTACACGTCTTGTGGTGACGCGTTAATAGATGTTGTGATCTCTAAGTGCATGTCGTGAACAGTCATGGAAGGAAGCTAGCGCTGTTCAGCGTTCATTACCGCAAAACGAAAGCCCGAGTATTTGGGTTGATCAATCGAGACCTGGTTGACGACTGAATCGCGTAAATATTGATGTAGATCTTCGCGGTCCAATGACATGGAACCATCGCGTAAGGCCTCGACAAGCCACCAACGCAGATCATGGGCAGATCCCGATCGCTGCAGTAGGGCGCTCAATTGAACTTCCTCTCTGCGGCGTAACTCTGGACCGATGGCGAGTTCGCGATCGACGATATCAAGACTGTTGCCTGCAACCCGTGCGAGGAAGTTGGTGCGGCCACTTGTAGCCGACATCACCTCTCCGTGAAGGAAATCTCGAACGCTGGATAGAAGCTCGTCAAGACGCGGCATGTCTGATGAGGTTCCAGAGTTTGCGCGCTCGATGAGACGCACCGGGCCTGGTATTAGCAAATTGACGCAATCAACTTGGCATTCGGAGGACCGTCTGCCTATTGCGGGACGCTCAACCGTGGCATCGGGTCCGTTGCGATACTGGTCTGTCATGCCTAAGCATCCGATAGCCCACCAGAAACTGCCAAAGACCTCCCAAAATTTGAGGGCAGCTCTATCGATTGGCTTCCCACCCTCGTTTTCGTACCCGGACACCAGGTCGTCGACAGTGCCGAAGCCGCCTACTTCTAATTCACGTTGACCAAATCTCCAGGAGTTGGTGCAAATCCACCCAAGATCGCGCATCGGGTCACCAATGTGAGAGGTCTCCCAATCGAGAACTGCAACCAGACCCGTCTCATCGCTAATCATTAGGTTTCCGTTACGAAAATCGTTGTGTACTAGACCTACATCGTGCTGGTCGGGTAAGTGCCTCCTAAGCCACATACCGGTGAAATCAATCATCGGTTGTGCTGTGTCCCACTCCCTGTAACGGTCCCACGTTTGTTCCAAATATTGACTGGGGGACAGTGTCGGTAGGTGATGCCGCAAGCCTGTCTCATCAATATCGATGGAGTGGATCTTTGCCAGCTCGCGCCCACATTGCTCAGCCAAGAGAGGTCGAATATGTTGCAGCTCTGGAGCCCGATTTATCCGAGAACCTAGTGTCTCGCCATCAAGCCATTCCATGATGAAGCCAACGCCTACGGCATCTTCGTCTTTTAGGTCGTAATAGACCTCCGGCTCCACGACACCATGCGCCCTTGCTGTGCGCATCAGTAAAGATTCTGCGGCAAGCCCAATAGCGCTGACGTTGTCCCGATCAATCCCGCCAGCTCCTCGCCGCATGCAAAGCTTTCGGTCGCCGGTCTCGGTGCGGATGACTAAGCGATATGTCTCCATACTTGCGCCCCCGGACAAGCGCTCAACGGTAAGGAGACCTTCACAACTTGGTATCTCTCGGATTACGACTCGTTCAAGAGCCTCGAAAAACTCGGGTTGGGGCATCGGCTGGTTAATCTGCCTCTTGTTGGGATCCAAAAATGGTGGGTGCACCTGCTCGCGACCAATCAGGGGCCCCGGCGATCTGCCGGCCCTCAACGGTTATCTTTTGATCGGAAGTACCACCAATGACGGTGCCGCTTAGCGGCCCAGTCACGCCGTTCGCGCCGATATGTGCAATCGGGTAGGACTGGACTGCCGAATAAGTCTGTAGGAGAAGGGGCCGCGGGTTTGGCGAGTTATTAGGAACCGAGCCGTGAATCATGCAGCAGTTATGGACGGTTACGGAGCCTGCAGGGCCGGTCAACCAAACTATTTCGTTCATATCAAGCTGGGCCACGTCTTTAGGGTTCATCGCGCCACCCCACTCGCCAGAATCAAGGTACTGGTCATACAGCGGGCCCTGGTGGCTACTGGGGAACACCCCCATCGGCCCCATGACATCGTCCACATCAGCTAAATAAACGCCAATTGTTAAGGGACTAAAGTCCGTATGGGGCCAGAACTGTATGTCTTGGTGCCATTTGATTTCCTCGCCACCGCCAGACCATTTGAAGTTGAGTTTTGAATGGTGATAGCGGACTGGGCCACCCAAAATACTGCAAGCCAGAGCCGCCGCCGGGCCCTCAAGGGCGAAGGTTCTAAAGGTGTCATGGTTGTCGACGGGGGAATTAAGCCTCCGTATTCTGGGGTTCTCAGACGTGTGCGATGGTTCGAGATCGAGCATTTTGTTGGACGTTTCAAGGCCACGGCTAACTTGCACGAACTCCGCAGCTGCTCGCTGGAGATCCGCAAGGGTCGCGGCTTCCACGAAACTCTCGAGATGAAGGTATCCGCGCTCCTGGTAATTGCGGAGATCCTCATCGGAGAGCAAGTTGGGGTTCATGGAAGTTAACGTCACGGCCAAATGCTATCTCGGCCAGCAATAGGGTGTCCGAATCCTTCTTTCTCCGTTTATGGTTAAGGAATGGCCGAACCTTTAATCGTCACCGGTGGTTCCCTGCTAGACGTCAAGAGTGAACAGCAGGCCGACCTGTTAATTGCGGACGGCAAGATTGCCGACATCGGTGATCCTGGAGCTTTTAACGGCAAGGGCCTAGAAGTCGATGCCTCTGATGCCCTAGTTATGCCAGGTTTTGTCGACATTCAAGTTCACTTCAGAACTCCGGGCGGTGAAGAGAGTGAAGACATTTCATCAGGGGCGGCGGGAGCCGCCTTGGGAGGTGTGACCGCGTGTCTGATGATGCCCAACACCGTTCCCACAATTGATAATCCCGACCTCGTGTCTGAAGTCCTTCGACTAGGGCGTGACACGCCTTGCGATGTATATACATCGGCTGCTATCACCGTCGACCGGGCAGGGGAAAGCTTGGTCGACTTCGTTGCGCTCTACGAAGCAGGCGTTCGAGTATTCACAGATGATGGCACCGTTGTTGATAGCGAAGACCTGATGAGGGGGGCTTTAGAGGCCAGCTCGCAATTCCCGGACGTTGTGATCAGTCAACACGCAGAGCACTCGGCGATGGTCGAAGGTGGCGTCATCAACCAAGGTGTCGTATCAGACCGCCTAGGGCTAAAAGGGAGACCTTCCGAAGCTGAGGTAATTATCGTTGAACGCGATATTGCACTAGCTAAGCAAACCGGTGGTCGCTACCACGTACTTCATATATCTACGGCAGCCGCAAGTGATCGCGTTCGCGATGCCAAAGTCGCTGGACTCCGTGTATCTGCGGAGGTAACCCCACAACATTTGATCTTGACAGAAGAGGATGTTGAACGTTTGGGGACATCCGGAAAAATGAATCCGCCCTTGCGTACCTCCGCTGACGTCGAGGGGTTAAGGGCTGCCTTGTTTGACGGAACTATCGACGCAATCGCCACAGATCATGCTCCACATTCGCCCTCAAGCAAGGCCGTAGATCTGCCAGACGCACCACCGGGAATGTTAGGCGTTGAGACAATGGCGTCCGTTATTTGGAATGAGTTCGTGGCACGAGGGCTGATGACTCCGCAGCGCTTCGTAGCTCTCCTGTCGGTCTCTCCGGCAGCGATAGCGGGCATTGCGAGGCATGGCGCTCCGTTCGCCATCGGCGTACCAGCAAATATCGCGATATTTGACCCCAGCGAACGTTGGGTAATTGAACCCAAAGAACTTCAAAGTAAGAGCGTCAATACGCCTTGGCCGCACAAAGACGTACAGGGACGCGTTCGGCACACGATTTGCAACGGCGCGTTAGTCGTTCACCATGGAACGCTCACATAACGTAATGAGGAGCGGAAGGCGTCAAATTCTCAGTTGAGCGGCCTAACTTATGTAGGTGGACTTGAAAAGAAAGTTGTGCCGTGCCTTTTAGCTTCGCAAATGTTGACGGGCGAGCGTGTCTCGTCGAAAACGAGTCGTATTTCGACCTAGAGCGAATTTCACAAGGCGCCATTAGCCCTGACCCGATGCGTGCCATAGCTCAGAATGACGAATTTCGCGAGATCGCCGCATCACTGGGCTCTCAGGAAAAAGACGGAATTATCTCTGAGGCAACTCTGTGCGCTCCGATACCTAGGCCAAGGAACAGTTTTGGCGTGGGTCTTAACTACAAGGATCATGCCGAAGAGTCAAAAATGGATCTTCCAACGGTCCCTGTTGTTTTCACCAAATACCCATCCTGTATTACTGGGCCATTTGACGCTGTCCAGCTGCGTGGCGATAGTAACGACTATGAAGCTGAGCTCGTAGTGGTAATCGGCCGGACGACACGCGATGTTCCTTCCGACCAAGCGTGGTCACACATTGCGGGTTTGACTATCGGGCAAGATATCTCTGATCGCGACCTACAGTTAGCAGCACGTCCCGCGCACTTTGGCTTGGGTAAATCGAGGGATACCTACGGGCCAACTGGTCCACTACTGGTTTCGCCCGACAGTTTCACAGACCCCAATGATCTATCTATTACATGCGATGTCAACGGCGACCGTCGCCAAAATGCACGCACAAGCAGTCTGATATTTGACGTGCCCTTTTTAGTCAGTTATCTGTCTGAAATTATGACATTGGAAGCTGGTGACCTCATCTTTACGGGTACCCC
>CEVN01029717.1_pt1 | contig 16688 bp, 12 predicted proteins | sample 427041 | NCBI WGS metagenome assembly CEVN01 (sample SAMEA2623463, study PRJEB7988) | marine metagenome | biome: marine biome (ENVO:00000447); feature: surface water layer (ENVO:00002042); material: "saline water (ENVO:00002010), including plankton (ENVO:xxxxxxxx)" | depth 5 m
CTCGGCACTTGGGGCTACGAAGTTTCCTGCATCGTTCTGGATTGCCAGAGCGGATAGTGCGTCCTGCTCAGCCACGTAGTAAGCATACCCGAAGTATCCTATAGCGTCACCGTTGGACTCGAGGTAGTTCACGACTACCTCGTCCTCAGCGCTGTTGGTGTATCCATCTGGCCTGTTGAGGTCAAATGTCTCACCGTTGTCTGAATCGGTCAGCATTGCGCCCATGAAGAACTCGTAGGTACCTGACTCTGAGTCGGCACCAGCAATCTTGATCTCCGAGGATGGGCAAGATGGGTCTAGCTCGCTCCACAAGTGTGTAGCATCATTTCCATCGCTGTTAGGAAGGGAGTTTGCGTCCCATCCGGTTGCTACTAGCTCAGCGGCTGTGTAGTCGCTGTATATCCATCTAACCTGGTCAGTCGTTAGACCTCCCATACCTGAGACACATATATCTGCGGCTCCACCCTTTTTGACGACTACTGAAAGGCCATCAAGTCCTACGGGTAACTGAGTTACTGTAATTGATGTGTCCCCTACTAGACAATTGTATGTGTATCCGTCGTCTGTAGATGCTTCGGTGCTCTTCCATCCACGAGACATGTCCCCAATCATTACTTTGGTTCCTTTCTCGGAGTTGTCACAGACTCGGCCTGCACCAGCGCCACTTCCGCCACCCTCGATTGTTAGGGTGTAACCTGGACATAGGCTGTTTGTTCCAGAATAGGCGTCTGCCCATCCGTTCATCACCGGGAATACGGTACTGGATCCAGCTACAGTTATTGTCTGATCGGATCCACACCAGTATGCGGTCTTCTGTGCTGGCGTCCATACGTGGTCGTGGTAAAGCTTGGCTATCCTTTGGATTTCCATGCTTGCGTCTCCTCCTGCGGTTAGTGGGACGTATCCTACCTGCTCCACTAGAGAATCACCTACATCAGAAAAACCGAACTCGAGGAATGGCAAGGTCATTGCCAGGTCTGTAGGGTCGATATTCAAATTCATGTAGATGAATCTTCCAAGTGGGTTGTAAGTTCCATCGGCAACGGATGTTGGAGATGGGGCTACATAGTTTCCTGCATCATTCTTGATTGCAACTGCAGATAACTTGTCTTGGTTGGCCTTATAGTAAGCGTATCCGAAGTAACCGATAGAGTCGGCATTGGACTCGAGGTAGTTCACGACTACCTCGTCCTCGGCACTGTTGGTGTATCCATCTGGCCTATTGCTATCGAAGATCTCTCCGTTATCAGCATCGGAAAGCATAGCATCCATGAAGAACTCGTAGGTACCTGACTCTGAGTCAGCACCGGCGATCTTGATCTCGGCTGAAGGACATGATGCGTCTAGCTCGCTCCATAGGTGAGTAGCATCGTTGTTGTCGCTGTTTGGTAGGGCCATTGAGTCCCAACCTGTTGCAACAAGCTCAGCAGCTGTATAATCGCTGTATATCCATCTGACCTGATCAGTCGTTAGACCTCCTATGCCTGAGATGCATATATCTGCAGCTCCTCCTTTCTTCACTACGATAGAAAGTCCGTCTGCGGCTATAGGGAACTGTCCAGCACTGCGTGATGTGTCTCCCTTCAGGCAGTTGTAAACCCATCCATTGGGTTCGACGCTGGCCTCAGATGCCTTCCATCCCCTGGACATATCGCCTATCATAACAGCTGTACCTTTCTCGGAGTTGTCACATACTCTTCCTGCTCCGGCTCCGCTTCCGCCGCCTTCGATTGTCAGAGTTGTATCACAGGCAGTCTGGTACACTTCTGCCCACAGGTTGGCTACTGGGAAAACTGTGGATGAACCAGCAACACTGATCGCTCCATCTGGCCCACATACGATTGATGAAAGGTCTACACCTCCTTCTGCCCCTGCCCTAGATAGCATGAGGAGTTTGTCGTTATCTGGTATGACGACGTATCCTGTGCTTGCGACTAATGCAGATCCACTGTCAGAGAGTCCGAAGGCCAGGAATGGTCTTGTCTTCTGAAGTGCCTGAGCATCAACGTGCAGGTTCATGTATATCCTGCGAGCTAGAGGATTATAGTCACCATTTCCGACTGTTTCAGTGTCTGGGTGAACCATCTCTCCATCGGAATTCTCTATTGCGGCTGCTGAAAGAGCGTCCTTGTTAGCATCATAGTAAGCATATCCGAAGTAACCAATTGCTTCTTCGTTGGATTCAAGATAGTTTACTACTACCTCGTCCTCGGCGCTGTTGGTGTACCCATCCGGCCTGTTGGCGTCAAATGTCTCTCCATTGTCATGGTCAGAAAGAACTGTCTCCATGAAATACTCGTAAGTACCAGATTCAGAGTCTGCTCCTGATATCTTAATCTCAGCATTAGGACAGGATGGATCTAACTCGCTCCATAGATGAGTAGCGTCGTTATTGTCGCTGTTGGCGAGGGAGTTGGAGTCCCACCCTGTCGCAGTTAGCTGAGCTGCGGTATAATCGCTGTATATCCAACGAAGCTGATCAACGGTTAGGCCGCCCATTCCGGACACACATGTGTCGGCTGCTCCACCCTTCTTCATTACTACCGAAAGACCATCGATAGCGACATCTATCTGTATAGCAGACCTGGATGTGTCGCCCTTCAGGCAATCATAGGTGAATCCGTCATCGGTAGATGCCTCGGAGGACTTCCATCCCCTGGACATGTCTCCAATGTCTACTGGTGTACCTTTTTCGGAATTAGCACATACCCTACCTGCACCTGCTCCGCTTCCACCGCCTTCTACGGTGATTGCGACGCCGTTGCAGTACTTCTGGTAGGCCTCGGCCCATAGGTTAGCAACTGGGAAAACTGTGCTGGATCCCGCTATCGAAATATCTCCAGTCGGTCCGCACTGGATGGAGCTGGCATCGAAGCCTGCTATCCCATCAAAGTCGGTACTCGTTGGCTCTTCGTCATACTCACAAGAACCGTCATCTACAGTCGCTATTGAGTCGTAGTTATTTGCATCAGAATCCATGCATCCCATAACATCATCTGTACCGCCGTTGTTACCGTTGTTGTTAGTGTCGTAGGTACAGGAGCCATCATCTGACGTGGCGCTTGGGTCGTAGTTATTCGCCGTATCATCCGTGCATCCCATTATGTCAATGGGGGCAGGCTCATCATCGCTATCATCTGATCCACCGACGCAACCAGCTAGTGGGAGCGTCAGCATCAGTAAGGTCATTATCCAAAATTTTAGTCTGTCATTCAAGAGTTTCATCTCCGTTAATCGCTCCGTGCCGGGTACTAGCCATGAAACAGTGCCGTATAGACACAATAGAGCGTAATAATCTCAATACACTATATATTAGAAAGACTATACGCCTAAATGCACGTATTTAGAAAGATATACATCTTACAAGAAAAATCTGAGGGCCGATTAATCCACTTCCTATTTAGCAAATCTTACTATAGATTTACTTCGATAGATTTTCTGTGGTTGTGAATATTAATTAGTATCTCAGCCATATCTGAGGAGTAAGCACATATCCTCCTAAGAGACTCAGATAGCCTGTCTTGGTAGAGAGCATTTACTCTTCCAACGTCACTATCCCATAGATTGGCCTCGAATTCCTCCAGAGACCTTATGGCTGAGCTGAGCTGGTTCTTTGCATCATGCACCTCAGATATCTTATTTTTCCTGAAATTCGATATCAAGAGTTTCATCGAATTCTGCCATATTGGAATTATGGAAAGCAGTACCGAATTTTTGGGTAGTTGATCACCTTCGAAATCACTAATCAGATTGCTTATCCTGAAAGAGTGATCACCCATTCTTTCAAACGTTCTTACTACTCTTGAGAATTCGGAAGCTTCCCACCTATTTGTCCCCATAGACTCCTCTAACCTTGAAGATTCTAGAATTAACCCGACCTGCCTCTCCATGAGGAACCTGAGGGCATCGATTTCTTTCTCTCTTTCCTCAGCATCTTCTAGGACCGTTAGTTCATTTCCTGCCAAGACGTCAGAAATATCCCTGATTTGACTCGAAATAAGTAGATACATCCTGTTTATGGTTGAAAATAGTGGCATCTCCGAAGGATTTAGTAGACTCAACATTTCAATTTTATTTTCGGCTTCAGTAGTGATTTCGAGCCCTCTTGTTGCATGGATAAAGGACCTGAATATTCTGCGATCTTTTCTATCAAAACCATTTTTTGTTCTGATTCTTATCAACTGTGCTCCTGAAAGATATGCCCCTATCAAGTGGTCGAGTACGAACTCCTTCGGGATCTCAGATAGGTTAATATCAACTTCTCTCCTTATAGTTATTGAAGTGACCTCCGGAATTATTCGAAGGTTTCCTGAAGGCCTCCACTCTACTCTGACCTGGTCTTTTGCAGCGAGCCCATGATCAGTAACCCATTTTTTAGGTAAACTGACTATATATGTCGAGCCTCCTGTAAGCTGGAGCTTCCTAACTTCAGACTTATCGGAGGAGGCTTTCATGATCCGTTCGCGATAGCGGCGAAATATATACCTTTCATAGGCTCGCAGTACTCGTATTCTATAGTAGGATATTTATTCTATATAATGTTATGGTTATATGCTTCACCTCTGGTGAGGAAGATGCTCTAGCAGCAGTACACATGTACAGAGTACTACAGAGACTTGACGATGTGGCGAATGCGTGCGAGAGTGCTGCGAACGGCTACCTGACTCTAGTGCACAACTGATTAGGTCCAACCGGCTTCCTTGGCGACCTCTTCTGGTGTGTTTCGGTCAGCAAGGCTGAGAGCATACTCGAACAGTTTCCATGCAAATACGGCTACGATTAGTCCGGCTACTAAATCCCACAGGTAATGCTGTTTGGTAGTCAAGATACTGCCGCATAGCAGAACATACTCGACCCACAGGATTGCTAGGAATGCCTTCGCAAAGGGTTTCTCCCCATGTTCACGGATAACCCACAGAGTCATCATCCTAGCCAGTAAGTAAGAGTGAACAATGTGCAGACTAGGCCATGCATTCCAGGGATTATCTGAGAAGTGGATGAACCCATACAATGCTGTCTCTATTCCGTTTAGAGGGTGGTCAACCCAGTGCTCATCCAATTGCCATCGTAGGTCAATCTCAGCGGGTAAAACTAGGAAGATTACAACACAGAAAATTGTCACCAGAATTAGGCCTTGCATTGCGAGAAGTAGTTCTAACCTGCCTCGATCATCTTTGGGGCAAAGTACCAGAGTCGCGGGATAGAACAAGTATAATGCTGCGTAGGGAATAATCATCCAATTGATTACAGGTATATCCCTGTCTAGAGCAATCTCAGGATCCCAAACTGTACTGAGGTAATATTCTGCAATGTTATTCGAAGTAAAGTAAGGCACTGCGACACATATTAGGCCTACTAGAAACATCTCCAAGGGGAACCAATTTCCGCCCATCATGTGGCGTCTGGTCCAACTTGATTTCCATATCTTCCAAGGCATTGCCAGCGCATGAATCCTAGAAGGATGTGGTCCGAACACGGCCTTCGCGTGTTGCTCAAGCAAATGAATCAAGCGGAGGCATCGGGCAGGACTTTGGAGCCACCAATAGTCACGATTGTAGAGCCGATTACTGCTGACAGGAAGACATTGAGGTTCGCTAGGCCGAATTCGTTTGTAGGCGAGAAGACATACTCTATGCCTGTTCCTAAATCTCCCGTGAATGTGCCGTATGCGACTACTGATAGCAGTCCGCAGACAGCGCCCAGTAGTGCACCTTTGGTCGACACCTCGCCCCACAGTGTGAGCAGGACTGGCATGACCGTGGCTGCAGCTAGCAAGTCGGCGAACAGGAATATCTCAAACACGCCGAGTGCATTGAAGGTGAAACCTCCAATAGTAGGCCCCGTGGCCAGATAGATTGCTATTGGGATTAGGCCGATTGTCAGGAAACGTGCATTCTGCAGACTCATCGTGTTATCGCTGAGATCACCAGATATCGAAGCCACAATAGCATTCTGTAGAGTATCGACGCTTGAGCACACCAGTGCTACTGCGAGGACGATGAATGCGGCAACGAAGAGGGTTCCTGCATCCTCGATGAGATAGAAGAATGCAGCAGAAGGATCGTCCACGGCACCCTGTCCCGCTACTACGGTACCTAGCACACCCATGATGAAGACCAGTGGTAGCACAAGTCCCGCAGCCAGCCAGGCGCCCTTGGTCAAGGCCTCGTCCGACTCGGACGCCCAAGCCCGCTGCCAGTTGCCCTGAGAGAACATCTCTGCCGCGGTAATTGCCACAACTAGAGCCAGTCCGGATTCGAATGAATCCATGTATGACATTGAGCCGATGCTCCACGAGTCTTCGGGATTGGATGCCTTGGCATCCGCAATGAGGCCGTTTATGTCTCCTCCAAATAGGGCCAACAGCAATGCCACAACAAGGAACATGATTGTCCACGCTTGCACACGGTCAGTTGCTAGAGATGCAGGGAGTCCTCCTTGCGAGATGTATGCTGCGGTCACTATTCCTACCATGCCCATGGCGATGAGGGGCTCTATCTCGGAGAGGGTTTCCATCGCCTTTCCTATAGCGGTGAATTCTGCAAAAAGGAAGGTGAACATGTAGAGCACAGAGATTAGTCCGACATAGACTTGCATCGGCCTTCCTAGACGAATACGGACATAGTCGGCAAGTGTGACACCCGAAGGCAGCCTCTCGCGAATCATAGGCCCAACATAGGCTAGGAGAAGGAATGGTGTGGCAGCCGAGACTGCATATCCGACAACATCCCAGAATCCTCCGTAGTAGCCGACCTCGGAAGGCCCGAATAGAATCCAAATCCCCATTCCCGATGCAAATAGGCTCAATCCAATTCTCAACCAGTCCTGTGAGCCTCTAGCAGAGAGGTATTCATCCTCATTCAAATCATTCTTTACTCCGGCTTGGTAACCTATCCAGCCAAAGATTGCTAATGTTGCAAACAGTAGTCCATATGCTATTATTTCGTTCATTTCTCTCCCTCCGCTGGCATTATCCAGATCAGGTCAAGGGTCGTCACCTTTCAGTGACCTCTCAGCACTAAGCTCCCCATTAGCCGCTCAAATCAGCGGGTAATCAAAGTTCGGATTACTCATCTGCGCCCATGAATGGGTATGTCCAATCCTGTGGCACATCGATTGTCCTCTTCACTGAGCGTGGGCTAATCCATCGTAGAAGATTGAGGGGTCCTCCGGCCTTGTCATTGGTACCAGAAGCCCTGGCTCCTCCGAATGGCTGTTGAGCGACAACGGCCCCGGTAGGCTTGTCGTTGATGTAGAAGTTTCCAGCAGTGAATCTCAATGCTTCGTATGCAGTCTGTATATCCTCTTCATTTGATGCAAAGATACTGCCCGTAAGTGCGTAAGGGGACGCCTCGTCACACGATCTCAGGGTTTCCTCGAATTCATCGTCATCATAGACATACACCGTTAGTACGGGCCCGAATATCTCCTCTACCATAGTCTCCGATGTTGGATTAGTTGTAACAATAATAGTAGGTTCAATGAAGAAACCGGTCGAGTCATCCGAGTCTCCTCCACAGATGATTGTACAAGTATCTCTGCTAGCTGCTCTTTCGATATATCCAGTTATCTTGTCGAAGGATCTCTGGTCGATAACTGCAGTCATGAAATTGGTAAAGTCACGAGCATCTCCCATCTTTATCTTGCCAATCTCAGAGCATAGGTCTTCAGAGATAGCATTCCATACTGAGCTTGGAATATAGGCACGGCTAGCGGCTGAGCACTTCTGGCCTTGATACTCGAATGCTCCCCTGAGTAGTGCAACAAGTAGACCTTGTCGGTCACATTCTGGGTGTGCTACAACGAAGTCTTTACCACCAGTCTCACCAACTATCCGAGGGTAGGAACGCAGGTTCGGCAGGGCCAATCCAATCTCCTGCCACAGCCCCTGGAATGTTGCTGTTGAACCAGTGAAGTGCAGTCCCGCAAAGTCGGGATTAGCTAGAGAGACTTCTGTAATCTCAGCACCTGAACCGGGTAGGAAATTGATAACTCCGGGAGGTAATCCTGCCTCCATCATCAGTTGCATCAGCACATAGTTCGAATGGTATGAGTTGCGACTGGGTTTCCAAATGCTTGTGCAGCCGACTATAGCTGGTGCACTAGGTAGATTGGCAGCTATACTAGTGAAGTTGAATGGGGTGATTGCTAGTACGAATCCTTCGAGAGGTCTGATTTCCGTCGAATTCTTGACTCCTTCCGGAGAGACAAGAGGTTGGAAGTCATCGTGGAATCCTCTCGCATAATGACAATTGAATCTCCAGAAGTCAATGAGCTCGCACGCCGCGTCGATTTCGGCTTGGAATGCTGTCTTTGATTGATTGAGCATGGTTGAGGCGTTGACCTTCATGCGCCAGTCCCCAGCTAGGAGATCGGCGCAGCGCTCGAAAATGGCACAGCGTCCCTCTAATCCAAGATCAATCCACTCCTGTTGCGCAGCAACCGCTGCAGCACAAGCAGCCTCCATCTCATCCCTTCCTGCCAAGTGCACATTAGCAAGAACATGGCCATGATTGTGCGGAATTACCTGGGGCACAGTTACTCCTGTGTATATCTCTTCTCCGTTGATAATACAGGGAATCTCAATGATTTCGGCCATCTGACGGTCAATCTCTGATTGCAGAGATTCTCTCTCTTGACTTCCTGGTTCATATCCGAGAATGGGTTCGTTGGCCGGATGAGACATGGAACTCGCTCTGAGAATCCATCTAACATTGTTGCGATTGTATTCTGCGCCCTATGTCCACTCGGTGGGCTCGTCCTTCTTCGCCTTCTTCCAGGCCCTATAGCATGACTTGCAGACTGTGACTCTCCTTGCCTCTGTGGACAAACCAGACTCGCCCCAGACATCGACTGCCCTGTCAAAGGCTAGTCTCCTGCCTCCGATTTTCTTGTCTGCCCAATTGTCGCAGTCGGCCACATCGCACTTCTTCTCGCCGACATACTCTTCCTGCTTCTTCTCGGAAGCACCAGAGGCAGCAGCAGCGACCTGTCTCCTCTTGCGAGCATTCGCCTTGAATCCCATGACAGGGGGCCATAGTTGACCGATTAGAAGGTTGCCTCGGCAGAGGGGAAATCGAACGGCCCTTCTTTGCTAGCAACTGATGCTCGGCGGTCTGGGCCGACGCCTACGCTTACTACAGGGATACCGGCTAGAGTCTCGATTCTCTCGATGTACTGCTTGATAATGTCAGGGAATGCATCGAACCCGGTGCCATTGTCTCTAGAAGCGTCTGCCATCTCAATCCATTCGTCTAGTGAAAGCGACGGGAATCCGATGTGAGTCTCGTAGATTGGTTTGCAGCGAGCAAGGTCTTCGCTGGTGGTCGGCATTACATGTATCGTCTTACCATCCATCTCGTAGCCGACGCAAATCTTCAGTTCATCGAGACCACCTAGAACATCCAACTTAGTTACCACTAGGCCAGTATATCCATTGATTCGGTTGCTTTCACGGAGAGCGACCATGTCCAGCCAGCCTGTTCTACGAGGCCTTCCTGTGGTTGTACCGTACTCGTTTCCAATTTGCGCCATGTGTTGGCCTGGTCCTTCTTCGAGTGATAGTTCAGTAGGGAATGGCCCATTTCCTACTCTGGTAGTGTATGCCTTAGTAATTCCAAAGCATTCTTCCACATGCCCAGGATGTATTCCTGCACCATGTGTAGCATTAGCCCTGCTGGTGACTGAAGAGGTCACGAATGGATAGGTTCCCTGATCTATGTCGAGCATTGCCCCCTGTGCTCCCTCGAGTAGGACATTCTCTCCATTTCTTAGTGCGATATCTACCATCACTCCAGTTGGTCTGATTGCTGTCTCGAATCGGTCCAAAACCCACTGCAGATCTGATTTCAGTGAGGAGGTGTCTATTGCTTCTTGAACGCCCACTGTTGATAGTTGCTTAGTCATCCTCTCGGCTTGCGAAGCCAGAGCGTTGTCATCGGCGATTAATCCCGAAATGTCCGCGAATCTGATACCAACTCTCTCGGTTCGGTCACGATAAGTCGGGCCTATTCCTCGGCCGGTGGTCCCTACTACCTTGTCTGCTCCATCATACAGTCTGTGGAATGGGAGAATTACAGATGCCCTCTCGCTGATGAATAGTCTAACTCCTTCTGGCCTCTCGCCTGTGAGGTCATGCCATCTATCGAGCTCCTCTTCTAGCACCCACGGGTCAATTACCATACCATCTCCTAGAACCAGATTGCAGTGATTGTAGGTAACTCCAGAAGGAATCTGATGTAGTTTGAGAGTGGTATCTCCGACTACGATTGTATGGCCTGCATTGTTCCCTCCTTGGAAGCGAACGGCCCAGGTAGATTGCTCGGCGAGCTGGTCTATGGCCTTGCCCTTGCCTTCATCCCCCCACTGGGCTCCGAGCACAACGCTGGCAGGCACCGTAGCGACCGGCAGTACCGGGGGCGAATCAATGCTTTGGCTGATGACGAGACTGAATTCTGATGATTTTTGGGTGGGAAGCGATTATGAATGGCCGGCAGGTCGGCCGGTCTGCATGGCTCAGAGACATCCGGTAGCAGAGGCTCGTCTGCTGAAGAAGTGGATATGCATGCGTTGTTCGGCTACACACCGAGGACGCAAGCCTAGGTCGTGCCGCAAGTGCGGTTATACTGGTATGCGAATGAAGGCCGCTGAGCGCAGGAAGACATGAGCATGTCAATCGGCTCTGCGGCCGTTGAAGGATTTGCTCTCAGTATCGGACTTATTCTCGCATTGGGGCCACAGAATGTCTTTGTCATGCGGCAAGGATTAATGAAATCGCATGTGTTTGCAGTTTGTCTGGCATGCTCTCTATTCGATACAATTCTGATTGCTTCCGGTGTTTTAGGCATGGGTGCTTTTTTGTCTGGAATAGAAGGAGCCGAGAAGACAATTGCAATTGGGGCAACATTGTTCCTCGTTGGATATGGATTACTCAGAATCAAATCGGCTATGAACCCGGAAGGAATGTCTACCGAAGGAGATGGTGAGTCTGATCTCAAAGCCACAATTGGGGCTGCTGCTGCATTCACATTCCTCAATCCACATGTGTATGTAGATACCTTGCTACTAATCGGAGGCACCTCAAGCAGATATCTTGGTGACGAGCGGATATCATTCGGAGTCGGTGCTGCTACAGCTTCCTTCGTTTTCTTCTTCTCACTGGGTTATGGAGCGAGTAGTCTCTCAGAGGTTCTGAACAGTCCGAAGGTTTGGAGATATATCGATCTCTCAATTGCCTGTATTATGTTTGTAATCGCTGCTGCGATAATGCAGCCCCATCTATGAGAATATAGACTCGAGTGCTTGGAAAAGCATCTCTACTTCTTCCATAGTATTGTCGATATGAGGAGAGACTCGTAGCAATCCAGCCCTACTCGTGACAAGTATCGAGTGTTCGTCCTGTAGCCTACGAGCGATGACCTCACTGCTAATTCCATCTGGCATCCGTAGGCTAACTATGGCACTCCTTTCTCCCTCGGACCTTGGAGAAATGATACTTAGGCCCAAACGGTTTGCTCCTTCAATCACCTTGTCTGCTAGTTTGATGTCATGCTCCCAAACCTCTTGTGTTCCAAAGTCACATAGCTCATCCACTGCTTTGGCCAGACCCAAAGCTGCTCCGAAGTGGATGGTTGTGTACTCAAAGCGGCTGGCGTCCTCGGGTAATGTCATCCTCTCAGCACGTAAATCCCAGATGTCATCATGGCTCCTGAACCCCACTAATCCGGGATACATATCTGGACGCACAGATGGCGAGATGTATCCAACAGCAGCACCGTAAGTGCCACGCAGCCACTTGTATCCGGATGAGACGATTACATCTGCTCCAGAATTAGGGGCGTCTATTGGGACCATGCCCATCGATTGTGTTGCATCGACAACAAGTATTGCCCCTACCGAATGTGCAGCATCTGCAAATCTTCTCAAATCATATCTCTGTCCACTAGAGAACTCAACATGTGAAACCGTAACTACAGAGGTGTCCTCATCAATAAGTGAGAGAATGTCATCTGGTTCCGTATAGAAATCAGAGTTGTGATTTGCTAGTCTGACTTCGGCGCCATTAGCATCCGCAACTCTAATCCACGGATAAACAGTAGACGGGAAAGAAGCCCTGGTTGAGACGATATTGCTGCCCTTTGGAGGAGATGTGGCCCACGCTACTGAGCACAGAAGTTCTGTGGCACTGGATCCAACGCAAACATCCTCGACTTTACAGGATAGTAGCCTAGCAGTGGCTCTTCTCAGTGGCATCATACCATTCTTCTCGGCCTCACCATCAAATTCTGCAGCCCCTCCTCTGGCCAATGAATCTGACCATTCTGTCGAGGTTTGATGAGCTATGGGAGATGTGGTAGCCACATTAGCATAAGACAGATTGACCCAATCAGGCAAAGAATCCCCGATAGTTCCTAGGGAGCATTGCACTTCAAGGCTCAGGAGCCTCTGACTTCGTTCAGAAGAGTCTCTAGAACAGTCTGCACCTGCAGGCACATCGGCCCAAAGTGGATTGGGAGATTGGAGTCATTGAATATCTCGTCCATGATTGAAGCGGTCATCCCTAGCCTCAAATCCATCTCCTTATTCTTGTTTAGAAGCCACTTTTCTACAGCATCCTTAGATGAGTTTCTGATGTTACGAGGAACCTGTGCATCATCGAACTGTCCGATTACCTGAGCAATCTGCTCAATCCTGGTCTCGATATCAGCCACTGGCACCCCTCCGGCCCGGCGACCTGAGGGGACTCCTTAAGCGCATCCCCGGAATATCAGAAGAGTCAACCCGACCAAGCAGCCCACGGCATATCGGTATTGGAAAATCCTGTTCCCTCGCCTTCTGGACCTAGGCCGATAAGGCCTACAGATACTCCTGCCTCAATCAATTCAGAAATACCCCATTGCATAGAGGATAGAAGGTCTGATGAAGAGCTTGTGAATCTGTCATGGACCCTGTAACTCAGAAGAGCAGTAGTAATTGCCTCGCCCACTCCTGTGGCTGCTATCGAGGCTTTTTGATTAGCCCAAAATCCCGAGCCAGGCAAAGGTACATCTCCGACTCTACCAGCAGGTCTGTGACTGGTGCCACCAGTACTTGTTGCGCATGCCAAAAGACCATTTGAGTCGCGGGCAATAACTCCGACTGTATCTCCCTCGCCTCCGTGAGGAGGTCGGCCCTCAACTGGGGCCTTGATGTGGCCCCTCTGGTCAGCCCAGATTCTTGCTCCAATTCCAGCAAGGCCATTTATCTCTTCATCTAGGAGATCCTTTGCTACTCGTATCGGATTAGGTGTTTCCTCCATTCCAATTACGAATCCAATCTTACCATCTGAAGTCTGAATAGACGCATCTAGGGAAACTGATCCGTCGTTTCTGAAAACACCTCCTGTACCTGCATTGAATACCGGATCATCTTCGAGCACCACACAGGCCTCAACCGCAGCCTCGATTGCTGAACCGCCGGATTTTAGAATCTCGGCTGCTACTTTAATCGCCATCTCTACATTTTGCTGTCTATCGGGACCCGGTCCCGCTCCTCCATGGGCTACTACTGCAGGTACCGTCATCATCTCAACTCCTAGTAGCTCCCTGAGTATTGGCCTCACTGAGCCTCAAACGTGTCTGCATGAGGATGGCTAGGAGGAAAATTATTCCTGCTACTCTAAATGAAGTGTGATAGGTCCAAAAGCCATCTCCTTGAACTGTCAGTGACCAGATATATGCAGCGGTTAAAGGGCCGAAAATCCTAGCTAGTGCACCATATCCTTCCTGCGCACCCATGACCATACCCAACTCGTAACCCCTAGTTTTTGTCTCGGAGGTGAGAACTGATGATTGAGTAGGAGAGAACAGCCCATTTCCTATGGCCATCCCTGCCGATGAGCCAAAGATCAACCAACTAGCTTCGTATGGCACATAGGGTATACTAGCAATTCCCGCACCACATAGCAGGGTTCCGATTAGCATCAATCTAGACATTCTGAAACGCTGCGTCAAGGGGCCAATTAACGCGCCTTGTACGATAGCGCCCAATAGTCCAATGAAAGCGAAGACCCATCCGTTGTCTAACTCGCTCCATCCTAGGCCGCCGCTATCTGGATCCATCGAAGTAAACAGAATGAATGTTCCATGCATCATACTGAAGCCCATCAGGAAGAGAAAGTTGATTGAAACCAATGAGGAGACTGTTGGTAGTTTCATGACTCCAGCGATTTTTCTGAACATACCTCCAAATTCTTTGAGAATAGAGTCCTCTGAAGTTCTACGATTTTCTTCAGGTAGGCTTTCCGGTAAACGAGTAATTGCTAGTATGAAACTGATTAGAGAAAGGGCACTAGAGAATAGGCAAGGTAGAAGATAGGGGTGGTCTATCCAAATCTGTCCTTCGAATGGCGCTCCAATGCTTTCAGAGGGATCAGATAGAACGCCGCCAATGAATGGCCCAATCATGAATCCTAGACCAAATGCGGCCCCTATCATACCCATTCGCTTGGCAACTTGTTGGGGCTCTGAGATATCTCCGATGTAGGCGCGCGCAACCGCGATGTTTCCGTTACCGGCTCCTGCAAGGAAGCGAGCTACCACTGCCATAGTGAGGCTCCCAGATAATCCAAAAACAGTGAAGAAGATGGTGTTTGAAATCAATCCAAACATCAGGATTGGTCTGCGGCCCACTTTGTCGCTCAATGATCCTAGAATTGGAGTGAAAATGAATTGGGCTAGTGAATACACCGAGATGACAATGCCAACCCAAAGGTCCCTGCTCCCTACATCGGTGATGCCATCTGCAGTGGCAAGGTCTTGAACGAAATAGGTGAGGAATGGAATTACAATTGTGAATCCAATCATGTCAACTAGGACTACTAGGAATAGAATTCCCATCGGTGATTTGTCTTTGTCCGGCATCCTATCTCAACTGCTACGAGAGAAATAGGGCCTTGAGCATTGATGATGCTTCAAGCCGAGGGTTGAGTATCTGTCCCCTTCGAGATTGTGTCGATTACCTTAGCCAGACGCTCGACGAGAGTGACCTTTTCCTCCGCGCCCACGAGTGCATGCTGGAGAACTTCATCAAGAGAGTCGACGGGTAAGACCTCGACCTTCTTCTCCCACTTCTCGTCCATCAACACATCCTGCATATTGGCGCGTGGGATGACGACTCTATCGATGCCAGATTTAGCTGCGGCTTCTATCTTAGCAGTGACGCCACCAACAGGAAGGATCTCTCCTCTGACAGAGAGTGACCCTGTCATTGCTAGATTCTGCTCTATCGGAACGCCTTCAAATGCGCTGATTATTGCTGTAGCCATTGTTATCGATGCACTGTCTCCATCGACATTGTGAGTACCTGGAAACTGAACATGTAAATCATAATCCTTGATGTCCTTGCCGGTCAACTTCTTGACGACTGCGCTGATGTTTGTTACGCTCTCATTAGCTAGGTCAGAGAGGCCACCAGTGGCAATTACTCTGCCAGACATTCCTTGAGCCGGGGTGACCATTGCCTCAACAGGAAGAACTACTCCCGAATAGTCAGAAAGTCCGCTATCTGCACCTAGTACAGCTAGGCCGTTTACTCTACCTACTCGGTTTCCGCTGTTTACTAGCATAGCATACTCTGCCTGCCTATCCAAGTAGCGATCGGCCACCTGTTGCTCTAGAGGTTTGGCAATCATTCTCGCTCTGGTGACATGTTCTGGACCTGTGAGTTCTGCGCTCTCTTCTGCAGCAAGATCGCCAGCAATTCTGACTAGGCCGCCTAATTCTCTGAGTCTAAGGGAGAGTTTTCCTCTACGGCCCGCTCGCCTTTGGGCTTCCTTCAGGATAAGTGCTATCGAACCTTTGTTGAAGTGCGGTATAGGCTTGCCCGAGCTCTTCTTCAATTCATTCCTTACTTCTTGGGCGATGAATCTAATGAGGCGGCGGCGATTTCGCTCGGTGTCGGGCATGTCCGTATTCACATAGACCTCGTAGCCGTATCCTCGGATTCTGCTCCTTAGGGCAGGATGCATGTTCTGAATACTATCCAGATTTCCTGCAGCTATTAGGATGAAATCAGTGGGAACTGGTTCAGACTTGGTGAGAGCTCCGGATGAGCGTTCCGAGCGGCCACTGATGGGGAGTTCCTTCTCCTGCATTGCGACTAGTAGAGCCTGTTGCTCTTCCATTCTAAGCATGCGAATCTCATCAATGTAAAGAACGCCCTTATTGGCCCTATGAACTGCACCGGGTTCGACTCTCTCGTGAGCAGGAGTTGCGAGATCAGCCCCCGATTGGAATGGATCGTGCCTTACATCGCCCAGAAGTGCCCCGGCTAGAGTTCCTGTCGCATCAATGAATGGGGGCTCGTCATCTCTCTCATGCTTGATGAGTAGTTTCGGGATGTTTGCATCCTCTCCAGCTGTCAGTCGAGTTCTGAGAAAGAAGTATCCGAATACTAGGATAAATGAGCCAAAGATGAATGTTAGAATCTCACCGCTCGAGATAGTGGCTAGAAGTAATGCGGCGCCAATGACAAGGGCGATGAAAAGAAGGGTTCTGTTAGTCCTCTCCTTTTGTATCCTAATCTGTGCTTTACGCTCCGAGATAATCCTAGATCCTCTTCCAGCAGGAACTGTCCTAACTCTTGGCTCATTCTCGTCTTCTTGGTTTCTAAACACTAGTATGTCCTCAAGTTGTTCCCGGGGTAGGAAC